>Ga0116226_10006045_pt1 | contig 10850 bp, 3 predicted proteins | sample S1TSphfallax_FD_89692 | JGI IMG/M metagenome (GOLD analysis project Ga0116226, IMG submission 89692) | Host-associated microbial communities from peat moss isolated from Minnesota, USA - S1T2_Fa - Sphagnum fallax MG | ecosystem: Host-associated > Plants > Peat moss > Unclassified | place: USA...
AAATTTCAAGAAAAACTTTTGGAGCTTAAGAACAATGATGAACTTGGAAGATGTGAAAAAATCTAACAATTGCAATTGCATGGTTATAGGGCATGTTGTTGTACAATTACTAATGAATGATTTGCGCAAATGACACATTTCATGGTGGGGTTCAACAAAGCAGTTTAGATATTAGCATTGCAATTTATGTTTGCAAGGTAACTAAAGATGTTTTAATTATGGTAAAGAACAAATAATTCGGAGTGACATTATAAGTGACTATGATGGGGAGCCATGATTATCCTTAATGACACAAATGAACATCATTTATTGCAATTATAATAAGTATCAAATCAATTATGATTTCAGTATTTTCTCCAAAGTTATTACATTTTGTTCCCAACTTAAATTAGTTCCCAATATACGTACATTTTTTCCAATCTAACTTCCTTAAGGCATTCCTTATGTTCCCATGATAGGTTCCAAAACATATTAATGTGTTTCCAATTTGTTCTTCCTTGTCAAGTATGCTCCACTTTCACCATTTATAGTTCAAAACGTTGTTCCAATATTTCCATATCCATTCCATTATTCTTCAAACCATTCCCAAGTAATTATGAATAGGAACAAGTGTGATAAAAAGAAGTAATACAACTAACCATCTATTATTTTTCATTAAAGAATTACACATTTGTGAGAGATAATGAAATGAAACACAATTTACAATTTCCTACCCCACATGTATTTATCTTTTTTTGTAAGTTGCAATGTTTTTGGGTCATTGTGGGCCCTCTAGTTCACTTGATTTTTGCCCAATTTACACATGGTTATTATATTCATTAATCCTATGTTTGCCATATTGAGCTTTTTAAATTCGTTTGCAAATTTCAAATTATCAAATTTTTAAATTATTCAAACAACCTTCAAAGAATTTGACAAATTGATAAAAGAAGCAAGACCCATATGTCCCAACATGAAGACCACAAAATCCAAAAATTATAAAAAACTTCCTTCCCAAAACATTACCTTTGGTAGGGTGAGTTGGCATGGTATTTGGGATGACAAATATATTGATTTTTTCAAATAAGATTGAACTCCATAAAATCTTGTAATCAACAAACTTCAATAAAAAAATCGTAGCACATTATAAACATTCCAATATTTGTCATCTTCAACCTATGATGAAAAGGTCTTCATGTGTAGAGTGGAACCAATCAATCAATCATTGTTGGGAGTCATTATTCTCTATGACTCTAATTACTCCATGTTTAATTTATAGTGTCCCTAGTAAACCAAATTCACATGTTTATGTGATACAATGTGCTCAAGACACTAGACCCCACAACCAACGAAACATGTTTAAAGTTGTAATAACTCTTTGTTTCCAAGTGTTGAATCGTTCAAAATGTTCCTTGCTTCAACAATGTTGATAAGATACAACCAATCATATATTTCATCCCATCCAACTTTGGTTGATTGTGAATTATCATGCCAACAATGACATATGCTGTAAGATTAGCTTCAATGTTGGTGCAAAGGATGTTGAAAACATCCATGACATGTTTGGTGTGCCTTATAATAGGCCAAAAAATGATTTAAATGACAAGTTTGTTTTGGTAAAGAAATGACAAAAATTAATTGAAAATGTAACGGGAAATATTTAGGGCTGACATTTTGTTATGGGCCTTTAAAAAACTTGGTTTTTTTGTTTTTCTAATTGTCCACAAATTGGTTTGCCTTAGATGAAGAATTGAATGTCGGAGGTTCATTGTAGCCTCTGTAATTGCAAATGTGAAAGGCAAAATTGACTCTTTGTTGGGTAGAAAGTTTTTCTTTTTTTTTTTGCATGTTGTCACGAGGGGGTGGTGTGGAGTTGATAAGTCTTTCTTGAGCTTTTTTAGCATCACTACATAGTTTGGAGTTTTTGGTAGGGGCATTTCAAGCACACAAATATTTTCAAAAGGCCGATTTGGTTTTGTGCAAGCCATAAGAAAAACTATCGTTGCAATTTTGGGTGTGTAAAAGTCTATAGCATGATGAATAGTGGTAGTGGATGAAGGTGGGTGCAAAGTATGTAGTGTGAATGTTCACCCATTGCAATTTTGAAGATGGAGAAATATAGTCATATAGTGTGGGAATGTTTTTTTAGGTGGATTGAAGGTTGTGTTGGCATGGAAGTGAAGTAACGAGAATGGGTCATCTTGTTGTTGTATGTGGTGTTGTTTATAATGACAAGGTCAAATATTTTTTTGTTGTTGTGCAAAGTTAGTTTATGTGTTTTTATTTTAGTTTTATTAAGGATGGGTGAGGGTTTTGTGTGTACTAAAGTTAATGGTTGTTTTGTCTGGGATAAGAGTTTAGAAGGAATGGAACAATGACAAGTGAAGGTTTTTATTTTCATTTTATTGATGCACTTTGAATTCACAAAATTAACTTGAAGGGTTTCATCACTAATTTATTTAAGGTGATAGACAAACGGATGGAGTTAGTTTTTTGATGAAAAGAAATCTTAGTTCTTTTGTGGAAGCTTGTGTGGTCCATTTGATCTAAACATGCCAATGCAACTTCTAGGTTCTTCATGGAATTTGCATACTTCAAGTTTGTTTTTAGAAATTCAATGATCCACACCAAAAAGATTTGCTCTTTTGTAGTTTTTAAAAGAGCATGGCAAGTGCACATGTGTATGTGATAGCACAATATTTTTACATTAGGGGGGTTAATTCTTTTCTTGTTTTACAACAACCATCTGAACCAAAATGAACAATCAAGGGGGTAGTGACATTCCTTATTTTTCTACAATGTTGGATCTTGATGCAATTCTACTACTAGGCAATGGAAGTATTCATGTTACTTCTTACTGGTCTTTTATTGCGTGAACCATTTCTTTTTGGTTTATATGGTTTAGGAATATGTAGTTCAACTTCCTTTGAAATGATTAGTTTGTACTATGAAGCTTAACCTTAAAGTTCCCTCTTGAACAAAAACTTTTGCAACAATAGCATGTGGACACTTGAGACTAAAGCTTATCCATTCCTATTAGTTTTAGTTATTGATGATTTACAATTTTTTCTCAATAGTGAATTTGTTTGTAGTATGTCTTATAGGGAGAAAAACAAATCAAATGTATTAGCACTTGGTTTCTTGTGATTGTTTTGTCATTTTGTGTAGTTCTAGATTGATGTCACATTCTTCCTTATTGCGTTCGTTAATGGTTTTTTTGCAAGAAACATGTAGAATTTATCTTCATAAAGCCTTGGCATGATCTATGAAATTGTTGGAATAAGTTTATGTCAATTCTTTGTATAGGGTTAATGATATCTTCATATTCATTCTTTATCACATTAGTGGTGGTTGGTCATTTGCAATGATTATGCTTTCAATGACCAAAAGGACATATTGTTGTAAATTCAAAGCCTAATTAGAGATATACTAAAATGGGTCCAATGTCACATACTTATGATTAAAATTGTCTTGCACTGTTCGTTCAATGTTGTCATCCTTTTTCATCATGACATAGATTGTGAATTAGGCAAATAACTTTTCTGTGATCATTGTTCACCTAAATATTTTGCTAGGTGTCAAATAGGTAGACATTCTTTGATGAATTTAGTTACAATTATAATTACACCCATGAACATAGGTTGAAGTTATTAATACTTGTTTCCCTTCTATTTTTCCAAGAATTGTTGCTTAGTCTCAAAAGAAGGGAGGCAAATTCAACTTTATAATTATGCTATGAAGTGTGGATCACACAAAAGGTTATAAACCTACTACACTTGCAAGTTGAAGTTGATTAATAGAAACAAATCATGCACTAGTTTTTGTTGCAAAATCCATAGGTTTTTAGTTAATTGGATGCCTATCCTATAGTTGATTCTTTTCCATTTCTATCATTTATTCTATTGGCACCAATTTGTACATGGAAACTAGTATGGCTTGCTAGGCTTTTAAGCTAGTTGTCTTAGAATATGTTAGTGAGTTGGAACCTCCAATCATTCCTTGCTAGTCTTTGCTTTTCACTATGCATCTCTTTTATTCTTTGTGAGAGTTTGTTCTATTGAAATTGGACAAATTTAAGGATGCAATCATGTTTTCAAACATTGAAATTAACAAATGTATATCAAAATCAAGCATAAGCCACCATGCATGTATTTATTGCAAAGACTTAGTAAAAAATCTAATGTGGCTTTTGTTGTAGAAGGTATAAATTTGTGATCTTACCTCCATCATTTTTGTGTCTTTTATCATCTAACATTTTTAATGGTGTGATTTGGGTTCTTGCTTTCATAATATGTGTTACATTCGTATTTGATATTTATTATGGATGTTAAGCCAGTTAAAAAACAAAGGCTATCACTTTTTAAATTTCATTGTTTTTTTATTACCATTCTTGAATCATGTAGCCTTTTTTGTTTTGTTTTGCGTTTATGGGTGTGTCAAATAGATGTGCAAAGGAAAACTGCTTATCTAGTGAACCTTCTTGGTTGTAATTTTGAACCTAGTTGATCAGGTAGTTTAGTGACCTTATTAAAGGTGAGTTTTTTTCCTTTTGAAAGACATATGTGGCATTGCCCTTTTGTTTCCAATTCAAAATTTATCTTTGTGCACTATTATAATTCATAGTTTTTTTTATAGGTTCTTCAATAAAAAAAACCCAAAATGACAAGCGTAAAAAAAATCACCCTGTTAATTTGGACAAGTCATTTTGTAGATGTTTAATGCAACTAGGCAATCAAATTGAACCTTGTCATTTTGTCTAGCAAAGTGATTGACAAAATGACTAACTATTTGACTAGTAAATAGTGAACTATTTGATTGGGTCAATTGTGGACCATTTGACCGAGTCAATTTTATACCTAAATTAAAATTATTTTTTTATATTATTTAAAAATAATAATAGGTGGGTGGGTAAATAGTAAATAGGATTAAGTAAGTTGAAAATGCACTTAGGTAGGTAGGTGTTAGCCTAACCTAAATTAGTCTAACCTACCTACTTTAGGTTTTTAAGCATACACATAGGTTGTAAGTATAAGGAATTGAACTTCAAATCTTCACAATGATAAATCAAGTCCTACCAGTGCATTACACCATTTAAGGTGTTCCAACTTTTATCAAGTTTTTATTTGATATGTTTATGTCATCATTAAACATAATGGTTAAACTTAAATGACAGTTAGTGCTTAAATTTAATGACTTAAAGTAATGGCTAAACCTATTGGCTAAACTCAATGATTTAAAATAATGACTAAACTTAGTGGCTAAACTTAATGACTTAAAATGATGGTTAAATTTAGTGATTAAACTTAATGATTTAAAGTGATGATTAAACCTAGTGGCTAAATTATTGTAACCCTAGCCTTGGGTTTGCGACCAAGGTAAGGGCTTGCAAAGGTGCGAGCCAAGAATGAAGCCCAAGAGTCACATTTCATGTTTCGAGAGTGTAGGAGAATGTGAAGGAATGAACCTCACATTCCCAAATGAGCTCCCACTTGGGAGTTGAAGTCCCAATGCACTCCTGACTTTTTAGACGACAATTACAGGGGTCAAGGGTTTGATTCTCGACCACTAAAAGTTAGGAATCGCCCTAATTTATTTATGTGCAAGTGAAGTGCTATATATCGTTGGAAAGCTTTCAATGAGGTTACAACTTTGTTTTAGACCTCACCTCAATTGGAGGTTTACAAAAGAAGTTATGAGCATCCAAAGTTGCGGGAGTATTAATTTAAAGAATTTTGGGACTCCCAACTTGGGAATTTTAGGACAAAATGACATTTGGGTGTTGGCCCCATGGCCAAATATAAAGAATACTATAAAGGGGAAGGTGGTGATTTCCCCCAAGTTCAGGCCATGATAAATTTTGTGAGTCCAAGTCTGCTCATGGTTCATTCGTGCACCAAAAGTGCTCCAATTATGCACTAAAATAATGATTAAACATAATGGCTAAATTTAGTGGATAAACTTAATGATTTAAAATAATGGTTAAACTCAATGGCTAAATTTGGTGATTAGAATTATGGCTAAACATACTAGCTAAACCTAATGGATAAAGTTAATGACTTAAAATAATGGTTAAACCTAGTGGCTAAATTTAGTGATTTAAAATAATAACTAAACATAATGGTTAAACATAATGTCTAAACCTAATGACTTAAAATAATGCTTAAACATGATGGCTAAACCTAGTGGCTAAATTTAATGATTTAAAATAATGACTAAACATAATGATTAAACCTAGTGGCTAAACTTAATGATTTAAAATAATGATTAAACATAATGACTAAACTTAATGATTTAAAATAATGGTTAAACTTAGTGGTTAAATTTAATGATTTAAAGTAATGCTTAAACTTAATGGTTAAAATTAATGATTAAACTCATTAATTTAAAATATGGCTAAACATAATGGCTAAACCTAGTGGCTAAACTTAATGATTTAAAATAATGGCTAAATTTAATGGTTAAATTTAATGATTTAAAGTAATGGTTAAAATTAATGATTAAACTTGTTAATTAAAAATAATGACTAAACATAATGGCTAAACCTAGTGACTAAACTTAATGATTTAAAATAATGATTAAACTTAATGGTTAAATTTAATGATTAAATTTATTAATTTAAATAATGGCTAAACATAATGGCTAAACCTAGTGGCTAAACTTAATAATTTAAAATAATGCTTAAACCTAGTGGCTAAACTTAATGATTTAAAGTAATGCCTAAACCTAATGACTAAATTTAATAATTTAAAGTAATGGGTACACCTAGTGTTTAAATTTAATGACTTAAAGTAATGGTTAAACATAATGGTTAAACCTTGTGTCTAAATTTAGTGATTTAAAGTAATGGTTAAACATAATGGCTAAACTTTGATTAAACTTAATGATCAAATTTAATAGTTAAATATAAACTTAATTGATAAACATAATGCTTAAATTTCATAATTAAACATAATGATTAGATTTATTTGATAAACCTAATGGCTAAACGTATTTCATGAATAAACTTTCGCTAAACGTAGTGGCAAAATCAAGTGGTTAAATATAATGAAAAATTATAAATAGATAGGCAAATAGGTAAATAATAAATGGGTAGATGGGTAATAGGTAGGTGAGTAGCTAACTAAATAAATAGGTGGATGAATAGGTAGGAGATAGATACATAGGGTAGTAAACCATGTTGCATTTGATTAAGGATCATCGGCCATATTAACGAAATGTTCAACTTGATTAAAAACCATTGGTCATTTTTACCAAAGATCATTGGCCATTTTGACTAATGGGTGAAAACATAATAAAGTGTACGACTAAAAGTATTTGTTAGTTTATTTGTTAAGTGAATAAAAAGTAGGACCAAAACCCATCACAAAATTGTATAATACATTTAATCTTTTTAATTGAATGATAATAACAAGATATTTTTTCATTATTACACATTAATTTTAAATTTTGCATTGTAAAAGTAGGTTTCAAGTAGACTTTTCTAAATGCAAATCCAACTTTTTACAATGTAAGATTTGAATCAAGTATGCGTCAAATATATTCTACCAAAAAAAAAGTAGATTTGTTTTTTGGTAATGCCCTTGAATACATAATGATCTTTATGCTATGACTTCATACATGTATATTTCATTAAATTTTGTAATGAAAAAATAGGTTTGAACACCATATTGACCAGTCAATTTCAAATGTACTTATTTTTTATTTGTATCATTCCAAAGTTTTAAAAAATTTCTAGTTGATTTATAATAAACACAATTAAGGGCTCAATGGTTTCAAAATGAAATTTAAGTAAAATTTGAATCTATTGTCTTGTGTTTTCATGAAGAACTACCTCTTTTAAAACTTAATATTTGTTTGTCAACTTTTTTTTGTATACTTTGCCATGCTTTCATTTTAATGTTCAACTTGATTGAAGAACATCTATCATGTTGACTAAAGATCATTGACCATCTTGATTAATTATTCAACTTGATTAAAGACCATTAACCATTTTGATTAAAGTTACACAACTTGATTATGTTTATTTAATGAAATAATCAAGTTGATTAGTCAATAAATACATGTCATTTAAGCCCTTTAGTAAAAAATACATGTCCATTAATCAAAATGACAAGTTAATCAATTTGAACCTCTTAAAAAACCATGATTTGTAGTAATGGTGGTATTTCATTATTTTTTGAATTGTACATTATCCTTAATGGGTTTGGAGAGTTAAGAATTTGCAATTTGAAAGACATTGATTTGTTGTTATGATTATTTTTAATGTAATGTGAGTGGTGCATGTGGGGTTTTGATTAAAGTGAACTTATGCATTCAAAGATTGGAAAACCAAAATATTTGGATATTATAAGAAAACATAGCTTTTCAGTAGGTCAACTTCACCAAAGTGTTCACATTGACCAAAGGGTATGTCCATTTTGATTAAACGTTTAGGGCATGAAAAAACATTTTACACTTTATTAGTACATTTGATTAAAGTGACCTTTTTGACCAAGTGTTAAGCTGAAAATATAATCAAAATGGACAAATGGCCATCAAAATGGCCATGGCTTAATCAAATTGGAAATATTGAATCAATAGGGTTTAGTCAAATTGATCATTATAATTGACATTTAGTCAAATGACTTAATGACTTAACCTACTTGTTAAACTTAAGCTACCTACCTACCCTAACATGACTAGGTGAAAATCCTATGAAGTGTACCACATAGGATGAAAAAGGTTTAGTCCTTATTAAAGTCATTTTTTATCTCATATTTTGATCCCCATAAAAAATAATGAATTAAAAGTTGTTAAATTTTTTAAAAGGACTATATTTTATACCATTATAATTATAAATTCCATCATAATCATCCATAAATGTGTTTTTACATGGTAAATAACAACTAGATAAAAAAAACAAAAAAAATAACATTGTGACAAGATCTTGGTACACCTTAAAAAATTTGGACCCAATTAGTAAATTAAGTTAGACTTAGACTACCTATTTAGCCTAGCATAATTAATAGGCTAATAGACTATTCGTTAAGTAATAACCTAGCTAGTAGCTTAATGTTAAAGCCCCCAACTAAATAACTTAGGGGTTTAGGTTCAAGAAAGAGCCTTGAACAACTAGTAACATCCGCTACTACAAAGTGAATATTAGTTGATAATCATCTCAAAACACTAATGTTAACAAAAACTTCAACATCTGAAGGAAAAACACTCATTTTAAACCAAAAGATACACAAGACAAGATTCCACAAATAACAACTTGATGCAAAGACAAAAAAATCTCATTCCTCGTTTATGAAACAAAAAAAATGTCCTTATAAGCCTTGGATTCCTTCTAGAAATCCTTTCTAGAAAATGGTGGAAATCTAAAAAGATCTCAAAAATCTCTCCTAATCTATCAAAATAAACTTAGTTGGTGTCAAACTAATCCCCTAATATTTTGGTTTTAAATACAAACATCTTAATTACTTCAGTACTCCTTTTTGGTTCCTGATAAATCGGTATTACAAATCAGTAGTTGGTAATGCGAAATTAGTAATCAAAAATCAATAATGGGAAATTAGTAATCAGAAATCGGTAGTAAAAATGTAAGTTTTTACAAGGTGAAGTTTTGGCTATGAACGTCATCCTCCTCTCTATTTATGATTGCGTTCTCATGATCATTACTAAAATCTATTAACTAAGTCCTAAATCCAAAACTGGGCAAAAAAATACTTAACTACTCTACCATATTCGTTACTCCTTGGTCATTCAAAACCTGTTGAGGAGCTGGGGAAACAGATTCAAGCGCCGTAGGTGTTGGTTCTATAAAGGAAACAACTTCCTCGACTTCGAGGGTTTCGGTTTCGGTTCTGGTCACCGGATCGGTTCCAGTACCGATCTCATATACTTAGAAGGTTGGCCCGAGTCCATCTCCATCTGCGTCTCAGCGTCTTGGTCACTTCTCTGGCTTTCATTGACAGAGCCAGATTGTGTTGCCTCCTCCATCGTCTTCGAACCGAAAGAAGGTGGTACAAAATGTGGGAATGCACGTTGATATGCCTTGAAACGACTGCACAGTCGCTGCACAGTCGTTGCTCGTCCCTCTGAGATGACTCGAACGAGTCATGAATCAATTCGGTAACCTGGGGCTTGTACTGCATTGGTCCACTCGCACTCGACAGGCATTTTGTTGATAGATGAATAGTTTTGTCTTCATGAAAGCATGCTCCATTTTGAGGGTTTTGAATGCCTCAATTCGGTGATGCCACAAGTCCGCCAACTCCGCCTTGCCTCTTAACCTCTCATTTTCGGTCACCAAGATTTGAAAATCTTCTTCAACTATAAGGATATCATTCCTGAGATCCTGGACAGTCTGTTGCAGACCTGAAAGGCTTTCGGTAGTGCGTCGAAGTTCTTCCTCCTTCTGCTCACTTCTCTGCTACAGTGCAGAGTGTTCGGTTTCTAACCAAATAATCTTCATGTCGGCCACCTTGAGCTTGCTCTGGGTGATGTTAGTTGCAAACTCAACCGATCGCCGCTTCACCACCTCCTCCTTTCGATACTTGGTCTGCAGAGTCTTGTGTTCTGCTTGCAAACGTTCATAGGCAAAAGAAATTGCCAAAATCCAGTCCTTCAGCTCCGGTAACTAACTTCGGTAGGCCGAATTTTCGGTTTCAACTTTGGTAAGTCGCACCTGCACTTTGCGCGAACCTTAAATCTCCATCTGGAGCTCTTGCAGCATGACATCATCCTGCTGCTAGGTGTCCTCCAACTGTTGGTACCGTTTACAGAGATCGCTAATCTCATGTTCCGCCCTCCTCTGTGGTGCTTTTGTCGGCTATGGTAGCATTTAACACCACCGAAACCCACCCAACCGACTCTGCCAACACTATTGA
>Ga0116226_10006046_pt1 | contig 10849 bp, 9 predicted proteins | sample S1TSphfallax_FD_89692 | JGI IMG/M metagenome (GOLD analysis project Ga0116226, IMG submission 89692) | Host-associated microbial communities from peat moss isolated from Minnesota, USA - S1T2_Fa - Sphagnum fallax MG | ecosystem: Host-associated > Plants > Peat moss > Unclassified | place: USA...
CGATTGTTTCGCCGAGGTTACCAAGCGCGTCTATGGCGACGTGATCCCCGAGAACCTGCAGGGCCGGAAGATCCTCGTGACGAAGGAGCCGATCGGCGTGTTCGCCGCCATCACGCCCTGGAACTTCCCGGCCGCCATGATCACCCGCAAGGCCGGCCCCGGCTGGGCCGCGGGCTGCACGGGCGTGATCCGCCCGGCGACCGAAACGCCGTTCTCGGCGCTCGCCCTCGGCGTGCTGGCCGAGCGCGCGGGCATGCCGCCCGGCGTCTGCAATGTGCTGACCGGCCCCGGCCGCGTGATGGGCGCCGAACTCACCGCGAACCCGCTGGTGCGCAAGCTCTCCTTTACGGGGAGCACCGAAGTGGGCGCCACATTGCTCGCGCAATGCGCACCGACGATCAAGAAGACGAGCATGGAGCTGGGGGGCAACGCGCCCTTCATCGTCTTCGACGACGCGGATCTCGATGCGGCGGTGACGGGTGCCATGATCTCGAAGTTCCGCAACACCGGCCAGACCTGCGTCTGCGCCAACCGCATCCTGGTGCAGGATGGCGTGTTCGACGCCTTCGCCGAGAAGCTGCGCGCCGCGGTTGAGGCGCTGAAGGTTGCCGACGGCATGGAGCCGGGCGCCACGCAAGGGCCGCTCATCAACAAGGCCGCTGTCGATAAGGTGCGCGAGCATATCGAGGATGCGGTGAGCCACGGCGCGCGCATCGTCACCGGGGGCAAGCCGCACAAGCTGGGCGGCAACTTCTACGAGCCGACCGTGCTGGCCGATGTGCCGCACGACGCCAAGATTTTTGCGGAGGAAACCTTCGGCCCGGTGGCGCCGCTGTTCCGCTTCAAGACCGAGGAGGAAGCAATCCGCCTCGCCAATGACACTGAGTTCGGCCTCGCCTCGTATTTCTATGCGCGCGACGTGGGTCGCATCTTCCGCGTGGCGGCGGGGCTGGAATACGGCATGGTCGGCGTCAACGAAGGCATGATCAGCACCGAGGTCGCGCCCTTTGGCGGCGTGAAGTCTTCGGGCCTCGGGCGCGAGGGCAGCAAATACGGCATCGAGGACTATCTCGAGATCAAATATATCGCCTTGGGTGGCCTGGGCACGTGAGGCGTCATTCTAACGAAGCGGTGACCGGCGGGCATCTTCGCTTAATCCGGGCGCCGCGCTAACCTCACCTGTAACCCATCCGAAGATGGGACCAGGGAGAGCGTGACGTGGCTGTGAACGAGACCATACGACCTGCAGACGTCGGCAATCAGCGATGGCTGCGGCTCATTCCCATCGCGATGATCGTCTACGTGATCTCCTTCATGGACCGGACGAACATCTCCTACGCCTTCGCCGGCATCGGGCGGGAGTTCCACGTCGACAAGGCGGCGCAAGGTGCGGCCGGCGGCATTTTCTTCCTCGGCTACATCATGTTGCAGATCCCCGGCGGCTGGCTGGCGGAGCGCTGGTCCGCGCGGAAATTCGTCGCCATCATGATCGTCTTCTGGGGTCTCGCGGCGCTCGCCTGCGGCCTCGTCCACAGCTTTGCCGAACTGGTCGTCGCGCGGTTCTTCCTGGGCGTCGCCGAGGGTGGCATCTGGCCGGCCATCCTCGTGCTGCTCAGCCATTGGTTCCCGGTGCAGGAGCGCGCCCGCGCCTATGCCTTCTGGATGGCGAACCTCGCCATCTCCTCCATCATCACCCAGCCCCTGTCGGGCTGGATCATCTCCATCTCGGACTGGCGCACGCTGTTCTTCGTCGAGGGCGCGTTACCGTTCCTGATTGCGCTGCCCCTCTGGCTGCTCTTCGTGAAGGACCGGCCGCACGAGGCCGCTTGGGTAACGCCCGCCGAGCGCGAGTATATCGAGCGGTCGATCGCGCAGGATCGCGCGCACGAGCCGACACCCGGGCCGTTCCGGGACATCTTCACCAACAGCACCATCTGGCGTCTGGTGGCGGTCTATTTCCTGATCCAGGTCGGCTTCTACGGCCTGAACATGTGGTTGCCGACGGTGCTGAAGACGCTGACGAAGCAGGGTTTCGGCACTATCGGGCTGATCGCGATGCTGCCGTACCTCACGGCGATCGTGCTGTTGTTCGTAAACGGCTGGGCGGCGGACAAGACCCGGCGCTATGCGCTGCACGTGTGCCTTGCCACGGTCATGGGGGCGATCAGCCTGGTGATCTCGGTCTACGTCGCATCCTCGAGCATCGCGCTGTCAGTCGCCTTCATCTGCCTCGCGATCGGTGGGGCGCTTGCCTATGACGGGCCGTTCTGGGCGGCGGCCTCCCGCGTGCTGCCTGTCGCGATGGCGGGCGGCGCTATGGGGCTCATCAATGCGCTCGGCAATCTAGGCGGTTATTTCGGGCCGTTCCTGGGCGGCTATCTGCAGGACCGGACGGGCAGTTTCTTCGCGACCGCCATCTTGTTCGCGTGCTCGCTGGCGCTGGCCGGGATCCTGGTGCTGACGATCCGGCTGCGCGAGAAGCCACGCGATTCCGTGACGACCGGCTCGCCGCCCATGCCGCGCGCGGCGGAGTGAGGCAGACGACGCACGCTTAGGGCTGGGGCGGCGAGCCCCATCCCTGCACAAACTCGCCAAGACCAAGCCGACGGAACGCAAGGATCGCGGCGCCAAGCAGCGCCCCCTCGGCACCCAGCGCCGACCGCAGGATCGGCGGCGTCGGACGCCAAGCCAGCCGCCGCGACAGCGCCAGCCGCAACGGGTCCAGCAACAGGGCGTCGGCTTCAGCGAGGCCGCCGCCGATCACGATAACGGCCGGGTCGAGCAGCATCGTGACCGTCGTCAGGCTGATCGACAAAGCCTGCACGGCGTCGTCCCACACGCGGGCGGCAATCGCGTCTGACCCCAGCCGGGCCGCAATCTCCGCCGCCATGGGTCCGCCCGCGCCACCGAGAGTGCGATACCGGCGGGCGATCGCCGAGGCAGACGCATAGGTCTCCAGGCAACCGATCTGCCCGCAAGGACAGGGCTCGCCATGGGGGAATACCGGGGCATGGCCGAGTTCGCCGGCCATGTGCCTGGCACCCGCCACCACCTGACCGTGCGACACCACGGCCGCCGCGATCCCGGTGCCGATCATGACCATCACGGAGTCCGGGTAGCCGCGCGCGGCACCGAGAAGCCCCTCGGCGAGACCAGCCGTCCGCACGTCATGGCCGCTCGCCACCGGCAGGGCGTACCGCTCGCCAAGGCGCGGTCCCAGCGGGAAATCCCGCCAGCCGAGATTGGCCGCGAAGAGGACGTGGCCCGTGCCCTCATCCATCCCCGGCGCGATGAGGCCGATGGCATCGGGCGTCAGCCCCAGGGCGCCGCCAGCCGCAAGGCAAGCACCGACGAAGGCGTCCAGGCGCGCGAAGGCCGCCTCGCCCATCGCGCCGAGAGTGGGCCGTGTATCGGCGAAGAGCCGGCGTCCCCCGGCATCGATCAGCGCCGCCTTGAAGCTCGTGCCACCGACATCGATCGCCAGCGCCACAGGCGCGGTCATGCGGCCTGCCGCACCGCCTGGATGAAGGCCGCGATCTCCTCCGTGGAGGTCACCTGCCTGCCGAAGGCGTCGGGGCGCATCGCCCGCAGATGCACCTCGGGCACATGAGTGCGCTCCAGCAGCGCGCGGACGTTGGCGGCCCGCACGCCGCCGCCGGCAATGATCGTCACCCGCCCGGCCGCACGCCCCACCAGGATCGCCAGCGTTTCGGCGCCGCTCTCCGCCGTCGGGCTGCCGCCGGAGGTCAGCACTGACCGGATGCCGAGGCCGAGCAGCGTGTCGAGCGCCGCACCCAGGTCGCGCGTCACGTCGAAGGCCTTGTGGAACGTCATCGGCGCGCCGCCGCAGGCGACCTTCAGCCGGGCGATCGTCCGTGCATCGATGACGCCGGAGGTCGTCAGCGCGCCGCAGACGTATCCGACCACCACGCCCGGCGCCCTCGGCAAAGCCCGGAAGGCGGCGATGTCGGCCAGCATGACCTCCACCTCCTCGGCGGAGAACACGTAGTTGCCGCCGCGCGGCCGGATCATGACGCGCACGCCGATCCGCCGCACCCGCCCCAGAACCGCCTGCACCAGTCCGAAGCTCGGCGTGAGCCCGCCCTCGGACATCGCGCTGCAAAGCTCGATCCGGTCCGCGCCCTCGGCCTCGGCCGCCAAGGCGCCCGCCACGTCGTCGACGCAGATCTCGACCAGAGGCGGCCGCGCTCCACTCACTTTATGGAGCCGGCAGTGAGGCCGCCGACGACCTTCCCCTCGATGAGGGCGAAGAGGATGATGACCGGGATGGTGGCGATCACCGAACCCGCGAAGAGATGCCGCCAATCCACCTGATACTGGCCGATATAGCTGTTCAGCGCCACCGTCAGAGGCTCCGTCGCCGACGAGGTCGTCAGCGTCAGCGCCACGATGAACTCGTTCCAGGCGGCGATGAAGGTGAAGATGAGGGCGGTGACGATGCCGGGCAGGGCAAGCGGCAGCGTGATGCGGAACAGCGCCCCCAGGCGGGTTGAGCCGTCAATGAAAGCGGCCTCCTCCAGTTCCTGGGGAATGGCGGCGACATACGCGTTCATAATCCAGACGGCGAAGGCCATGTTGAAGCCGGCGTTGACGAGAATGAGCGACGAGACGGTGTCGATCATGCCGAAGCTCAGGAACTCCCGGTAGATACCGACGAGCATGGCGGTCGGCTGGAACATCTGAGTGACCAGCACCAGTAGCATGAAGGCGCCGCGGCCACGGAAGCGCTGCCGGGCGGTGTAGTACGCGGCGGGGATCGCAACCAGCAGCACGAGGATGGTGGAGCCGCCCGCGACCTCCAGGCTGATGCGGAGATTGTTGCCGAAGCCCGTGCTCCAGATGTCGATGAAACTCTCGACGTTGAAGTAGGTCGGCAGGAAATTGCGGTCGAGCATCTGGTCCGCGGGCCGCACCGCCGAGATGATCATCTCGATGTAAGGCAGCAGGAAGATGGTGGCGACGATATAGGCGATGCCGGCGCAGATCAGGCTATACACCGGCCAAGTGGCGCGCCTCACCGGCGCGGACGCGACGGCCGACATCTATACCGGCTCCCTGTTCCAGACGGTGGCGCGCAGATAGATGGCGACGATCACCACGACGAGCCCGAAATTCACCACCGACATGGCGGCGGATTCGCCGATGTAGCTCTCCTTCAGCTGGTACATGAAGGTTGTGGTCGTGCTCGTCTGATGCCCTGGGCCGCCGCGCGTCATCTCCCAGATGATCGGAAAGGAATTGAAGACGTTCATGACGTTGATGAGCAGCGCCACGATGAAGGCCGGCCGCAACAGGGGCAGAGTGATCTTGAAATAAGTGCGCCAGGCTCCCGCGCCATCCACCCGCGCGGCCTCATAGACATCCGAGGGGATCCCCTGCAGCCCCGCCAGCAGCGCGTAGGTGGAGAACGGCACCGAGACGTAGATGGCAACGACGATCATCCAGGCGAAGGCCGAGCCCGGCGTTCCCAGCCAGTCGGCTGCGTCGGTATTGAAGCGATGCAGCAAGCCCAGATCGTAAAGAACGACGTTGATGATGCCGTTATTGGCGTCGAGCGCCCAGCGGAAGACGATGGCCGTCATCACGACAGAGGCCGCCCAGGGCGCGATCAGCGCCCAGCGCGCGAAGCGCCGCCCGGGAAACTTCTGGTTGAACAGCTGGGCAAGGGCCAGCGAGATCAGCATCGTGCCGACAACAACGGTGCCGACCCAGATGCCGGTGCGAATGAGGATGCCGGGCAGGTCCGGCTCCTCCCACAGGTAGACGAAGTTCCGCCAGCCGGCCCAGCCAAGGATGAAGCCATCCGGGCTGATATGCTGGAAGGCGGTCTCGATCATGATGACCACGGGCCAGAGGACGACCACGACGATGAGGGCCATCGCGGGGCCGACCCAGACCAGCGGCGCGAGCCTGGCCGCGAGCTTGAGCGGAGGGCGGCGCGTCCGCGCCACCACCGGCTCGTCACCAGCAGCCGAGATGCTCATAAGGCTTCAGCTGCCCTTGAGGGCGGTTTCCTGGATGGTATCCAGCACTGGCTTCGGGTCGGGCCCGATGGCGGTGCCGATGATCTGCTGGATCTGAACCTTCACCTGGGCCCAGACCGGATCATTCGGATACTGAACCGCCTTGGGCAATGCCGCCATGAACGGGGCCAGCTGCGGATCGACCTTCGAGAACGCCGCAGCACCCGAGGTGGTGCCCGGCAGCAGGTTGTATTCTTCGGAGAAGGCGATCTGATACTTATCCTGCAGCGCGAAATCGACAAACTTCTTGATCGCCGCCTGCTTGCTGCCATCCGTCTTGAAGGCGGCCATAAAGTCACAGACGCCGAGGGTTGTGTCGAGCGGACCGGTCTTGCCGGTGATCGCGGCCGTGCCCCAGTCACTGTCCGTCAGCACGCCCGCCGTCTTGATGATCGGGATCAGCGCCGTGATGCCGTTGATGATGCCGATCTGCCCTTGTGCGAACTGCTCAAGGATCGCGGCGCGGTTCTTTGTGCCGGGGTTCGGCTCGGTGTATCCCGCCTTCACGAGCTTGGTCATGAACTCCAGCGTCTCGACATTCTGCGGGCTGTTGATCACCCACTGGCCGGATGCGTTCTGATAGCCGCCGCCATTGCCGAGGAACCATAGCAGCGTTTCAGCCTGCGCCTCCTCAGGCCCCAGCGGCATGCCGTAGCCGATCTTGCCGAGCGCCTCGATCTTGCCGGCGTCCGTATAAAGCTCATCCCAGGTCTTGGGAGGGCCGGCTAGGCCGGCCTGGGCGAACAGCTTCTTGTTGTAGAACAGGGTGCGCGAACTGGTGGTGAAGGGCATGCCATACTGCGCGCCGCCGTAGCTGCCGAGCTTGGTGAAGGCCGGCATCAGGTTGGATGGATCGGTCATCACGTCGCTGACCTTGTACAGCAGGCCTTCCTGAGCGTAGTTCGAGAAGTAATCGCCCTCCGTGATGTCCGGATACTGGCGGTTCTGCACCATCGTCTGGATCTTGGTGTCGAAATCGTTCCAGTTGACGGTCTGCACCTTGACCGTGATCGTCGGGTTCGCCGCGTGGAAGGCGTCGGCGATCTTCTGCCAGTAGATCTGGCTCGTGTCGGACGGACCCGTGCCGTAATCGGCGGCGACCAGGTTGAGCACGGTATCCGCGCGCGCCGGCGCTGTGCCGAAGACCGCAAGGCTGAGCGCCAGAGCCGCAGAGGCTCCGGCAAGGGCAATTGGACGACGTGCGATGCGCATGGAGGGCCTTCTCTCGGTTCAGGTGCAAGCCGGCCGAACTCTAAGCGGGGTAACGCAAGCTTGTATAGCTGCCATGACCGCCGCAACGGACGGAAAGAAGGTGCTTCTTTTCGGGAAAAAGAAGCAAAAACTTCCGCCCGTAAGAGTCTCTCTCAAACTCGCTCGGGTGAGTCAGCTGGCGTGCTTTTACGAGCACCGAAGCGGAGGAAAAGCGCGTCAGATGGCCGCCCGAGTAGAGTTTGGACGAACTCTTAGCGTTCTTGCGTGATGGCCGCGGAAAGCTGCGGAATACCGGCGCTGATCCCGCCGTCGACAGGCAGAACAACGCCGGTGATGTGGGACGCCTCGTCCGACACGAGAAAAGCAACCCCCGCGGCCACATCGGCGGGCGTCGCCACCTTCCGCAGCGGATACCAGGCGCTGACCTCATCGAACACCTGCGGGTTCGCCGCCACGCGCGCGTCCCACGCCTGGGTGCGGACGGTGCCGGGCGCGACCGCATTCACCCGAACGCCCCACCCGCCGAACTCGACGGCCAGGCAGCGCGTGAGATGCATGAGACCGGCCTTGGCGGCGCTATACGCAGGATGACCATACATCCCGATACCGTTGACCGAGCCCATGTTGACGATCGAACCGCCACCGGCCAGCAGATGGTCCTGGAACGCGCGGATGCAGAGAAAGGCGCCGTCGAGGTTGAGCGCAATGTCACGCCGCCACGTGGCGTAGTCGATGTCCCGCATGCTGGGAGCGAACGCGCGGCCTGCATTGTTCACCAGCGCCCGCACATCGCCGAGCGCCAGCGCGACCTTGGCGGCGGCGTTGACGGATGCCTCATCAGTCACGTCGACGGCGACAGCCTCGGCCCTGCCACCGGCGGCACGAACCGTCTCGGCACGCGCCTCTGCCCGCGCCGCATCGATATCGGCGCAGATCACGCCCCAGCCGCGCGCACCCAGCAGGGTCACGATCGCGCCCCCGATGTCGCCGCCGGCGCCCGTTACGAAGGCCCAGCGAGACGGTTCGGGAAGGGACATCGGCGGTCTCCAAACACGCAAGGTTCAGAGCATGGCGGAAGCCCGGCGCCGCGTATAGGCTCGCACCCCATGACCGCAGACACCCTCATCAAAGGCGCTCGCGTGGTGGATGGCACCGGCGCGCCCTGGTTCCATGCCGATGTGCGGCTCTCCGGCGGCCAGATCGCCGCCATAGGCTTGGATCTCCCGACGGATGGCGCGGAGGTCGTCCAGGCTGCGGGCCGGACCCTCGCGCCCGGATTCATCGACGCGCATTGCCACGACGATCTCGCCTTCCTGCGCGAGCCCGACCGGCCGGAGAAGGCGCTGCAAGGCGTCACCTCCATCGTCGTCGGCAATTGCAGCTTCTCGCTCTATCCCGCGCCGCCCCATGCCATCGACCTGCTGCGCGGGCACTTCGGCGGCCTGCTGGGCGAGACCGCGCGGTCCGAAGTCTTCCCGGATTTCGCCGGGTATCGTGACGCGCTGGAAGCGCCGGGGATCGCGCTCAACCTCATCTCGCTGGTCGGCCATGCCGCGCTGCGCCTCGCCGTCATGGGCTACGAGCGTCGCCCGGCCACGCCTGCTGAAGTCGCCGCCATGCAGGCACTTCTCGCGGCGCAGCTGAACGCGGGCGCTGCGGGCCTTTCGCTCGGGCTCGTCTATCCGCCGAGCGCCTTCGCCGAACGTGCGGAGCTGGTGGCGCTTGCGGAGACGACCGGGCAAGCGGGCGGCCTGCTTGCCGCCCATGTGCGCAGCTACGAGGCCAATCTGCTGAATTCGATGGAGGAGTTCATCGATATCCTCGCGGCAGCCCGGGTTCCGGGCCTGCTGTCGCATCTGCAATCGGCCGGGCGGCCCAACTGGGGCGCCATCCCCGCAGCCTTGGCGCGGCTGGAAACGGCCCGCGCCGCGGGGATCGACATCAGCTTCGACATGTACCCCTACCCGGCCGGCAGCAGCTATGTGCTCCAGCTCCTGCCGCCTGCGGCGCAGGAGGGCGGCCTCGCCGCCTTGCGCGCCCGCCTCGCCGACCCGGCCGCGCGCGCCGAGCTTCGGCGCTGGGTGGAGCACGGAAGCGCGGACGGCCATCTGCAGTCCAAGATCGCGCTCATCGGCTGGGGCAACGTGCTGATCTCGGGCGTCAGCAACCCATCGCTGAAGTCGCTGGAGGGCCAGCGCATGGATGCGGCGGCCTACAGCCGGGGGATCGACCCCTTCGACCTGCTGGCGAAGCTGGTGGAGGAGGACGACGGCCAGACGGCCATCGTCATGTTCCAGCTGGACGAGGGCGATCTGCGGGCCGCCTGCTGCCACCGGCTGCATATGGTGGGGTCGGACGGGCTCCCCCGCCCCGGCACCCGGCCGCATCCGCGGGCCTTCGGCACCTTCCCGCGCATCCTCGGGCCGCTGCGGCGAGACCGCCACTGGTTCACCCTGGAAGATGCCGTGCGCCGGATGACCGCGATGCCGGCCCAGCGTTTCGGCCTCGGCACCCGCGGGCTGATCCGCCCCGGCATGGTGGCGGATCTGGTCCTTTTCGAGGACACGATCGAGGATCGCGCGACCTTCGAGGAGCCGGCGCAGACGCCCGCCGGCATCACCGATGTCTGGGTTGCGGGTCAGGCCGTGGTGGCGCAGGGCAAGACGACCGGCGCGCGTCCAGGCAAAGTGCTCGCGAGAGGTTAAGGAGATCGAACCATGCGGCAGGCTTTGATGATCGAGGGCGCGGCCGCGCCCGGCGGCCAATATTCCCACGCCGTGGTGGCGAACGGCTTCGTGTTTGTCTCCGGCCAAGGTCCGAAGGAGCCCGAGACCGGCATGACGCCGGACAGTTTCGAGGGCCAGGTGCGGCAGACGCTGACCAACCTCAAGACGATCCTGGAAGGCGCCGGCAGTAGCCTGGACGATGTCGTCAAGATCGACTGCTACCTCAGCGACGTGACGCGGTTCCGTGAGTGGAATACCATCTACACCGAGTTCTTCCCTGTGGCGCCGCCGGCGCGCACCACGGTCGGATGCCAGCTCAACGGGATCCTGGTGGAGGTGGACTGCATCGCGGTTCTAGCCGATGACGAGTGAGCCGATCGCCATCACGGCGCTGGAAACCCCGGTTCCGGTCATTGATCTCGATGTGGTCGGGCGCAACCTGTCCCGCATGCAGGCCTATGCCGACAGCCACGGCCTCGCCCTTCGCCCGCATATCAAGACCCACAAGCTGCCGCGCTTCGCACAAGCGCAGGTGGAGCTGGGGGCCGTCGGCATCACCTGCCAGAAGCTCGGCGAGGCCGAGGTCATGGCCGATGCCGGGCTCGACGACATCCTCATCTCCTATCCCCTGATCGGGCCGGACAAGGCGCGGCGGCTGGCCGCCCTCGCCCGGCGCGCGACGATGCGGGCGGCGATCGACAACCCGCTGGCGCTGGAGACCGTCGCGCTGGCGGGCCAGGAAGCCGGCCGGCCGATCGGCGTGCTGGTGGAGTTTGACAGCGGGATGCATCGCACGGGGGTGACCACGGTGGATGAGGCGCTCGCCCTCATCGCCCAGGTGAAGACGGCGGACGGGCTGCGCTTCGA
>Ga0116226_10006047_pt1 | contig 10848 bp, 6 predicted proteins | sample S1TSphfallax_FD_89692 | JGI IMG/M metagenome (GOLD analysis project Ga0116226, IMG submission 89692) | Host-associated microbial communities from peat moss isolated from Minnesota, USA - S1T2_Fa - Sphagnum fallax MG | ecosystem: Host-associated > Plants > Peat moss > Unclassified | place: USA...
GCATTTTGCCCCCACATATAGTGTGCATATTTAAATTGTCATGTAGGTATTGCATTTAGGGCTCCCACATATAGTGTGGATTAGGGTCATAATTTGGGTATTGCAATTTCCCCCCATATATAGTGTGCATCTTCAAATTGTCATGTAGGTATTACATTTCGATTATCCATAGATAATATGGATTTAAAATTTACAATTATGGCCATAGACCATATCATATGTTCTCCATATTTAGCATTTAGGGTATTATGTGCATGATTATATAAGGTTTATATGAGGGATACAAATTAAATACTTAAAACATGTACATTTGCATTAGTATTGAATATGACAATTACCATGTAATTCAAAATATTTGTAAATAGAAAATTTTGGACATCAATATCAATTTATTGCTTTTTCTTGTGCAATTAGCTCAAGGCATAGATTCAAACATGGGTTGTGCTTCAAAATCTCAATATATTGAGATTCAAAACCCAAAGAAATCACCCTTTAACAACATGGACTTGGTGTGGAAAAAAGAAGTTTGACATGGAGGGGCACATACAATCGAAGTTGAGTGCGCATACATCCCACATGCATGAATTTCAGAATTTCTAAACAACGAACGAAGCCATGAAGACTCCCTGATGGAGTGGAACATTTATAAGAAGGTACCCTCACAAGAAAATGTAAAAATGCCAAAAATCCAAAATCACTTTGGCCATATTTGGTATGATGTCCTATTATTCATTTTTGTTATATGGAACTTATTTTTTAACCTCATATTGTACCAAACTTTATGTCCTAAATTGATTTCACATTTTGTAAGTATGCATGTGGGTATGGGCCAAAAGATAATCATGGAAACCCAAATCACAATCGATCCATTAAATGGGGTTGTTTAGCTCAATTTTCGATTAGGCGATTGTACACACGACTTGAGGTGGTAGAAATAATCTTCTACCATTGACCTCATACGTGGATCAATGGTGAGCCTACACATGGCAAACATGACCTTGATTCCATTGTGCGACCATCTTTTTTTGCCCCACAAATGTTACAAGCCCTCAAGGACCACATTTGGACCCAATTGGGTTTAGGTTACACCATCAAACAAATATATGATAAGCATAAGGCAATATGGCACAATCACTACAAGAGAAGCGATGACAAGGGATGATTTCATTAAACAACAAAACATTGCCTACTTGGATTGTAAACACAAAAAAGGGAGTTAACATTTACACCAAAATCCAGCCATTTCCTTTCGCACATGGGCATTTAGTCATCCAAATGATGTGTTTTATTTTCAAGATGCAAGTGAAGATAATGGGATTCATGTCCCATTCACAATAGGGATACAAACCCCATCTCAATTACAAGCCATGGTTTCATTAGGTGATAATAAGGTAATTTCAATGGATGCCAACTTCGGCACCAATGATGTGAAATTTCATTTGTTCACATTGATGGTGTTTGATGCACATCGCATTTGAATGCCGGTTACATGGATCATTACAAGTCGCCAAACACGTGATGATTTGGTGGAATGGCTAACTCATTTGAAAGCAAAGCTTCTAAGGAAACCCTAAATGGAAACCTTCGTGTTTCATTGTTGATGATGCTCCACAAGAATTACGAGCATTGTGATGAGTTTTATTTTCATTATATTTTTTTTGAGCTTTTATGTACATGTAGCCATTTCAAAATTTCATCCCACATTTTCCATTTTAAATAATGTTATTAGTTGAAATGATAATAAATTGGTATTTTATACATGGTTAGGATTGTGTGGGGCGACGATCAAGTGCCCATTTACCTTTGCACGTGGCACGTCTTAAAGGTTCAATGCTTACATACGATGGAAAAAATCAAAGACAATGAAGTGCGACATGCAATATTGGATGACCTTCACACCGTCATATGCATGCCCATTGAACTAAATGAAAGCATTGAAGCCTTCATGACTTGTGGGAGAAACAAGATCATTGAAAGTTTCACCCAACATTTACCTGGTGATTCATGGACTCAATATTTTTGGACCTATTATTTCCAAGTTGGTACGTGAATTAACTTTCAAATCATTATTGTTGTTGCACCATGTTGTGCATATCCCAAAATATTCATTATTTGAATTAAGGTAAAAACACCAATGGTGGACTTAGTAATCCCATGTGGGCACTAAATGCAATACCCATATAAAGACCTTAATCCACACTATATGTGGGAGCACTAAATGTAATACTTGCACGACAATTTAAAGATGCACACTATATGTGGGGACAAAGTGCAATACCCACATTATGACCATAATCCACACTATAATGTGGGAGCCCTAAATGCAATCCCTACATGATAATTTTAAAATGCACATTATATATGGGGGAAAACTGCAATACCCACATTATGACCTTAATCCACACTATATGTGGGAGCCCTAAATGCAATCCCTACATGATAATTTTAAAATGCACATTATATATGGGGGAAAACTGCAATACCCACATTATGACCCTAATCCACACTATATGTGGGAGCCCTAAATGCAATCCCTACATGATAATTTTAAAATGCACATTATATATGGGGGAAAATTGCAATACCCACATTATGACCTTAATCCACACTATATGTGGGAGCCCTAAGTGCAATCCCTACATGATAATTTTAAAATGCACATTATATACAGGGGAAAACTGTAATACCCACATTATGACCCTAATCCACACTGTATGGGGGAACCTTAAATGCAATACCTACATGATAATTTAAAGATGCACATTGTATGTGGGGGCAAAATGTAATACCCACATTATGACCCTAATCCACATTATATGTGGGAACCCTAAATATAATCCTTATATGACTTTTTAAAGATACACATTGTACATGGGGGGAAAATGCAATACCCACATTATGACCCTAATCCATACTATATATGGTAAAAGGAAATGCAATACCTACACAACAATTTATGGATCCACAATGTATGTTGTAGATTTGTGGATGGTGGGGCTTCGACAAATGCCACATTCAAACCAAGACACATAAACATCAATTGAGTCTTACCATGGGGCATTGAACCATTGGTTCTCTTTGAAAACATAAGGGTTTTGAGGTTGACGAATTGATTGGTTAGTGTGGAGATTCATGACAACAATTGTAAAACACTACATGCACACAACTGAAATGAACAAATGCGGGTTCATAAGAAATAAGGTTGTGGAACGCATTATGAAAATGAGCGTTGAGAAGGCCACATTGATCCCTCACACCAATGTCACCCATGGGATAGATGATTCAAACGAAATTGGCCATGCATGGATGGTACAAAACCAAAAACATTCGAATATGACATATAAGGTCCCACTTCCTTTCACCAAGTATGCTTATTGCACATGTGAATGGGCATTGCATGGAAACTTGTGTAAACATCAAGTTGCCATTTTTCTTACATGTACTAATCTCACTAAAAAATATATCATTCAATATTGTGGGACATGGTATGGATATGATCGTGGAGGTTTTGCTGCCAGGTTTGTGAACCCAACCTATTTGCACATTTATAATAATGAATCTGATGATGAAGAGGCCAATGAAAATCACTCTGAAAAACCTTGGGTTGTTGATATGTGTGAGCTTATGAAACCAGATGATACCTCCCCCAATGTGGAAAAAGAGAAAGATCACAACCAACTTTCAAGTTCATCCACCTCCATGAAAAAAACGCTTGCTCGAATGGGTGACATAATGCAAGAAATCATCAATGAAGTCAAAGAAGGTGGGGTTCAACTCATAGACCACACCACATCATTGTTGCATGTTATTGTAACAGATGTACAAGGTATTCGCCTTTCCAAGGTGAATGAAGTCATGCATCCTAGCATGGTATTTCATTGTGTCAATGATGGACTTGGTAATTCGATGCATTAGATGAAGGATTGGCATGAGATGATGTTAGAACATGGAAATATTCGTAAGAAGAGGGCTCATGAGTAAAAAAAACATAAATTTGTTTGTACTTATCCCTTATTTTTAATTTCCATTATTAAAATGTGCATCAAATTACAATTGTGTCAAATAATAGATTATTTATGTGTTAATGTGTTGATTTTTGTATCAATGAACATATAGGGCTTGAAAGTTAAAGTTACATTATTAAGGCTATATAAGACATGTCTTCTAAAACTCCCAAACAAGAATATTTCATTCAAACATTATATAGAGGTGGGTATTGCAAGTTAATTGTGCAATAATCACTAGGTCAATATGCGGGTAATGTTTACCCATCTTGTTTCTTGTGGCATTTAATTCGTATTGCATGCAGGTATTGCAAGGTTTAGGGTATATCATAATTAAAGTTTAACAAGCACTAACACAAATATTGCATATACTTTCATATTTTTCATGGGTATTAATTATGTTAGATGAAGGTATTGTGAATTCCCTACTCCTTCTAGAGGGGATTTGACTATTTAATGTGGGTATTGTCCTACTTTTTTCATTAAAATGATGATTTGCTTTAGTTATAATATAATTTGGATATTTCTTATTGCATTCGGTCTATTAAATGTAGGTATTATGTTTGGTGAACAAGATCCCCTTAAATAAATCTAGATTATGAAAGACTAAATTTTTGCAATATTTACATAATAAATTTTTATTAACCAAAAGGGGGCTTTTGGTGAAGGTACACAATATAAATTTATGTAGGTGTAATGATAAGCTTACTATGGTAAATTGGTAATATTACATTATAGTAATAAAGGCAAAATTACTTTAATGATCACCTTAACACTCACTACAAACAATGTAGGTATTACAAATTAAATTTTGGAAAAATTAAGACATGCCCACAGTCAATGCTTACACCTAAAGATGAAGGTATTGATAATTGGTTAATTTTTTAAAAATAGGTATCTTTTGGATACGTCCTATTGTTTTTATGCACTAAATGTAGGCATTACATTTGGTAAACAAGATGATCTTACATAACCTTAGATGATGAGGGAATAGATTTTTGCATTATGAAATCAAGGGGGGTTACATAACATAGATTTACCTAGGTATTGGAATTTGGGATTTAACATAGGGTGATAGGGTACAATATTATAAATTATAAATTTTAGCCCTCATCATGTAAACATTATAAGCTAATGCATGCATAGGTTTGAATTTGAAAAATTACGCAAACCTATATAATGAACCTTAAAATGTTGAGTTAAAACCTTTGTATGTAACAAAAAATCCTTACATTGACCTTAAAATAAATAAACACAAAAAGAATTGGTTACATAACTTTAATGGTGGAATTTAACACTTTTTTTAGAACTAAATGTTAAACCTAATTTTGGAATTATTTTTGCTTAACCCTAAATTGTGTACAGAATATCAACTTATGTTCTACACCTAATTTGAGGGGGGAGGGGCCAACTAGTGGGAAGGTTTTTTTTTATCATTCATACCTTTGTCACAAAGTCACCTTCATTATCCTCTCCCTTAATGAAAAAGAAAAGGAGAATGGGAACTTTGTTAGATATGTGTGTATGTGAATACATAAATTCACTTAAAAAATATTCCATGAAAATAATATAAATGTTAGGAAAAAGGCTATTTTAAAACAATTAGTGACAAGGAGTTGGGCTTAATTTCCCTAAACTTAATGTCCCCCCTATTTATTTGAAACATATATTAGGCAAACGTTTAGATTAAGGTAATGGAACGTGAACATGAGTTGGTTGATATGTGGGTATTGCAATTTGAAACGTTTTATGGAAAACCCAACCATAAACAAGAGAAGATAAAAAAGTACATGCATAGGCAAACTAATTTATGCACCAAGGTGTCCTTTCATGAAAATGGGCAAGTTTCAAAGGCTTTGCATAAGCAACTCTACTTGCCCGAATTGTTTCAACAAGGTTTTCATCCTTTTCAAAGCATGCCCATGCACTTTATGGGATGAACCCCACCCCCCATGCTGGAATCCCAATGATGCCCAACAAGATCTCCGAGGCTAAACATACCAACAAAGGTCGTTTAACTTGTTCCATTTGTTACGCTTGGGCTTGGAGTTCATCTCGTTTTAACTCTACTTTCTTTTTCACTCTATCGATAGCCTTCTTTTCATTCTACTTTTGCCCTGTGTGTGGGTTGTTCAAAATTTGAACGTTCATAGCATGGTGATTTTGTTGCCTTAGTCCCCCAACACGAGTAGAAGGATGGCCAAATTTTCCTACCTCCATGCGAAGCCTGTGTTTGTTGTCCAAATGTTGATGAAGTAGCCATTTACTTGCATAAGCGTTAGTGCATCCATTGATTTTGCATTTCCACCTTGACCCTTCGTGCACCCAATTTTCATCTTCCATTGCATGATTTGGTGGTACTTTTACTTGATCACTTTCATGTGAAGCCACTGAAGCCCTTACAAAAACAACATTCAAAATCAAACCAAAAAATAATCCTTAAAAATGATGAAAATATTGCAAACAAACTAATAATAAAAACTTACAAAATATGAAGGTATTGCAAATAAACTCGCAAGAGAACTCTAAAAATATGAAGCTATTACAAACTAGCAAATAAACATTAAATACAAGGAGGGCATTGCAAATAAGCTAGCAATTAAAACCTTCAAACAATGAAAATATTACTTGGAAAATTTTGGGCAAAAAAATATTCCATCCCCGTTCTTAAATAGAGAATAAAGATGGGGTTTAGGGTTTGGATTGGGATTTTTTATTTGTAATGTGTTGCATTACACTCTTTTAAACCCTATCATGTGAAATGTATCATCCATCACAACAAATTTACTTTCAAGAATAGGAATGGGATTAAGGTTTACCTTCAAAAGTAGGAGTATAGATGATAATTTTTTATTCCATTTCAATTTCCTCTTCATTTATTTGCTACAACATTCACTTGTTGATTATCGGCAATCACCTTTCCTTGGCGTTTAAGTTTCTTCCGAGGACGTGCCATCCTACAACAAAAACATTCAAATCCTTAAACAACAATTAATCCAAAAAAGAAAACAAAAGCTTGAATCTCCCCAACAATAGCAATTGCCACTACCCAAGAACTTCAAGCTCCCTTAAATAAACGATTGCAAACAACATATAAAAAGGGATAGTAATTTATTTTTTCCAACTTTAGAAGTTTCATTTTTGATTAAAATTAATTAATATAGTTTAATTATAAAATTTAATTATTATAACTATATTTTTCATTATAATTGAATTGAATTAATATTAAAAACATAAAGTTATATTATTAAATTGATTTTTATTATAATTATTTAGGTATGATGATTAATTATTTACATGAATTCATTATAAATTTATTTTTATAATTGAAAATTTATTAATAATTACATTAAATCTTGGGCACGATACGTAGTGCCTTTGTGTACAACATGCAATTTTTAGAAACTAGCAGAAGATGGTGATGAGCCTAGATCCCAACTCATCATCGTTTTTTGCACTTGAAGAAAAAAATCAAGAGATGACAATGAGCCAATATGGACCACCACCCCTTCTCAAAATAAAATAAAGGAGTTTTTCCTATATGAAAGAATCAAATTCAGAGCAAAACACTACCTAGAGACTTTTTTTTACCTTATGGTCTTGCGTCACCAAGTGAAGTTTATGTTTTTATTGAAAGCCACCAAAAGATGTGCCACATATAACACCAATCCTCCTAAAATTCTCAAGAATTTCCACAACAAATCATATGAAAATAAGCAAAAAATTTCAAAGATCACCAGTTAATAATGGGCAAATACATTTTGCAAGTCATAGTAGAAAAACAAGATAGGAATAGTCTAAGCCGAACATTGTGAGCTTGTGCAAGCAATGCAAAAACTAAAGGCAATGTGGCCTCACCATAAAACAATAATTACAATGAGAACACATGAGGCAACATGGCCTCACCACATGCTAATATTTTTGAATAAAGCTCAAGGCCTCCTCAAAAACAAGAGTGAATTGTTTAGTGTATTGTATGCACCCATTTACAAAGTCACTAGTTCAAGTATTCTTAAAATTTCTGAAAATTTGAAAATTTGTCAAATGTACCATGCCCATTTACAAATTGAATAAAATGAATTTCCAACACACACAATAAACTCTAACTAGCATCACTAGTGTGGTTCCTTTTGGCCAGGAGCTTGTCCAAATGTTGTATACCACATAGCCCCTTTCCTCCTTACCTTTGCATTTGTCAAGGGGTGGTGACATCCCCATGTATAGGGTATAGTAATGATGCATCAAGTGGTGATGTAGCCAGTGAGCTCACATTTGAGAAAAAACCTAGGAGATGACAACAAGTCGAGAGCCTCCTAGCTTGTGGTCATCTTTTCCATTTGAGGAAAAAACCAAGAGATGATAACGAGCCGGGAAGCTCGTCGTCATCTTCTACACCTAAAAAATTAACTAAGAAATGACAACAAGCCTCTCGGCTCGCTGTCATCTACTACACTTGATAGAAAAAAACAAATAGATGACAATGAGCCAAGGAAATTCGCCATCATCTATTACACCTAAGAAAAAAAGACAAAGAAATGATGATGAGCCAAGGAGGCTCACTATCATCTGTTACACTTGATAAAAAAAACAAATAGATGACAATGAGCCAAGGAAGCTAGCCATCATTTGCTAAACCTAAGAAAGAAAACAAAGAAATGACAACGAACCAAAGAGGTTCGCTATCATCTGTATTGTGCCCATTTACAAATTGTATAGAAAGAATTTCCAACACACACAAAAAACTCTAGCTAGCATCATTGATGTGGTTCCTTTTGGCCAGGAGCCTATCCAAATGTTGTATACCTCACTGCCCTTTTCTTCCTTACCTTTGCATTTGTCAAGGGGTGCTAACATCCCCACGTACAAGAAGTTATAATAATGAAGCATCAAGTGGTGATGCTACCAGTGAGAGATCACAAAAACCCAGGAGATGCATTAGGTGGTGAAGCAGTTAGTGAGATCACAAAAACCCAAGAGATGCATTAGGTGGTGAAGCAATCAATGAGATCACAAAAACCCAAGAGATGCATTAAGTGGTGAAGCAATCAATGAGCTCACAGTTGAGAAAAAACCCAAGATATGCATCAAGTGGTGATGCAACTAGTGAGCTCACACTTGAAGAAAAACCTAGGAGATGACAACGAATCAAGAGCTTCCCAATTCATCGTCATTTTTTGCATTTTCTTAGGTGTAGCAGATGATGGCGAGCCTCCTTGGCTCATCATCATTTCTTTGCTTTGTTTCTCAGGTGTAGCAGATGATGGCGAGCCTCCCTAGCTCGTCATCATTTCTTTGTTTTTTCTCTTAGGTGTAGCAAATGATGGCGAGCCTCTTTGGCTCGTCATCATCTCTTTGTTTTTTTTCTCAGGTGTAGTAGATGACAATGGGCCAGGAGGTTCATCGTCATTTTTTAGTTTTTTTCTTAGGTGTAGAAGACGACGATGAGCCAAGTAGGCACGCTGTTCTATTACATCTGAAAAAAAAAACAAGAGTGAAAAAGAAGCAAAGAAAAAAAAAAGGTTGATGTATATTTACTTGCCACATATGCATTAGTTATTTTTTGGAAAAACATTTTCTACAACACCATTTCAGCAACGTCTTCTGCAACATTACTTCAACACCATTTCAGCAACGTCTTCTGCAACATTACTTCAACACCATTTTTGCAGCATTGTTTCAACACTACCTTTGCAACATTGTTTTCTGTAACAACACTTCAACATTGCTTTTATAACACTGTCTTTTGTAGTATCGTTTTTGCTCTTGAGTGATAGCGAGGTTTAGGGTTTTTGGTGGGGCAAAGGTAGGTAGTTGGGGTTTGAAATGCTTGGGTAGTAGAATAGATTTTTTTTATGGGTAGCCTTGAAGTAAGTGAGGGAAAAAAAATTTGACCCAACCTTAATGCCTGCAACAGATCCAATAATTGGGATGAACTTGAGTTCATCCCAAACGAAATTGGTGCAGTCATGGGGGTTGGGTCATTCCGACCCACAACATTGACCTCATTCTAAATAACAAAAGAGGGGATGGATGTCACCAGTGCTCAATATCTAACCCTGTAAAAAAATATTTCTTGCATCCAAGATTAGTTATTTATTTATTTCCAACCCCACCCATAAAACTAACACTCAGACTATAAACAGGTGGGAGACTAATAATAGCAACCCACTTAGACTAATCAAACTATCTAGCAAATCATGGCTCTGCTATGTAGCCTCAACATCATGTGGAAAAATGCCCCACACATAAAATGATTGTCAGGTTTTGATGGCAAGTGTTTACAACATGGGTATGCCCTATTAAAAAATCTCAAACATGTGAATATGGATGGGAAGAATAGTTTCCTTAATGGGGAAATTCATGGGGTAACTTTGTATCTTGTTAGTGTATCAAACATTTGTGTATCCCTATACAACCATGACTATATTTTATTGTCATCTAGGTAGCTATGGAAAAATTGTGAAGCATAAGTGCCCCATGTCATGACCATGATGCTTAAGGTTTAAAGGTGGCTATGGTTTGCATTTCTTAGTTTCTTTTTCTTTTTCACTTTTTTTGCAAATTAATTATGTTGTTGCAAATTTTTTTAATCTTTAGGATTTGGGTGAGGGATTTTGTTTGCAAACTAAGTGTTTTATTGTGAACTATTGCATTATCTATTGGTGGGTGTTTATGTAACTTTTTATCTATTGGAAAGTCAAGAAACAAGGAAAAAAACGGAGCTAGTGTTTTGTAGATAAGAGGGTCAAGAAAAAACTCTTGAATACCCCTTCTCTTTCTCTTTCCCTCCTTTCTTTATGCCATTCTTTTTCTCTACAACAACTTCGAGGAGGAGCAATTCCAA
>Ga0116226_10006048_pt1 | contig 10847 bp, 10 predicted proteins | sample S1TSphfallax_FD_89692 | JGI IMG/M metagenome (GOLD analysis project Ga0116226, IMG submission 89692) | Host-associated microbial communities from peat moss isolated from Minnesota, USA - S1T2_Fa - Sphagnum fallax MG | ecosystem: Host-associated > Plants > Peat moss > Unclassified | place: USA...
ACGGCAAGATCGCCGTCTATCTGATCCGGGTCGGGGCGGAGAGCCTGCTGCCGTTTGCAGGCGTCGTGCGCACCCTGTCTGGGGCGCAGCGGCATGACCAGCTGATCATTGAGGCGATCACGGCCGGGAGTGTTCGGCGCGGCTACCTCAAGGGGCTGGGCGAGGCGCATCAATGCCTGCCCCCCGCCACGCCCACGCACTTTCCGGGGGTGAAGCCCCCGGCGAAAGATGATGACCTGGAGCCGCTCTACCCGATCCGGTGACGACGAGACGAGGCCGTCCGTTCAAGGGAGCCGCCGGTTCAGTGCCAGTGCAAGTACAGAGCCGAGGCGGCGGTCACGCACGCGATCAGCACCGAGAAGACCACCATGCTGGCGCCGGTGAAGATGAGTCTGGCCGTGCGCTCGCGCTGACCACGAACGGGCGCGCTAGACTCAAAACGATTGGCGGGCATCGACATGGTTGAGCAAATCCCCATCGGCTGACCATTGATGGGACCGGTCATAAAGCGCCAACGTTGCCGTGGGATTTCAGCGTTGTCACGCTTGACCCTGAGGGGCTCAGGCCCGGCGGCTCACCGCGAAATCCGCCATCGCCTCCAGCCCGTCACGCCAGGGGCCGGCGGGGAAGATCGCCAGGGCGGCCTTGGCGTCGTCGGCGTAGGCGGCGGCCAGATCGAGGGTGGCCTCAAGCGCGCCGGCGCCCACGATCAACTCCCGCGCCCGGCGGAAATCCGCCTCCGTCTGTTCCTTGCGCCCGATGGCGCGTTCCCAGAAATCCACTTCCCGAGGACCAAGACGCGCGATGGCGAGCAGGAGCGGCAAGGTGGCCTTGCCCTCGCGGAAATCGTCGCCGGCGTTCTTGCCCAGGGTTTCGGTGGCGCCGCCGTAGTCGAGTGCGTCGTCGGCCAGCTGGAAGGCCAGACCGATATTCTGGCCATAGGCGCGCAGGGCGGCGGCGCGCGCGTCGCTGGCGCCGGCCGACACCGCTCCGGCTTCCGCCGCCGCCGCGAAAAGTTCGGCGGTCTTGGCGGAGATGATCTCCAGATACATCGCCTGCGAGAGGTTAAGATCGTGCGCCCGGGTGAGCTGCAGCACCTCGCCTTCAGCGATCACTCGAGAGGCCTTCGCGAGGATGTCGAGGGCGCGCAGCTGACCCGTCTCAACCATCAGTTCGAAGGCGCGGGCAAACAGAAAGTCGCCCACCAGGACGCTGGACGGAGCGCCCCAGATCAGATGGGCCGCGGCCTTGCCTCGGCGCAGATGCGAGCTGTCGACCACATCATCGTGCAGCAGCGTCGCTGTATGAATAAACTCCACGGCGCCGGCGAGCTTGAGGCAGGCGTCGCCCGTCGCCCCCGCCAGCCGGGCCGCCGCCACGGTGAGCAGCGGACGAAGACGCTTACCGCCGGCGTTGACCAGATGATCGGCCAGGGCCGGGATCACGCTCACCGGGCTGGCCATCCGGTCGATGATCAACGCATCCACCCGCGCCATGTCCGCCGAAGCGAGAGAGACGAGGGCGGCGATGGAACCCGGCGCGCGGGTCATGACGGCTTTGGCTGCGTCCAAGAGGCCGCGCTCCTTAAGCGTGGGGCGCCGCACCGCTGCGCCGTTGCGGACGGACAATGGTGGCGCGATAGGTCAGGGTCAAGGCAATCACGCCGATCAGGGGGCGATCATGGCGTTCACCGACGATGGCCTGCTTGATGGGCGCCTGCGCCTACGCCAACCGGCGAAGGGATATCGGGCGGGCATGGATGCGGCGCTTCTTGCGGCGGCCTGCGATGCACTGGAAGGCGCTTGGGTTCTCGAAGCGGGATGCGGCGTGGGCGCGGCCCTGCTGGCCGCGGCCGTGCGGCGGCCGGGCGTACAGTTTGTGGGCATTGAGCGCGATGCGGATATGCTCAGCCTGGCGCGGGACAATATCACGGGCAATGAGGTCGGCGAGCGTGTGGAGGCCCGGCCGGGCGATGTCGGGCGCCCGTTCAGGGATCTGGCCTTGGCGCCCTTCGATATGGTGCTGGCCAATCCGCCGTTCTTTGACGATGCGGGCGCCCTGCGCGGGCCGGCGATGGAAAAACGCGGCGCCTGGATCGCCGAGGACGGTCTCGCCGCCTGGGCGAGGTTCATGCTGAGCGCGGCGCGCGATGGCGGCGTGCTGATCCTGATCCATCGCGCAGACCGCCTCGCCGATCTTCTCGGCGCCCTGGCGCCCGGGGCCGGCTCATTCCAGATCCGGCCCGTTCAGCCCTTCGCGGACGCGCCGGCCAAGCGCATCCTGATCCGGGCCTTGAAGGGCGGCCGCGCGCCCCTCACTCTTTTGCCGGCCCTGGTGTTGCACGAACGCGGCGGGGCCAAGCACACGCCCGGGGTGGAGGCGATCCTGCGCGGCGCGGAGGCCCTGGGCTGGGCATAGCCTTAGCGCCTCAGTTGCGCGCCTGATCAACCAGCTTGTTCTTGGCGATCCAGGGCATCATCCCCCGCAGGCGCGCGCCGACCTCTTCGATGCCGTGCTCGGCGGCCCGGCGGCGGGTGGCCTTGAAGCTGGGCTGGCCGGCGGCGCATTCGATCATCCAGTCGCGCACGAAGCGACCGGACTGGATATCCTCCAGCACCCGCTTCATTTCCGCCTTGGTCTCAGGCGTGACCACCCGGGGACCACTGACATATTCGCCATATTCCGCCGTGTTGGAGATCGAATAGTTCATATTGGCGATGCCGCCTTCATAGATCAGATCGACGATCAGCTTCACTTCGTGCAGGCACTCGAAATAGGCCATTTCCGGCGCGTAGCCCGCTTCAACCAGGGTCTCGAAACCGGCGCGGATCAGTTCGACCAGACCGCCGCACAGCACCGCCTGCTCGCCGAACAGGTCTGTCTCGCATTCCTCGCGGAAGTTGGTCTCGATAATGCCGGAACGACCGCCGCCGATGGCCGAGGCGTAGGCGAGCCCAAGATCGAGGGCGCCGCCCGTGGCGTCCTGCTCCACCGCGATGAGGCACGGGACGCCGCCGCCCTTGAGATACTCGCCCCGCACCGTATGGCCGGGCCCCTTGGGAGCCACCATGAGAACGTCGATGGAAGCGGGCGGCTCGATGAGTTTGAAGTGAACATTCAGGCCATGCGCGAAGAGCAGGGCCGCGCCATCGCGGATGTTAGGCGCGATATCCGCCTCCCAGATCGAGCGCTGGAGCTCGTCCGGGGCGAGCATCATGATCGCATCGGCCCAGGCGGCGGCCTCCGCCACGCTCATCACCTTGAGGCCCTCATCAGCGGCTTTCTTCGCCGATGCCGATCCTTTGCGCAGGGCGACGGCGACGTTCCTGACCCCGGAATCGCGGAGGTTGAGCGCGTGGGCGTGACCCTGGGAGCCGTAGCCGACGATGGCGATTTTCTTATCGATCAGGCGCGCGAGGTCCGCGTCGCGATCATAGTAGACGCGCATGATTGAAATCTCCGATATGCGGGCGGGATGGATGTCCCGAAGGCGGCGGGAATGCGAAAGGCCGCTATCCATAGATTTTTGTCCGCAAGGTCAAGGCGGAGGAGAGGAGGCTCTTGATGCCCAATCGGCTGCAAACCCTGATGCCGGGCTTCATTCGGCACGAGGGCCGATGGATCGGGACCTACACGATCATCGATCCCTCCGGAAAAGAGCTCGACCGATACGAAGTGCGCATCCTCGCCGAGTTTCCAGGTGAAGGCTGCGACTTCCGACTCAACACCCACAACATCTGGCCGGATGGGCGGGAAACCACCGGGCGCTATGAGGCCCATTTCCGCGATGGGCGGCTCTGGTTCGAAGACCAGCTGATCGGCTCGCTTTGGGAGATCGATGATTTCAGCGTCTATCTGCGCTTCAGCTTCGAGCACGATCCCTCGATCACCGTCTGCGAGATGATCCAGATCAGCGACGACGGGCAGCACCGCGCCCGAACCTGGCACTGGTTCCGGGACCAGAAGCTGTTTCAGATCACCCTTGCAGAGGAGCGGCGGGATACCGCGTGACCGGGGCTCGTCCGCTGATTTCGAGCCTTCCCCGCGATCCGGCGAGTCGGTCTATGGTTCCCACCGCCATGCCCGCCCTTGCCCATCCTGAGCGCCAGTATCTAGATCTGCTGCAAGACGTGCTGACCCACGGCGACCCGCGCGGCGATCGCACGGGGACCGGGACGCTGAGTGTGTTTGGCCGGCAGATGCGGTTCGACCTTTCGGCGGGTTTCCCGCTGCTCACCACCAAGCGCGTGCACTTCAAATCCGTGGTGCTTGAGCTTCTGTGGTTCCTGAGCGGCCAGACCAACGTCCGCTGGCTGCAGGAGCGCGGTTGCACCATCTGGGACGAGTGGGCCGACGCTGACGGCGAACTCGGCCCTGTCTATGGCAAGCAATGGCGATCCTGGGCCGGGCCTGATGGCCAGACGATCGACCAGATCGCCCGCGTGACCGCGTCGATCCGGAACAATCCGGAAAGCCGGCGTCATCTGGTGTCCGCCTGGAACCCCGCCGATGTGGACCAGATGGCCCTGCCGCCCTGCCATTGCCTGTTCCAGTTCCATGTCGCGGGGGGCAAGCTGTCGTGCCAGCTCTATCAGCGCTCGGCGGACCTGTTTCTGGGCGTGCCGTTCAATATCGCCAGCTACGCCCTGCTGACTCTCATGATGGCGAAGGTGACGAGCCTGGCGCCTGGCGAATTCGTCCATACGCTCGGCGACGCGCACCTTTATATGAACCATCGCGATCAGGCCGCGCTGCAGATCGCCCGCGAGCCTCTGGCCTGGCCCACCGTCACCCTGGTGGAGCGGCCCGATCTGTTCGCCTTCACGCCGGAGGACATCGTTCTGGAGAGCTATCGCCCGCATCCCGCGATCAAGGCGCCGATCGCCGTTTGACCCTCAATGCTGGAGCCGTTGCATGCCCATCGATCTGACGGTGGGACCCGTGGCGCGGGGGGCTAATGGCGTGATAGGCCGGCAGGGCGCCCTCCCCTGGCGGCTGAAATCCGATCTGGCGCTGTTCAAGGCGACAACCGTCGGCAAGCCCATCATCATGGGCCGGCTCACCTGGGACAGCCTGCCCAAACGCCCGTTGCCCGGCCGAACCAATATCGTTCTCTCCCGGGACGGACGCTTCAATCCCGCCGGCGCGGTGGCGTGCGAGGATTTTTCGGAAGCGGTTCAGATCGCGCGCGATCAGGCTCGGGAGGATGGCGCTTCGGAGATCTGCGTCATCGGCGGGGCCGCCCTCTTCGCCCTGGCCCTGCCCCGCGCCCGGCGACTCTACCTCACCGAGGTCGACGCCTCGCCGGAGGGAGACGTCCTGTTTCCAGCCTTCGACGAAGCGGACTGGGTCGAGACCCGACGCCAGTCGCACACCGCCGCCGAGGGCGATGACCACGACTTCATTTTCCGCGTTCTGGAACGCGCCCGCTGACCTTCGGACGCCCTGTCAAAGCGGGATTGTCAGGAGCGCGTCTTCGAGTTGGCGGGTGTAGTGGGCGTTATCGAACAGTTTCGATTTTCGGCCGTCGCCGCGCAGATAGGTCTTTAGCTTGCCGAGGCGTTTAGGGTCATCGATTAGGGCCAGGGCGGCTTCAATGTAGGCGGCTTCACCCTCCACCACCAACTCGGGCAGGCCAACGGAGGTCAGAAGACTGGCGGCGACGCGACCGGCAAAGCTTGTTCCCTTGCGGGAGAGGACCGGAACCCCGGCCCAGAGCATATCGCTGGTGGTGGTGTGCCCGCCGCAGGGCGCGGTATCCAGGGCGAGGTCGGCCTGGCCAATCCGGGCCATGTGCGCCTCCGGACCGACATGAGGGGCGAGTATCAGCTGGTGCTCGACCCCCCGTTTGCGCGCTTCATGGCGGAGCCCCTCGTCGGTCTGGGCGCCGGCCAGTTGCCAGAGAACCGCCTTGGGCCGCTGGCGGAGAATCTCCGCCCACACATCCAGGAGAGGCGGGTTGAGCTTCCAGGCCGCGTTCATCGACGCCAGCACCACCGCGCCTTCCGGCAGACCGAGCGCCGCACGGCTGGGCGCCTCCAAGAGCTTTCGTCTCGGGTCGGTGGGCTGATAGCAATCGAGGTAAAGGATGCGCTCGGAAAAGGCGCTGGCGTCAGGCGCGACCACGCGGTCGGCGATGATATAGTCGATGAACGCCGCCCCCATCGTGCCTGGCCAGGCGAGATAGTTGATCTGCACCGGCGCCGGGCGCGCGGCGAGAATCATCGGCCGACACCCGAAGGTGTAGCCGTTCAGATCCATCAGGATGTCGAGGTCCAGCGCCCGGATCGCCTCGGCCGCCTCCTTGTCGCTGAGGGCGAAAAAATCGTGGAAGCTGTCGAAAGCGGCGCGCATGCGGTCGCCGGCGGCGTGGGGACGCACCGGGCCAATGGAAATGCCCACCACGTCGAAGAGATCTCGGCGATGAGTCTCGATGGTGCTCACCAGAAGATGGGTGGTGGGATGATTGCCGAAATCCGCGCTCATATAGCCCAGCCGGATTTTCTGGCCGGGCTTGCGGGGACGCGACCATTTCGGCGCGGACGCGCCATAAGAGATCTCCGCCCAGCGCCGGGCGTAATCGAGCTGCTCATGATCGCCGCTCGGCAGATAAGCGAAGACCGAGAACGGCGGCGAGGTATCGGCCCGCTCCTTCAGGAAGGCCGTGAGCGTCGCTTCCAGCGCCCCGAGGCCCTCCCAGAGGCACGTCTTGCGTCTGGCCTGATAAAGTTGAGCCAGAGGCACGGTCGCCCCGAAGCGTCCGGCGTTCTCGAACGCCAAAACGGCTTCACGCTCCTGACCAGCGCGCATCAGGGCGTTGCCGAGATTCCACCAGCCCTGGGCGAAGCCCGGCTGCAGGCGCACCGCCTCCCGGCCGTGATCGATGGATTCCATTCGATCGTCGTCGAGAAGCAGCATGGAAAGATTGCTGTGCGCCATATGCACCTCGCCGAAGCCGGGCGCGTTAATGGCCCGGCGAAAGAACGACTCGGCCAAGGGTCTCTCACCCAGACGGCGGGCGGCCAGTCCAGCGTTATTCATGGCCCAGCCCGCTTCGGGATACCGTTCAAGAAAGCGGCTGTAGGCGTCAAGAAGCGCGCGGGGGTCATCGGCCGTGATCGCCCGATCGATCGCCGCCTGGAGCGCTTGGTCTTCAGTTAGGGCGCCGGTCGGGTCCATGATGTCTCCACTGGAAACGCCGCTACTATCGGAACCCGGCGGCCCGTCCAACCGGGAAGCCTTAATCACCCCCGCGCGTTCATTCAGGCGCGGTTCAGATTCGAGCGCCTAGAACACGTCATCTCGGCGAAATCTTCGTCAAGTTTTTCAGATTGGAATGTCTCATGGTTGTTAAGTCGAAAGCGGCGATAGCGGCCGCATTGGGCGCGGCGCTGCTCTGCGGCTCCCCGGCTCTGGCGCAACACGGCGGCGGGGGCGGCGGCGGTCACGCGAGCGGCGGATTCCACGGCGCCGCGGGCGGTTTCCATGGGGGGTATGGCGGCTACCACGGCGGCTACGGTGGCTATGGCTACCGGGGCTATGGCGGTTACTACGGATGGGGATTGGGCGGATTCGCCCTGGGCTACGCCCTGGCCGACCCGTTCTATTACTACGGCCTGCCTTATGGTTATGGCGTCTATGATTATTACAGCCCTTACGATGCGGGGTATGCCCCCCCGCCTCCCCCGCCGGCGGCAGCCCCTCAGGCTTACGGTTGTGACGGCTGGCGCTGGGACGCGGGCGCACAGCGCTATGTCGCGGCCAAGGTGTCCTGCAATTAAGACGTGATCGATCGCCCCCGCGCCCGGCGCGGGGGCGATGATTTTATACAGCGTCGAGGTATTCGATCTCGGGCCTGGCCGCCATGAACGGGGCCATGGCGCCGCCGGCGGCCTTGAAATAATCGGTCTGGCCGTGGTGGGTTAGCGCCTCTTGATCGCGGTAGAGTTCCAGGACCTTGTAGACGCCCGGCTCGTCGCGCACGCGGGTGAGCTGATACATCAGGTTTCCAGGCTCATGGGCGCGAACCTTATCCACCAAGCCGGTGAACACAGCCTCGAAGGCCTCGCAACTGTCCGGCCGCACCTTCAGCACCGCGATGACACCAATCATGGGTCGCTCCGGAGTTCGTGGATAACGACAGGCGACATGAGATCGACAGAGCCGCCCTTGGCTCTAACGGCGATCGTCCGCGCCATAGGCCACCCAGGAATGGCCGCCCACATGGCGGGCTTCGAGGATGGCTGATCGCGCCGGCGCGCGAACCGGGCGCCGTGCGCGGGCTGTGAAGGCGGTAAGGGCCAGCAGAGCAGAGCCGACCACCGCGATCATGATCACGATAGCGGCAAACATGACCGCCAGAAGAGCCCCCGTCGCCGCCACGGCGCACCAGGCTACGGCGGCGACCACCAGGGCGATCGGACGCCAAAGGGTTCGGCTTTGTGTCCAGAGGGGATGGCCCAAACGATCCATCGTCGCAGCTCGCTTCCACAGGCCAAGCAGGCCCATACGTTACTTCATGCCGCTCACAGCCCACGTCAACCACCCCGCCGTGATTAAATGGCTGGCGCCCAAAATACGATCGGTGGCAGACGGCGGCCATGGCCAGTGGCGACAGCCTCAAATCCGATGCGATTTTCCCGCCAGCGACCTGGGATTTCTGGATCGATCGCGGGGGCACCTTTACCGACATCGTCGCAAGATCGCCGGGCGGCGAGGTTCAGACCCTGAAGACCCCATCCCTCGCGCCAGGACGCCCCGACCCCGCTATCTCGGCCATGCGCGGAATTTTGGGCGTGGACGAGCGCGCGCCATTTCCGGCTGAGCGGATCGGGGCGATTCATATCGGAACCACCGTGGCCACCAACGCCCTGCTGGAGCGGTCAGGGGCCAGGACCCTGTTCGTCACCACCGCCGGCTTCGCCGACGCCCTGATCATCGGAGATCAGAGGCGGCCGTCCCTGTTCGCTCTGGATATCGTCAAGGTCGAACCGCTTCACGCCGGAGTGGTGGAGGCGGATGAGCGACTGGACGCGTCCGGCGAGGTGGTGCGCGCGCTGGACGAGCCCGCCCTGGCGAGCGCGCTGGCCAAGGCGTTTGATGAGGGCTTCGCAAGCGTCGCCATCGCCTTTCTCCATTCAGACCTGAACCCGCGCCACGAAGCTTTGGCCGCCACCCTCGCCAGACAAACCGGCTTCACTCACGTGGCCGTCAGCAGCGAAGCCTCCCCCCTCCCCCGGTTCATCCCCCGCGCCTGGACAACCCTGGTGGACGCCTATCTGGCCCCGCGCCTGCGTGATTACGTGGATGGGGTGGTCCGGGCCACCGGCGGCGCCAACGTCTTATTCATGACCTCCGGCGGACGGCTTGCGCGCGCCTCGGCGTTTCGCGGGCGTGACGCCGTGCTGTCCGGGCCCGCGGGCGGGGCTGTCGGCGTCGCCCTGACGGCGATGCACGCCCGGGCGGAGGCGGTCATCGGCTTCGACATGGGCGGAACCTCGACCGATGTCTGCCGGTTTGCCGGCGCGCTCCCCCATCGGGAGTCGGCGGTGGTCGCTGGCGTTCCGATCCGGGCGCCGATGATGGATATTCACACGATTGCTTCCGGCGGCGGCTCCATCCTGAGCTTCGATGGCCTTCGCGCCAGGGTGGGTCCGGAGAGCGCCGGCGCGACCCCCGGGCCGGCCGCGTATGGCCGGGGCGGCCCGGCCACCGTGACGGACGCCAATCTCGTCCTTGGCCGGATAGACCCCGCGTCGTTCCCCTCCGTGTTCGGCGAAAGCGGGCGTTCCGCCCTGGATCCGGCGGCGTCCCACAGGGAGCTGGAGGCGCTCGCCCGGGCCATGGGCGCCAAGAGCGCGGAAGCCGCGGCCGAGGGCTTCCTCGCCATAGCCACCCAGCACATGGCGGCGGCCATCCGCCGCGTCTCCACCGAACGTGGCTTTGATCCCCGGGACCACGCGCTGATCGCCTTCGGCGGCGCTGGCGGCCAGATCGCCTGCCAGTTGGCCGAGGCCCTAGGGATCGACGACATTCTGTGTCCCCGCCACGCCAGTGTGCTCTCCGCCTGGGGCATCGGCCACGCGCGCCTGGGCGCGGTCAGGCTGGCCGGGCTTGGCCGGGCTCTGGACGAGGCCGGACTGCTCGCGGCAGATGCGTTGCGTCGGAGCCTGGAGGCGGACGCGCTGGCGGATCTGGAAGCCCAGGGCGGCGGAGGCGCCGGCGCCCAGACCAGCGCCCTGCTCCGGCTGCACTACGCTGAATCCGACACCACCCTACCCTTGGCCTGGGCTGATCTCGCCACCCTGCGCCAAGGCTTCGAGGCCGCCCACCAGGGCCTGTTCGGGTTCATCGAAGCTGGCGAACCGATCCTGATTTCCAGCATCGAGGTGACCGCCCGGCAGGGCGAGATCGATCCCGGGCAGACGGCGAGACGCGGCGCCGCCCGGGCCGTGGCGCTCGCCAAGCCTGCCCACGGGCGCATCGTTCGGGCGGGTGCGATCACAGCGCCCCTGGACGGCCCGCGCCTGATCATCCGTGACGATACCCAAATCTGGCTCGCGGCGGGATGGCGAGCGACGCCGGAGGACGGCGGCGGGCTTCGTCTAAGTCGATCGGGCGCCCCGGAGAGCGCCCCGAAGGCGCAGGACCCGCCCGGCGCCGTAACCCTGGAGCTCTTCGCCCGGCGCTTCATGGTCGTGGCCGAGAGCATGGGCGCGGCGCTGGAGCGCACGGCCCGTTCCGTCAACATCAAGGAACGGCTGGATTTTTCCTGCGCCGTCTTCGACGCCGGCGGCGCCCTGGTGGCCAATGCGCCGCATATGCCGGTGCATCTGGGCTCCATGGGC
>Ga0116226_10006049_pt1 | contig 10847 bp, 9 predicted proteins | sample S1TSphfallax_FD_89692 | JGI IMG/M metagenome (GOLD analysis project Ga0116226, IMG submission 89692) | Host-associated microbial communities from peat moss isolated from Minnesota, USA - S1T2_Fa - Sphagnum fallax MG | ecosystem: Host-associated > Plants > Peat moss > Unclassified | place: USA...
CTGATGGTAAACGTGAACCCGAGCCATGCATCAGCTTTTGGTAACCGGTACCTGCGAAACTGCCCGGAATGACGCAACGCATCCACCCATGCCCTCGGAGATAAGGCACATCCTGTTCCAGCCCCCCGAAGTCGTGGTGGCAATCGGCGCCTATTTCCGCCGGCTGGGCCGCGCCGTGCCGCCGGGCGTGGTCACCCATTGCGGCCCTGAGCGGATAAACCACGAGTCGCCGGTGCGCTTTCGCATGACGCTGGAGAATGATAGATCGTTGGCGGGCAACCTCGTGCCGCATGGTCTCGCGGACGCGCAGCGCATCCTTGTGGATGGCGCCGATCTTGCGGCCGCGCTCATCCTGTATTGCCGGTCCCACAAAATCCCGCTGCCCGCCAACGCCACCAAGTCACTCGAAGTGTTCGGCGGCCAGCTCTGCCTCGCCTTCACCAAAACAGCAAACAAGGACGCAAACACCCAAGAAAGATTGCGCCTCTAACGGGCGGGCTGAGGTGGTGGGCTGCTCCGCAGCCCACCACCTCAGCGCCGCACGCCCTCAATGCAGCATCGTCAAATACGTTACCAGCAACGTATACCCGAACACCGCCAGCATCCCATGGATGGCCACCAATTTTAGCGAAATCGCCCGGCGCCCGATGTGCCGGAACAGAATCAGCAGCCCGAACAGCAGCGCCGCGCCGATCAGGCACCCCGACACAACGCCGAACGCCGCCACCCCCATCTTGATCGCATGCCGCGTCGGCGGCGCATGCCGAAGCCCCATCACCAGCAACTCGAACCCGGCAACACCGCCCAGCGCATGCAGCGCCCCCGGCCACCGCAGCCGCTCCGGCGGCCTGTCCAGCAGCATATACAGCGCGCCTAAGCCCATGCCGGCCAGAACAACCAGCCCAAGCACTGCAATCGACGCAATCAGCATAGGCGCAAACCAAAATCTCCAAGCTGAAGGCAAGGAAGTAAGGCCTTCTTTTCTGAAGAAAAGAAGCAAAAGACTTTTATGTCTCCGGCTTTCGCGTTGTTGCAGACATCCGCTTCAAGAAACAAAAGTTTTTTGGTTCTTTTTTTCAAAAAAGAACTGCTTCCTTGCTTACTCACTCCACCGCCGCAAGCCCGGCCGCAGCACCAGCATCCCACCCCCCAGCACCAGCCACCCAATCACCAGCCCCGCCCAGATCACACTGCTCGACCCGGGCGTCGGCAACAGCGAAGCCACCATCGCCCACCCCAGCATCGCCGTGCCCGCCACCCCCAGCACCACCCAGCCCAGTTTTCGCGCCCGCCCCGCCTCCACCGATTCCGCCACCGTCACGCACGCATAAACCGCGATAATGGCCAGCGTCCCCATCTCCGCCGTGTCGCCGTAAAAATCCCCGGCACCCACACCCAGCAAAACCGCCAGCAGCGGCACACCGGCCGCCAGCGCGCACACCACCACCGCCCGCGCCGGCGTATGATGCACCCGGTCGATCTTGGCCATCGCAGGCCAAAGACCGTTGCGGCTCATCGCATACAGCACCCGCACCATGCCGCTTAAACACCCGATCACGCCGGAAAACGCGCTGATCGCGCAGGAAACATCCAGCCCCGCCGCAAACCAAGGGCCAATCATCCGCCGCCCCAGCTCATCCAGCGGCGCCGCCGCATGCGCCAGATCGCCACTTTTCCCAACGCCGTAGCCCAGCACAATGGCCGTGCTCACCACCACATACATGGTCCCCGCACCCAGCACCGAGCCGAGCAGCGCCCGCGGTATGGTGCGCTTCGGATCCTTGGCCTCCTCCCCTAAGGTCGCTGCCCCCTCGAACCCCGCAAAGCTCAGCAATGCGAAAACCATCGCAAGCCCGATGCTGCCCCACCCGCCCGGCGCCACCCCGCCCGAAAATGGCGCCCACGACCACGCCCCTGCCGGCAGCCGCGCAAAAATCACCGCCGCCAGCACCAGGATGGCGCTCACGGAAACGCCCTCCATCGCCAGCATCAGCCGCCCCGCCAGGCGCACATCCCGCCACGCCAGCACCGCGCCGGCCGCCACGGCCAGCTCGGCGACAACCATGCTCCAGCTTTCAGCATGCACCCCGCCATTCGCCAGCGCCGCCGTGCCAAAAGTGCCGGTCAGCATCGCCAACCCCATGGCATAGCAGCCATAGCTCAGCATCATCGCCCAGCCCGCCATCGCCCCCATCGGCGCCCCGAACGCATGCGCCACGAACGCATACGCCGCCCCGGCATGGGATTGCCGCCGGCTGAACGCCACGAACGACAGCGCCACCACGATCATCACCAAGGTGCCCAGCAGGAATGCCAGCGGCGCTGCCGCACCCGCCACTTGCGCCACCAGCACCACATTGAACGCCATCCCGATGGAAGGCGAAATGATGGCGATGGAAATCCCCATCGCCTCCACCAGCCCCAGCCGCCGCTCGAGCGTCGCTGCGCTCGGCTTCAAGCAGCAAACTCCTCAAGAATCTGCGCCGTGCTGCGCTGCCTGCAATACCCACGGTTATTCCGCAACGACGATTCCTGCCGCTCCGCCGACTGCGTGACGCAAGCATCCGTCACCACCGTCACCAGATACCCAAGATCGCACGCATCCCGCACCGCCGAATCCACGCACTGATCCGTAAGGCACCCCGCGATAATCAAATAGCGTGTTCCCAGATTGCGCAGCACGTAATCCAGATTCGTGGAGATAAACACGGACGAAGATGTCTTCGGAAACACCATCTCGTCTGCCAGCGGCGCCAGCGCCGGCACCACCTGCGCATCGCGTGATCCTTTCGGTACCAGAAACCCGGTAATCTTGTAATCCAGGCTGCGATCTCGCCCATCCTGCGTCTGGCTTTCGATCACCGTATGCAGAACCTCGATCCCCGCCGCCCGCGCCCCGTGCAGCAAACGCTGCATATTCGGCAACGCGCTCTCCTCAAGAACCTTGAAGAAATACCCGAACCGCGCCTCAAACTCCGCCGCCGCTATCCCCGCGTACTCGCCACCGTTCCGATCGCAGTTATAGTTCTGCACATCGACAAACAGCACCGCTGCCTGCCGCCTTTCAATCGCTACCTCGCGCGAAAGCCCGCTCATATCCGCCCCCCTTCGAAACCCCGCGCTCAATAAGCCGCCACATACCGCGCGCACATCTCCGCATCCTCCAGCCCCGCCAGCGCCGAAAGCTCCGCCCGCTTCAGCATCAGATACGCATCGAACATCACATCCCCCATCCAACCCCGCATTTGGCTCCCCTCCAGATCGTCCAGCGCCTCGGCCAGGCTGCCACGCAGCCCCACCGGCGCCCCGAGATCGCTCAGCCGCAGCCCATCCCGGATGCCGGAAAACCCCGCCCAAAGCACCGCCCCAAATGCCAGATAGGGGCTCGCGCACGCATCCCCCACCCGGAACTCCACGTTAAAACTTTTGCCCCGCACAACCGGGTCCGCACTCTGCGCGCTGCAAATCCGCACCGCCGCGCCCCGATCGCTCGCCGCCACATTGGCCACCACCGGCGCCCATTTGTTTGGCCGCAGCCGGAAATACGAAGCGGCCGCCGGCGCCACGAGTGCGCAGATCGCCGGCAAATGCCTGGCCATCCCCGCCACAAACCCCTCCCCCAGCCTTGAAAGCGCATCAGGCCCATCCGCATCGAACAGCGCCGGCCCGCCATCCGCCGACAACAGGCTCACATGAAGATGCGTCCCGCTGCCGACCCCATCCGGCGTCAGCACCGGCGCCAGCGTCGCCCGATGCCCCAGCCGCAACGCCACTGCGCGGATCAGTTCCCGCGTGATCACCGCCTCATCCGCCGCCCGCAGCCCCGCGGCCGGCGCCACCGTCACCTCGAACTGCCCCGGCGCGTATTCGGCCACGAAACTATCCGGCGTCACCCCCGCCGCCCGCAGCGCGCCCAGCAGGTGCTCCCCCAAAAAACCGCTCCGCCGCTGGCTCTCCAGCAAGAAACTCCCCGGCGTTTCCAGCTCCGGCACATAAAACTCCTGCTCGAAGGCCGCGCGCACGCTCACCCCCGCTTCCTCTCGCAGCGCATCGATCGCCCGCCGCGCAAAATCCCGCGGGCAGCACGCCCAGGCTTTACCGTTCTCCCGCAAATCCCCCAGGCAAAACGATTCCCCTGGGCCCCCATCGAACGCCACATCCACCAGCGTCGAGAGATCCGGCACCAAGGCCAGCTCCCCCGCCGTTCCGAACGGCGAGGCATGAATGGGCCCGAACGCCGACAGCATCATGTTCGCCGGCGGCATCCCCACCCCGCTCACTGCTCTTGCGGCCAAATCCGCCGCCGGAAACGCCTTCCCGCGCACATGCCCGGAAAGCCCGCTCGTTCCACAAAAAATCAGTTTCTCCCGCTGCATCGATTTCCCGTCCTTCCCCCACCGCCGTAGGATGGGTAAGCGAAGCGTCGCCCATCACGCACCCCACCCACCCAACTCACATCTGGAACAAAGAAATGTCCACCGTGCATCTATGGACCGACGAAGACGTCGCCGCCAACGCCCGCGTGAAAACCGTATTCGACGACATCCGCGCCACCCGCCAATCCGACTTCGTAAACAATTTCTGGCGCGCTTTGGCGAACCAGCCGGACATTCTCGAGCGCACCTGGCAAAACCTTAAATCGATCATGGCCCCCGGCGCGTTGGACCCCCTGGTCAAGGAGATGATCTACATTGCCGTATCCACCGCCAACGGCTGCAGCTATTGCGTTCACTCCCACACCGCCGCCGCGCGCGCCAAAGGCCTCACCGACCCCCAGCACGGCGAACTCCTCGCCGTCATCGGCATGGCCGCGCAGACCAACGCCCTTGTCACCGCCTTGCAGCTCGAGCCCGATCCCGCCTTCCTTGTCACCTGAACAAACCCCTTATCCCGCGTCCCGCAACACGCGAAAAAGACCAGCAATAACTTGCCCGCAGGGCTGCACCTGCTAGAAACCCGTGGCGATGCACTCCCGAATGCGCAGATCCCACATGGGCTTGCTAGCCGCCATTCTGGCGGCGACGCTGCAATTCGTGTTTCTGGCCGGCTCGCTTTCCGGCGCATTTTCTGGGGCCAGCGCCGCGACCGCCAGCGGCCATTGCGGCGAACCGGCCGGCGGCCACTCCCATGACGACGCTGCTTGCGCGCTCTGTCCGGTCTGTCTTTCGGCCACAGTGCCAGGCCTTTTGCCGCCTTCGCCGCCCAAGCTGGCTGTGCCGGCTGACTATGCCGTGCTTCGTGGCGCAGCGCCGTCTACGGCCCAGCTTCAGCCGTCAGCCATCCTGGCCGCCGCCTATCCCAGAGGTCCGCCCTCGATCTGAGACCAGCCGGCATAAACCCCGCTCTCTCATCTCGATCAGGATCACATATCATGACGTTGAACACCGAACCCGTTCGCGCGCGGCGGCTGCCGCCGTTTGCGCTGGCGGCTGCCTTTCTCCTCACCCCAGCGATCGCCGCCGCATGCGCGTGCGGCTGCGGCATCTTCGATGTCGGCGGGGCGACCGGCATGATGCCGGATCTGAGCGAAGGCAATTTCTCGCTCTTTTTCCGCTACGACTATATGAACCAGGGCCAGAACTGGGAGCAGTCGCACAAGGCGCCGGCCAGCGACAACGGCGACAAGAACATCAACACGAGTTTTTACACGCCGGGAGGTGTCTGGCAGATCAACCAGAATTTCTCGGTGGAGGCGGAAATTCCGCTCTTCGCACGCCACTTGACCACCACCGACGATGGAACGGTGTTCGGGCCTGCCGGCAGTGTTTATACCGGCAAGATCTTTGCGCCTGGCGATGCGAGTGTCATGGGCATCTATACCGGCTTGCAATCCAATATGCAGACTGGCCTGATCTTCGGGCTCAAATTCCCAACCGGCGACTGGCATGGCCCTAATGGCTCGCTCGGCGGCGCGGAATTTGATCGCGATTCGCTTCCCGGCACAGGCAGCACCGATGTGATCCTCGGTTTCTATCACAACGGCACACTCACCACCGACGGCCGGTTGGGGTACTACGTGCAGCAGCGCGCCCAAATGGCCTTCGCGACGCAAGGCGGTTACCGCCCCGGCAACGAATTCGATACCGCCGCCGGCCTCGATTACGTGTTCGACCGGACAGGGTTCCTCAATCGGATCACGCCCGTTCTCTCGGTGCTCAACAGCTTCCGCATGCACGATGGCGGCCCCGAGGCCGATCCGCCAAACTCCGGTTACGAACGCCTGCTGATCGCTCCGGGCATCGAACTGCGGTTCAAGAATATCCGGCTCTATGCCGATATCGAGGTGCCGGTTTATCAGTTCACCAACGCGGCGCCGCTCGCGCTGGAAGGCACGTCGGGCCAGCTCGTTGCCTCACCGCTGTACAAGATGCAGGTAAACTACGATTTTTGAAACCTAACCCGGCCCTAAGCTGCGGAGGACATAAAAGTCTTTTGCTTCTTTTCTTCAGAAGAGAGGAAAGAATCTTCTTTTTTGAAAAAAAGAAGCAAAAAACTTTTATTTCTTAAGCGCAGCGATAAGCCCTGGAAGCTCGTCCCGCACCCGTGCAACCGATTGCTCCTTGACCACATCGTAGCCGCGCACCTTGTCATGCGCCCGCAGCACAGCTTCGGCCTGCGCGACATTGCCCGGCCCTAGCTTCGCCAGAACTGTCTCCACCAGCGCTTCGTACTCCGCAATGAGCCGCCGCTCCATCCGCCGGTGCGCGCCATACCCAAAAATATCCAGCGGCGTTCCACGCAACCGCCGAAGCCTGCGCAAGGCCTGGAACCCAACGGCCATGCGCGGCCCGAACCGGCGCTTTTTCGGCCGCCCTGTACGCCCATCCCGCGGCGAGATCAGCGGCGGCGCCAGATTGTAATGCACCTCGATATCGCCCTCGAAATTCTCCCGCAGCAGCACAGCGAACGAGGGCTCGGTCATTAGCCGCGCCACCTCATACTCATCCTTGTAGGTCATCAGCTTTGCGGCCACATGTGCCACCGCCCGCGAAAGCCGGCCCTCCGCGCCTGGTATCCCCGCCTCCGCCCGCTCCACCTTCGCGACAAGCGCGCGATACCGCCGCGCATGCGCGGCCCCGCCCCACGCATGCAGACGCGGCATGCGGTCCGCCAGCAGATCGCCGAGCGTATCCGGAATATGCTGCTCCTCATGCCCGCGCAGCCACAGCGCCACCAGATCAGGCCGCGCCGCCGCGATCCGCCCTAACCCGAAGGCGCGCGTGTTCATCGCCACCTCGGTATTGTTCAGCTCGATCGCCCGCGCAATGCTCGCCGCCTGCAGCGGCAAAAGCCCCATCTGCCAAGCATAGCCGACGAGAAACAGATTCGCCCCCACCGCATTGCCCAGCATGATCTGCGCAATCTGCGTCGCATCGATATCCATGATCCGGCTCGCATCCGCCCGCGGCCTGATCTTGGCCAGCAGCGGATCCACGCTCAGATCCAGATCCGGCTCCCGCGCGAACCGCGCATTGGGTGAGACGAACCGGTTCAGCAGCACCGCACTCCGCCCATGCCCCAGCTTGGCGAGCGTTTCCGGGATGGCCACCACCATCGGGTCCGCCCCGATTACCAAATCCACATCCCCATTCGGTATCCGCGGCGAATGCCGTTCCGCCCCATCGCCGATCCGCAGATGGCTGGTAACCGACCCATTCCGCTGCGCCAGCCCCGAATTATCCAGCACAGTCAAAAGCTTTGTCTCAAGATGCGCCGCCATCCCCAGCAGCGCTGCCACCGTCACCACGCCTTGCCCGCCGATCCCCGCCAGCAGCACATTGTAAACCTCCCCGATCCGCGGCAGCACCGGCATTGGCAGCGAAGCGATCAATGCCTGCTCCCCGCTCAAAGGATCGGTCTCTGCCCCAGCCTCGACTTTCGCCCGCGGCTTGCCACCCAGCACCGTCACAAAACTCGGGCAAAGCCCTTTCGCACACGAAAAATCCTTGTTGCAGACGGTCTGGTTGATCCGCCGTTTCCGGCCCAGCGTCGTCTCCAGCGGTTCCACCGCGATGCAGTTGGACTGCACGCCGCAATCCCCGCACCCCTCGCACACCTCCGGATGGATAAAAACCCGCTCAGCCGGATCGGCGATCTTGCCGCGCTTGCGCAACCGCCGCCGCTCCGTCGCACAGGCCTGCTCGTAAATGATCGCGGAAACGCCAACAAAGTCACGAAATTCCCGCTGCACCGGATCCAGCGCGTCGCGATGATGAAAACTCACGAACCCGGGATACGCGCTCCGCTCATGCCGCCCCGGATCGTCGCTCACCAGCGCGATCCGCTTGCACCCCTCGGCCGCCAATTGCTGCGCGATATGCGGCCCGGTCAGCGAGGATTCGAAACTCTCGCCCTCCACCGTCTGCCCGCCGGTCATCGCAATCGCCCCGTTCAGCAGAATCTTATACGTAATATTCGTCTTTGCCGCGATCGCCGCCCGTATGGCCAGCAAGCCCGAATGAAAATACGTGCCATCGCCCATGTTCTGGAACATATGCGCCGTGCCGGTAAAAGGCGCCTGGCCGATCCATGTGGCCCCTTCGCCGCCCATATGCGAAGCGCCCATCGTGTGCCGCTCCGGCATGCCCGCCGCCATGATATGGCACCCGATTCCAGCCCCCGCTATGGACTCCTCAGGCACCACGGTGGACGTATTATGCGGGCACCCCGCACAAAAACTCGGCGGCCGTAAAAGATCCTTCACCCCGAACGAGATTGTCGGAATCCCTGTCTCCAGCTTCTTGATGGTATCGAACCGTGCGCGCAACGCATCATCCTCGATCCGCCCGCGCAGCCGCCCGGCGATCACATGCAGCAGCAGATCCGGATCAAGCTCCCCCACCTCGCGCAGCAGCGGCCTGGCCTGCGCATCCAGCTTCCCCGTCAGCACCGGCCGCCGGTCCGCCGGCGCATTGTAAAGGATCGTGGAAATCTGGTCCTCGATAATGGGGTGTTTTTCCTCGATCACAAAAATCTCGTCGCACCCGGCGGCAAAGTCCCGCAACCGCTCCGGCTCCAGCGGCCACACCATCCCCACCTTGTAAACGCCAATCCCCAACGCGGTGCACCGCGCCTCATCCAGCCCCAGGCCCCGCAGCGCCTCCACCACATCCAGATACGCCTTGCCGGTGCTCACGAGTCCCAAACGCCGCCGCCCCGCGCACCCCCATGCCAGCCGGTCGATCCCATTCGCCCGCACCCATGCCTGCGCCGCCGGATGACGCATCTCGAAATGCCGCGCTTCGATCTCCAGCGCCGATCCATTCCGCACCCGTAAATTCAAACCTCCAGGCGGCATCTCGAAATCGTCCGGCACCGCAAAGCTTGCGCGGTCCATATCCGCCGGTATCGAGGCCCCACCCTCCACCGTATCGGTCAGCGCCTTCATCCCGATCCAGCACCCGCTGTACCGGCTCATCGCCCAGGCACTTAAGCCATAAGAAACCAGCTCCTCCACTGTCGATGGATTCAGCACCGGCATGCCGAAATGGATCAGCGCCAGATCGCTCTGATGCGCCAGCGTGGAACTCCGCGCCCCATGGTCATCCCCACACAGCGCAATCGCCCCGCCCCACGCCGGCACCCCGGCATACGACGCGTGTTTCAGCACGTCGCCGGACCGGTCCACCCCCGGCCCCTTGCCGTACCAAAGCCCGAAAACCCCGTCATATTTCGGTTTCGGCAGCAGCCCCACGGTCTGGCTGCCCCACACGGCCGTCGCCGCCAGATCCTCGTTGATCCCCGGCTCGAACACGATGTCATGCGCCGCCAGGTGCTTTTTCGCCGCCCACAGCGCCAGGTCGTACCCGCCCAAAGGCGACCCGCGATACCCCGAAATAAACCCGGCCGTGGACTTGCCCGCCGCCCTGTCGCGCCGCGCCTGCAGCAGCGGCAGCCGCACCAGCGCCTGGATGCCGGTCAGAAACACCCGACCGTCGAACTTCGCGTATTTGTCGTCCAGCGTTACCGGCGCCGCATCCGCCGCCGCAACACCCGCATCATGCGCAACATCCATGGGCGCAATCCCTTCCCGGTCCGGCGCAGCCTCATCGTGCCGCGCTCACTCTTCCGCCAGAGCTAGAGGCACCCCACAGCTTGCACAACGCGCCCCGAAAAATAAGATTTTTCCCTCAACCCCCTGCAAAGCCCGCGAAACATTCGAACGCCAAACGCCCCGCCCAAGCACGAAACCACCCCGCCTCGTTCCAAGGTTGCGCACCTCATGCCTCCAGCGCTACGGGAGGCCCCTTTCAGCGCCAGGAGACCCAATGTACTGCCGCCTCGCCCCGCTCGCCCTCCTCCTGATCGCCCCAGCCGCCCTCGCACACGCCATCCTGATCGACAGCACCCCAGCCCCCCTGGCCCACATCCCGGCCGGCCCCCTCAACCTCGTCTTTCGCTACAACAGCCGCATCGACGCCGCCCGCTCCAAACTCACCCTCAAACACCCCGACCAAACCACCACCCGCCTCACCCTCCAGCCCGCCCCTACGCAGGACGTGCTGAAAACCACCCTCACCCTCACCCCCGGCGCCTACGTGGCCGCCTGGCAAGTTCTCGCCACCGACGGCCACATCACCCGCGGCACCGTCCCCTTCACCGTCGACCCAAACTAACCCTTTTCCCCCTGCCACTTGGTCCCACGTAAGCGGCCGTATGTTCCCTCCCCCTTGTGGGAGGGCCAGGGTGGGGGTCTCACTCGGGCGAAGGCCACTCCCTGCACAATTGAAAAACTTGGGGGCTCTGCCCCCAAACCCCCGCTGGGGCCTCGAGGCCCCAGACCCCCGCGACTTAAGGCACCCTACCCTTGAACCGTCTTGTCGACCTGATCGGCTACGCCAACATCC
>Ga0116226_10006050_pt1 | contig 10847 bp, 13 predicted proteins | sample S1TSphfallax_FD_89692 | JGI IMG/M metagenome (GOLD analysis project Ga0116226, IMG submission 89692) | Host-associated microbial communities from peat moss isolated from Minnesota, USA - S1T2_Fa - Sphagnum fallax MG | ecosystem: Host-associated > Plants > Peat moss > Unclassified | place: USA...
TGGGCCATTTGTTCCATAAATTCACTTGCATGGGATGAAATAGTATTCTTCAAGTCACAATTGGGCAGAAATTTGTTGCTGGAAGAATCCCTGGCTAGACCTATTCATTACAAGGTATCAGAGAGACCAAGCTCATACATCAGTCCTTTAAAAGGCAGCTGGTTCTCTGAGAGGAAATGCCAACTTATATCCCACTAAGGTATTACCATAACAAGACTGAACATAATATCTTTACAACCTTCATCTAGTTTAGCAAACCTGTATGTTAAGTCTTTGGAAGATCTAAAACTAGACTAGTTAAAACCTGAACTTCTGATAAGTCCAGAATGGTTTTTTTCATTAATTTAAATCGATGTAGCAACCAATAAATATTTCTCAAAAATAAATCCAACCATGTAGCACATGGTCATAGGTTCCAAATGGTTCTAACTTGCTGTACAAGGCCACTGACATGTTTCTAACTTGCTGTACATTTGAATTTTGTTGGCTTTGCTTGTCAGTGAGAGACTTAAGAACAAGCAGAATTCCTTTGGATCCACATTTTGAGGAATCTTCACTGGATGTTACTCTGAACTATATATATCAGTTCATTTTCTGGGAACTTATAACTGTTGATAGTTTGATTTCATACCATTAGGGGCATAGCCATTAAGCAATGGGCTGCTTCAGTGATTTATTTTGAGGCAAACTTTCACCATTTTGTGAAAACAAATAAAATAAAGATTATTCTGTCACAAATTCCTTTCTTTTAAAAAATACCCATAACTGAAAAAATTATTTAAAAAATTGCAAAAATCACCACAACTGACTACAATGTGAAAGTTGTTTAAGATTTTTCTACTATCATGTTTTGATCACCAAATTTGACTAAATATACTTATCAACAATTGCCACTTGAGCAACGTCATAACACAGCTACATATGCCAATTTGTTAACTAATATCTTGATTATGATTGAGATGGAGGCCAATTGAGATCTCAATTTATCGGCTTTGCCCTTAGACAGGAGGCTAAGCATTGGTGTAAGATTTGGGCATAAGATTTTGGCTCTTAATTCACTCAATAAACTTATCAATAAAATAATCCTCACTTTAGGCCTTAGTTTGAGGCTCATCCTACCCACTCATAATAAAGTTCTCTAAAAAGGTAATCCTCACTTTAGGCCTCAGTTTGAGGTTCATCCTACCCACTCATGCTCCCTTTTCTTCAAAGCTATCCACAAAATCCACCAAAGTAAAGATTACAGTAGTCTCCTGATTAAGTACACACTCGTTTAAGTACGCATCCCAGTTAAGTACACATTTTTTGGCAAAAATTTTAGGGTTCAAGATTTATTAGTTGAACATGTCATGAATCTAAAGTACACACTTACCGGCTAAGTACGCACAAACCGCGCAAGTTCAAGTTGCATACTTAAACGGGAGATTACTGTACTCTTCAAAAATAAGGATGAATAACCCTAGTTAGTCACACAAATTCTTATTCTGACCACAGTACAATCTACATACGTTACCATCATAAAGCTTAGAGATTAGATTTTTGATATCCCCTATCTTAAATACCCTCTTACGTAGGCCTATGTAGGCCTCTCTTGCATTATGAGTTAACCCTAGGTAACCCTTTAAATAATGCCAAGTATTCCCTAATGTAAGAAATCTCTAAGTAACTCATTAAGTAGGCTCTGTGTAATCCCCTAAGCAACCCACATCCCATAACCTAAATAGACCCTATATAAATGTAAAAAATAAGAACTCAAATCATCCTTAGTTTTGAAAAAAAAAAGAATTTTCTCCTTTTTCATTTTCCCGTGGCACAATCCCATTTTGCATTTTGACTATCATCTTAATTTTCATGAAACCCAAAGTTTTATTCCTAAGTTTTGTTTCCTTTGCAAATAATTCTAATGGGTGATGACATCTGAAATATTATGTTTTGATATTGCAGATGGATACAATTGTATGCATCAAGATGAGAAGTTCAATATCAAGTAGGGGAAGTTTTTAGTTTCAAGTTTGAACTTGCCATGAAGGACATACTCATTACTAGTGTTGACCAATTATTGAGAAAGAAAACTCAGTTATGAACACGATTATTAATAACCTACTAGATGCTATTGAATTTCCTTTGAAAAATGACAAATAACATACCCAGTAATACATATTATTTGAAGCATCAACAAGAACTTTATGGGTTGAGAATAGAATTTTCAAATTTTAATAACCTATGTAGATGATTGAAATGCCATCCATGTAAACTATCAACCCTAAAACCCTCTACACATTTATGATAGAAAACAGAAAAATAAAATTAAAAACCCCTACAAACTACCCGTCCTAGGCAATATAACCAATGATTCTCAAGGGTATTTGACAACTTATCTGTATGCACAACCAACAGTTATTACCCAAAAATAACTGAATAATTTGATAATTGGTGGGTCTATTTTTTTAATCAATTATATTGATACCCTGTGATCCAAAATATAAAATATAAAATAACCTACTGAGCTGGTTTTGAAAAAAAGCAATAACCAGCTAACAACACTGGTCATTTTAGTATGTATGAGCTTCTTGTTTTTCTGTCTATTTAGACCTGTAAAGGGGCTCAACAACTACATATTGTGCTGCAATATTTCAGTCGTTAGAAGCATGGTTTTTTCTTCTTCTTTTTTTCAATATTGTGAATTAGGTGGACTCCTGATCCACAAGAGGAATGAGAGGAATGAACCAAATTTGAGTAGCCAATATGGCAACTTAAGACCTTTTTTTCCCTGAAAATCTGGCAACTTTGGCATATTTCTGCCCACAAAATTATTCATATCCTTCTCACTGAAATTTGTTTTTGGGTCATGGTAGTGCAAAATTTTGCACCAAAACAAACACTGGTTAGGAATCATCAAATCTCTAAAATATGTCACACTAGCCTACTTGTTGCAATTCTACAAAGGAGAAAGAAACCAGACAGTGGAGTAGGATAAGTGACCAAACTTAATTCCTTGTCACTATATATTTGCAATTAAACACAACTTTTTACATAAAACTAAAATATGGTCTAAAGTTTGAAATGATGCCATGTGCATTGCTTTAATATTTGGCTATTACATGATATATGGCATCTTCAAAATTATTTTTTCTAATCACAAAAACATTAAGCTATTTTACACCATCAAACTCTAGATTTGGGGACATATACCATACATATACGTTATAGCATTGCTGATCTCAATATATAGTCTATTGGTTTGTTGGATGTGCAATATTTAATTTATGTTTTTTAATTTTTTTCTAAGTGCATTAAATTCAATATCAAATCATATTTGAATTCCTTACAGGATATTTTAATTTTACTTTGTGGGTTCACCTCTACCATGGTTAGTTCTTATTAATGTACAACATTTTGTTCATCACATGAAGCCATGGATTCATACAAAATATGACTAGGCCAATGGAGAAATTCCCACATTGTATTTGTAGACATGGCAACAAGATTCATGTCACCAACTAATATCCATTCATGCATAGGTTGTTATGCCCAATTATATATTCCATTTCCAAAGATTAATATTCCCTGAAAAGATTTTTTATTTTTCTTCACAAAAATTTGTTCTTTCAGAAAGATGATTTTGGAAAATTTCAGCATTTCTAGAAATAATATGATTTGTGTTGAAACCACCAAGGTACTATGGTGTTAGGTTTGAAAGACAAGTTAATTTATGGTGTAATAAGTGGATTAATTCCTCTTTTGGAATTGTGTACAATAGTGGGTACTATTCATGTTAAGAGAAGATGGTATCAAGTTTATCACTTGTAGCTTGCAAAAAGATTAGTAATTGATTAGCTAAAAAGAAGCTAATTGTCCTTTCCAGTAGCAACATAGAAGTTGGCCATAAAACCTATGGATCTACCATGCTTGATTCCCACCTTCGAAAAGAAAACTTATGCACTAGCAATAAGATGGGAAATGTTTTACCATGTCTTACCGATTCATTCTTTTAAATGTTTTAATATGCTCTAATGATAAAGAGCAGCATTGCAATGACAAATCCTGAGCAAGAAGTTGCCTATGTAAATTTTTTTATTCTCTCCCCCCCCCCCCCCCCTTCCCTCCCAAAAAATAGTAATCAACAACTTTCTCAATACCTCTTAAAATTGGTTTTTAAAAATAAAAAACTTTTTATCAACTAAAAATGTCCACTTGTATTTTCAACCTATAATATTACTACTTCATTTTTAAAATGTCTACTTCTACAATTGTCAACATTTATGGCGCTTGCACCTCCAATGAATGGGTATTGATGTTTAAGAGCGAAACCAATTTTGACACCTCCCATGTCATCATAGGAAGAAATTTCAATCATTTAGAAGAGACAAACTAAAAAGGGAAAGCGGGGGAACGTTTCATGATGAGAAGAGAGGCAGCCTTTTAGCATCATATGACACTTCAATATGAGCTGGCAAATGCTTTCGACAATGGCAGATCTAGAACATGTTTAGCTATCTCACGCATTAATAAATTCATTATCTCTCACGACTTGGATATCCCGGGGGGGGGCAAATCAAGGTAGCTATGTCAGTACGCAAGCTCTCGGATCACTCCCCTCTAGTTTTAACTATTTGGGGACAGTTGACCGAATCTTCAAAGAGGAACAGATGTTTTGATTTCTCTTTGCTAGGAGTCGAGACGTGTAAGGCGACAATGCTTAAGGCGTGGGAAGGAGAAACACCCAAGCCCATAAGAAAGGTAGGATGGGCACCCTGCATAGAGGCGGCCATCCAAAGAGTTATGACATGCAATGCTTCGTTAATCAAAGAGCGTAACCGTCTCAAAGGAATGCAAGTTAGGGCCCACTCCACAAAAATTTAACTAGCGGAAATACAACTACAATCCAACCCAACAAACGAACACATACATGCAATTTTATCATAATCCAAGGCAAGATGGCTGAATTATTCCAAACCTCGGCAACAAGATGGTTTAGGTACGGCGGCACTTGCTCTAAGTTATTCTTTGACTTCCACCACATCCACAAAAAGAAGACCTTCCTAACGGAATTGGAAGTTGACATGATGACAATACACAAATAGGTGGACCTCTCCTATTACGTCTCCCAATTTTATGCCAACCTATACACATCTAAACCTCACTCCCTAGACATTGCAGAGGCCCAAAGGAAATGTTGGGAAAGCGTACCTTCCCGAATCATGGAGGATATGAATGTCGAAATGACTTAGGAATTGACCTTGGAAGAGGTGGTGGAAGCCATCACCTCCCTACCTAAAGGCAAAGCATCAAGCCATGATAGTTTGCCGATAGAGTTCTTTCAAGAAAACGTGGGAAAAATCGCCCCCACGGTTCTCCTAACCTTTTGAGCAATGCTTTCATTGGGACTAACCTCAGACTTCATTAACAAAGGGATGATCACCTTGATCCCGAAATATGGAGACCACTCCAAATTAGGGAATTGGAAACCCATCACTCTCCTTGGAAGTATTTACAAAATACTTGTTAAATCTTAGCTCGAAGGATCCAGGTACACCTACCATTTGTGATCAAACCCAACTAGATTGACTTTGTGATGGGGAAGAGCATTCTGGATAATAACTTCTTAGCCCAGGAATTGCTCAAGTGGGCACTAGAGAGTGAGCAAAACGTAGTTTTGCTTCTCCTCAACTTTGAAAAAGCCTTTGACAGAATGGAGTGGGGTTTTCTTTTTAATGCCCTATCCAAATTAGGGTTTAGCCCCAAATGGATTAAATGGGTCTCCTCATTATATTGGCTAACCTCATCATCGGTCAAGGTTAATGGAGAATTTAGAGAAGATTTTAAGTTATCCATATCGGTGACACAAGGTTGCCCGTTGGCTCTTTACTTATTTATATTGGCAACGAATGTCCTTGGACATATGTTGAACGATATTAAATATAATGTGGAAAGGCTGACCTGTGCAAAAGAGGTTGTGTTCGAAACCAAACATTTGTTGACGATATCGCTTTCTACTTCAAGGGAACCAAAAGCAACATGGACAGAATGCGATCAGTATAAAATTTCTTTTGTTTCACATTTGGGGCAAAAATCAACTAGGGGAAATCCTTTGCCATTTGGGCAAGCTAAAAGAAGTGGGCCTAGGAATGGGGTCAAGAGGTAAGGCTAAAACGGGTCCCTAAAAGCGAAGGGGTTCAATACCTGGGCATCCAAGTCAGATTCCAGCTCCCCACAAAGGCAAACTTCGATAAACTTATGATCTCACTAAAGGGTAAAATGATAGCATGGGGAAACTATAACCTTTCCCTTGTAGGCAAAATACTCATAGCTAATTAGGTTTTACTTTCCTCCATGTGGTACATGGTAGCTTGCTGGAACCTTAATCCCAAAATGTGCATTCAAATTAGGGGGTGATACGGAATTACATTTGAGGAGGAAAGTGATTATAACTCGAGCAAAGGTAAAATGGGACTCCTTCATGCTTCCCTCTTTGAGCAGGGGCCTAGGAATCATCGACCCCAAAGCTTAGTCATAAGCCCTTCTTGCCAAATTGCTAATGAGAGGACTATCCCCCAGGAGTGAACCCTGGAAGAAGATATTGAGACATCGCGTGGATCAAGTCCAACTCCTGGTCCATGGGAAAGGCCCAAGGAATAAAGACATCAATTAGCTATTCGTTGCCCCCCTAACTCTAGAAAATGACTTTCTTGTTTTGGAAAAGCATACTCAGATCCTGGCTGAATGTGAAAGCAAGTTTTGCGAAGACTAAACCCACATCATAAGCGAAAGTCCTCAGACAACCAATCTTCAACAACCCACTCGTCACTAACTCTGTTGGCCGACCTTTAGGGGTGAATGGACTTAGTGAAGAATGAACCATTGCTAAGGCTAGATGCACAAGAATAAGGGACTTATGGGACCAGGAGGACAAGGAATGGAAAAACCTCCTGACATTTGAAATGAACTCCCACATTACTAATCAAACAAGCAAGGATATCATCTCTCTAACATCCCTTAGAACCCGACTGCGTTCCCCAACGGCTTCAAAATTGGTGATTGGAACAACAACAAGCCAATGGGTCACCTCGCCCTTCTCACATGGATCTACTGAATGGTGGAAGTTCTCCCAAACTTGGTAAAAGCCATTGAATTCTGTAGGTTTTCCCCTAATGGTCTTATTAAAGTCATGAGTTCTCAAGAGGTGACACTTTCACCTACCATTCAATTAGAGTTCTATCTCAAGAGAAACATGGAACTCCCTTCAGAGTGGTTAGAGACTTCTCTTTGCACCCCAAATCTACTCTATTCTGGATCTTTGAGACTGATTTCATTGACAATCTTTTCTGGAATCCGAGAGAATGGCATTGGCAAGTGACCCCCCCCCTTTGGGGGACTCACCCTTCTTTGGTTACTTGGTTAAATGGGGATATATGAACTTGAAGTGATAGTCTAAAGTTCCTATAATCCGTTCCTTCATCCAGCAGTTCAATTTCAACAATTTGACAAATGGCAGGTGCTGGCCAAAATTTGGCACAACTCCCGCCCTCGCCCCCGCAAGGTTGGAACTTTCATTTGGCTCACCTTGAACTGCAAGCTCCATGTTGGCACTTGGCTCCAATGCATGGGGATCCCTCCTACGTGCAAGGTCTACCCTGATGGGCTTTCCAAATCGTCGCAACACTACTTGTTTGAATGTGTTAAAACCAAATACGTTTGGGAAGCGTACTTTAGGGTTTGGCAAAAATGGGGGGTTCCAGATGATGTTGCCCTTTCCTAGCCCTTTATTTTATTAGGCGATCTAATTGTTGAAAGAGAGGATGATCCTCCCAAAATTCAAGACTACCACATTGGTGGTTTCTCTTTTATTAGGCAACCACTAGATATTCTTAGGAGTTTCAGTCTTTATTTCTTTTGGTCGGAAAGGTGTAGGATGCACTTTGATGCACAATTTGATGTGCAATACTCCTCCTGCAATGTTCTCCAACAAGTTTAGGTCACTACTATTGAGGTTGGGATGGCGACTTAGAAAGCCATCAATTCTTTCAGATCTATTTGTGATTCTAGTTTCCAGGATAGTATTGATCATGCCTTTAAGGCTGAATGGTGCCATTTGAATTTTTTGGGGAGGATGGCATTGCCATTGTGTGGCGCTTTTTGGCCCTTTTGTACTTTCTAAACTTTGATTAATGTTGTGATGGGTCTGTTGCCTCCCTCCCCACCCTTTGGGGATGTTTTGGGGGGGGTTGTTGTGTTGTTGGGGTCCTTGTACACTTAGCTTCCAATGAATCCACAAGGCCACATAGTGTTTATATTTGAGGTTGTTTTTGTATTAGTGTGATGTCAGTTTTCACAAGGTTCTTAAATAGATGTGCAAGTTTTTCTTTTTCCACAATTTAGTAGTTAGTTTATGGAGGTCTTGAAGTTATCTTTTCAAAGTGTAGGTAGGGTAAAATTCCAGCGTGGGGGCCTTCCTAAGATAAGGGGCCTAGCCTTGTTTAATAGCTTCAAGAGTAAATACATTATGAAAACTGTGCTAAAGTGTCAAAGAATCAAAATTGCATGCAAGCCACATTGTGAAAAACCTCCAATGAACTATAATGGGAAATGTGCATTAAAAGTGCAAAGGAAAACCATACTAGCAAGATAAGTGAGTACAACCTTACAATTTGGGAATGTTCCTCACATGTAGACCTTACCCATAGCAAAGCACAAAGCAAATATTGTCACAATTCTAAAAATATCTAGACTAAAAAGTGGTAAGAACTAGAAGAAACTATGGTCACATAGGCATAAGGTGTTTTTTTTTTAAAAGAGTCATTAATAGTGTTTTTAAAGTGCCTTCCAAATGCACAAGGAAATGTTTTAGAGTTTTTTATGAATAAGTTTTCCACACTTGTGGATGTTCTCATTGTTAATGTCACATGAGAAAATCTTCCTTCATCATCAACTTGTATTTGGAAAGGTTGTATAACTTGGGTGAAAGCATGAATAGGTGGATAGTTTGGATTGTCAAAATTATAATTTTTTTGAATTATATACAAATGTAAAATTTAAAGCCACATTCAAAGTTAACATTGTCAATATTTTAATTATTCATGTTGTCATAGACTTTAATGAAAATCATCATAAATATTTTGATGAATTCTAAAAAGTTTATGGACTGGTAATGGACTTTTGAAATAACAACATTACATCTATCACACAAAAAAAATGAAAAATATGAATTAAAAAAAATGTCAAAATAGTGTAAAAAAAAAGGATAAAAAAAACACCATCAATGAAAAATTTATTAATGAAGTGCATTGAAACTTTATATATATGTACATATATAAATTTTAAAAGTTTTAAATGATGTGATTGTTGTAAATTTATCCTTGAGAGCTCATTTCAAATTATAATTTTTAGTTTTTTGCATGGATTTTTAAAAATCAAACACATGTTTAAAGATATTGATAGGTTGACTTATTGATATTTATGATTAAAAGCATAGGGTATAATTATGGAATTTATGGTTTGATAATTGTTATAACTACAAAAAAAATTGCTAATGTTAAGTTATGGACTCTCAAATGCCACTATTGAGCCATTTAACCATGCTTTCACCCATTTCAAAAAAGTAAAAGAGGAACAAAATAATTCAAATGAACACCCATGAATCAATTTCTCTTTTTATTGTGTGCTACCATGTTGGCATTTACAACTATTGTTGTTTACACACATCACAAATAACATAAATAACCTTGATGGCACACATAAACTCATGACAATCATTCATTGGTGTCCTTTTTAAATGTTGAAACAAACCTTTCCGTGCTATGAAAAATGTGAATAGTTAAAGATTGCCCATCCATTGCATATCACGACACGTCAAATTTGTAAATAAAATCATTTAGCTTGATGGTGTCAACCACCCCCAAATATTAATGAAACCCCATGATAGCTCCATACATGTCCTCCATGTCCCACAACAATGATGTGCCAATTGAACATGATGGTCAACCTATCTTTAAATTTGAAAAAACCTTTTAAATGAAAATGATGGTAGTATAAGTGGTTTAAACCTAACCCCCCACTTAGTAAACTCATTAATAACCCTCAAAGCATTCCCTTTTACAAAATTTTATGTCACCTTTATGGTGAACTTTGACCTTAAATTTGAAATAACCAAACCTTAAGATGTTGAACCTATGGGCTTAATTTAACCTAAAATGACACTTTCATTCACAAAAAAATTTCACAACGTCAACAAAACTTAATACACCATGAACACAATAATTATATTTTATTGGCCATCAACCTGATCGTACCACCACAAACAAACAATGGGCTAATTAATGATCAAATCCAAAATATTCATAACAACACAGACCCTTTACAACCTACACCTAACTAAAACTGTAATCGTCATGTTTGGGTGGTTCAAAAATTCAATAGGACTTCCACATTAATTATAGTCTTTTCCCATGTTTTCCACCACTTATAGGTTATGGGGATTAGTGATTATCAATAAAAATGAAAATTTGTTGAATCAAAAAGTAGTCAGCCCCAAACACATCACCTTCTTTGCACTAGAAAACTCTTCCAAATTTTTTTGTCTCCAAATGGGTTAAAACTCCTTGAATGTGTAGGCCTTTTTTCTAAAACTCCAATGGTGCAAATCACACATAATTTAATTTGTGTACATGAAAGTTATGAATTTTGGAACTTTAACCAAAAGTCATTCACAAATAGTTAATTAAAGAACAACCATGTAATTGTTATTGAGGAATTGCACTGATGCCAAAGAAATGTTGCCCTTGGGTTAAAACACATTCAAAGGAGCCACAAAAGGCGTTGGATATCAAATTCATTCATGAAAAACTAAA
>Ga0116226_10006051_pt1 | contig 10846 bp, 6 predicted proteins | sample S1TSphfallax_FD_89692 | JGI IMG/M metagenome (GOLD analysis project Ga0116226, IMG submission 89692) | Host-associated microbial communities from peat moss isolated from Minnesota, USA - S1T2_Fa - Sphagnum fallax MG | ecosystem: Host-associated > Plants > Peat moss > Unclassified | place: USA...
GCCTTCATGCAAAATGGGGAACTATGCCTTATTTGTTGCTCCCCATTTGAACAAGAAAGAACATGATTTTTGGGCACTTGCCAACACATGTACCATTTGCAATCCCTAATAACTTTGATGGTGGTAAGGAAAAGATGTCCACAATGTAGGGCCCCATTTCGTTCACACTTATACAAACAATTCAATCTTTAAATAGCCATACCATAAGATTGGGAATACAACACATTGGACACACCTAATAGGCCACAAACATGGAGCACAAACATGAAATGGATTTGGAATGTCAACATGTTTGTTACTACATGGGGGAGTCAATACGACAAATGGAAATATGATGAATCCATGATTCAAAAGGCATACAAATTGTTATATTTGTTAATGACTAATACACAACGACAGTAGGTATATCAACTATTTCAAGGATGGTAAAACCCAAGAATGAACAAATTCAAATACGATATTAACCTTGAACGTGTTTGGTACAACATGATGGGGGAGGAGATTGGGCGGGGGGTTCACCCCAAGCAATTTTCAACTTGAAGACCAAGCCAACTTGACATTGGAGGAGATTAATGAAGGACCACAATTGAAAGATGATCTAGCTTTTACATTATTAATTACAATATTTCCTCACATGGTTGTAATGTTCAATGATTTGGATAATCTTTTTGGGTTGAACTCAATTTTCAATGGGAAGCTTGTTGGGTTAGGAAATCATGTTGGTTGATAATGCAATTGTAATATTAGGGAAAGTAGTAGTAAAGGAGGTAATAGATCATAACATTAAGGTGAGGTAGTTCATGCCACTAGATGCAACATATGTACGTTGGTAGAATAATCTCAATATTGTACAAAATTGATATTTATGATGGATTGATGGAGCAATATCATGGGCAAACAAATTATTTCCCTAAAGGTTTGTGATAATTAATATAAACTTGGCTAATTACAATCATATGCAACATTTAAAATTATGTGTTCTCCAATCACTTTAATCACATTGTCATTTGAATATTCAATATTCAAGGCGCAATCCAATCATGTAATTCATTTTGGGTCGACGCTCATGATAGTCATTGCCATTTGGGGCTTCAATTGCCTCATCAAGAATGTCAGTGTCATTGTCATCATCATCATTGTGCCCTTCCTTTGCTTGTAAAGTGTTTGTCCCACACAAGGTTGTGATGGTATTTTGCCTTGAACATTTTGTCACAATTTGTTTAATGGGACATCATCCCTTGATATCCAAAATGCCATAATTGATGTATGGTTCATATTCTTGTTTGCCTACAAAAACAATTGTTGTTTGATTAGTCAACCTCTTCCCTTGAGTAACTTGATGTGTGGACGAGTCTTGAATAACTGGACAAATATAGTTCATGGAAGTTGCAACAATAATTATTTTTGACTTTACATCAACTTCGGGTAGTAGGGGTGTTGGACACCATAGGTACTAGCCAATTGGTGCATGGTCATAATTTGAATCACATTCTATCAACTTTGAAGGTCTTATAGCTTTAAGATTTGAAGGACATTGATGTGCAACTTAAGGTGCACTTGCATTAGTGATCATATGTGGGCACACATGGTATCCAATGTAATATCCATTATGTCATCAACTACAATATTAGTAGGATTTAAAAATGGGTTGACTTGTATGTTTAAGGTGTTTATTAATGTCTATTGTGCATTTGGTTTTGAAATGATGATTAAAATCAATGGTGTATTTAAGTTATTGGGAATAACATTTTGATGGAACCCATTGATTGCATGGGCATGTGTTGACTTGAGATCGTTGGAGCATGTACATTCGGGGGGAGGGGGTGCATTAGACACTTGAACAAAGTTGTCAAATATATGCATGTTTAGATTTGCATTATGATTGTCATATGCTTGAACCCACCAAACTGTCAATCAAACAACAATCTTGAAAATGGAATGTCATCATCATTGGGGAAGTCAAAGGGGCCATGTTGGTCTTCATCTTCATCTAACTATAGGGTCCTTGCCTTATGACTTGTTTTCACTTCCATTTTCATCAACATCAAACATCAAGTTTTTAGACAACATATTCTTCTTGTACCATGGTATGGGGTTAGCACCCAGTTGTTCTTGCAAGAGCTTGGTATTAGTGTATATGTGCACCAAATCTTACGCCCAATTTGGGAAGTTTGGGCCCCTTCATAGTTTTCACGGCATAACACAAGAAGAAATATTGTCCTTTTCCACTACTTGAATCCATTGGGTTTTTAGTGAAATGGGAGAATATTGACTAATATACAACTTGTATGGTTTTGGTAAAGAAAAGACTAGTAGATTAAGACATTTTTAGTGAAATATATTTTAATTATTTTGGATAATCACATGTTGCACTAGATGATTTTTAATTTTAAGATTATGACAAGGATATATGAGGTCCCAAGTTAATATGATGGGGAAAAAATGCCACATCATCATACAAAATTTTCCAATTTTTTCAATTAATGTTTTAAAAAAAATCATGGAGTCATGGATTTTTTTTTCATGGCACACCATGACAACATTACATGTCATAAATTTATTTATTTATATATTTTTTCTAGTTTTGTCAAAAACAAGTTTTGACATCTTTTGCCATGATGTACATGTTCATACATTACATTTACACCAAATACATTGATGCACACATTCATCAAGGTTTGAACCTGAGACCTCATGGAAACACACCAAGGTCTTAACCACCAAAACACTTCAAAACTTTATTAACAAAAAAGAAAAATTTTAAATTTATTATGTTTGGTATGAATTTTTTTAGGAAATTCAAATTTTTAAATACGTTTTTAAAAAAATATTTGAATGCTACAAATGAAAAGATGGTCTTGAAGTTTATTCAATAATGTGTTCAATACCATTATTATAATTTATAAATATTAAATGTAAAAGGTCTTAAATAAAACTTAAAATAACATGTCATGAATAAATTTACAAATATTTTTTAGGTTAAATTGATTTATAATCTGGAAAAGTTGTGAAGTTGGAAACTTGTTTAAATCTTTCAATATTATGGTTACCTACTATAATTTATTGTAAAAATTTGACAATATGTATTTTAAATTTGACACAATTTGATTTTTTTCTTTCAAAATTGTTTTTTTGTTGATATTCACTATTACGAAATGAGTTTTAGTTCACTCTAAGTTTCACTAGATTTTGAGTGAATTTGAACATTTTCACCTACTAAAATTGTTTAACCCCTTAATGAATGGGGACTAATTGTTATGGACAATGAATTGTTTCACTAGTACCTAGTGAAATAAGTTACTTTCTAGTGAAATACAAATTTACCAAACCATTCATTTGTTAATTAATTAACTAACCATCATCGAAATCAATTAAAATCTAATTATTTAATATATAATATTATTGATAATTTCATGATTTTTTAAACCTATTATTTATTGACCCGTGTCATTGCCTAGGCTAGGTTAAAAAATGTTATTTTAGGCTTAAATTGAAATAATTTACAATAGCCAAAAATAACATAAATTAGCTAAAAAAAATTACAATAGTTAAAAATAGCCTAAGGTGAAATAAGTTAAAATAACCAAAAGTAGCTTAGGGTGAAATAATAATAAATAATTAAAAGTAATTATAAATAACCGTAAATAATGTAGGGTGAAATAATTTAAATTAATGAAAAATAGTCATATAATAATTGAAAGTATTTTAACATAAGTATTATTATTATATTAACAAAAAAAAATCCATTTATTAAACTTTTATTTTTCAAAAGAATGGTCATTGAAATGTTATTGAATAATGATATTCAACTTTTTTTTTTGTTCAAATGATTTTAAACTTTCAAAAGGAAATAAATGTAAGTATGTACATTATTGAATTAAAAAAAAAGTAAATTCGAATAATTTCATTTGAACAAAATCTCAATAAGATATGAATTTTTCAAAGTTTATGTTTTTATAATGTTTAAAATGAAATATTTGATAAATAGAATGTAATGTAACATATTATCACAACAAGTGGGGTGGCTTGATGGTAAGGGTGATTACTTCCATTCCAAAGGTTAAGGGATCAAATCTCATGAGTGGCGTTGTGTGTGGTCAACAATGGTATGTTGACCAAATAGTCCCCTATTGAATTCTTATAATAGGTGCCTAGGTTGATTATGTGGCTTAGCGTAGGTTTTTAACCTAGCCTAGGTAATGACACATGTCAATAAATCATAGGTTAAAAAATTATGTAATTATCAATAATATTATATATTAAATAATTAAATTTTAATTGATTTCATGCTGGTTAGTTAATTAACTAGCTAGTGAATGGTTTGGTAAATTTATATTTCACTAGAGAGTAACCTTGTTTCATTAGGTATTACTGAAACAATTCATTGTCCATAACAACTAGTCCTCGTTCACTAAGGGGTTAAATAATTTCACTAGGTGAAAATGTCCAAATTCATTCAAAATTTAATGAAACCTAGAGTGAACTAGAACACATTTCTCAGTAGTGGATTCATTGTTAATGGTTTTTGTCTTGCATTACATGTGAAATTAAAGGTCACAAGCTTGGCAACTAACTTAACTTTTGGCATTTTGGTTTAATTTTTAGCATTTTCACATGAGATAGTGGGGGGAGGGTTGCATGGGTCATGTAATAATTGTTTTTGCAAATTATGTACATTGACCTTCTTTCATCTTTCGAGTTATTCCACTTTTGGGCTGATTTTGTTTTGCTTGTATTTGTAGTAGTTTGACAACATCAAATGGGTAGACATGTTGACTTGCAATCTTGCTAAGAATATGCGTAGTTGATCTAGTTGTAACAGTTAAGAAAACTTGGCACCTAGACTTTGTACATAGTAGCATGCAACGACTATGTTCATTGTAAAGGGGTGAAAATGTGGTCCCCAAACATTGTACTATCCTCATTAAAACAATGTTGAGGGTTACAAATATATTCCTATTTCTAAGAGGATTATTATCATTTACTTATTCTATTACAACTACTCAAATAATAGTGGGGAAGTCTCCACTTAGCAAGTATCTAGAAGTAATAATTAATAGTTTATTCTACTACAACTGCTCAAATAGTAAGCACGTAAAATTCATTATAGAAAGAAATGAAATAATAAAGGTTTATCCTATGAAGGCCATCCTACCATCTAAACATAACACTACTTTAACTAGTGAAACCCTTAGTGAAGGAGTTTAACACAAGAGCAAAATAAAAGGGGATTATAAGGTAATTACCTTCTAGAGCTTCTAAGGTACCTTTAGAGATGGATAATTTAGTTCAATGGGTATGCATGCCTCCAACACCTATTGTGTACCATCTATAGTGTTTGCAGACCTTTTATGATTATTGTGTACTATTTGCAACAACTTTCCACTCTTTGTAGACCTCAACATTCAAGTCTACTTCCTTGTTATTTCTATCTATTAACAACTACCATCGTGTGGTAAAAAATATTTCCTACTTTAGAAGCTAAACTAAAAAGTGGATATCATATTAAATTTTATAAAAGAAACAAAGAACGAATACATGAACACAACTTCTATATGGTCTTAATATGAACTATTCCCCTTATTTTCTATCATACTTTAAATAAAACCAATACCCACAAGGTCACACATTAAAATCCATCAACCATTTTTCATTACAAGAATCAAAGTACAACTTGTTCCCATACTTTCCTCCTTTCCTTCTAATGTCACAGACACACTTTTTCCCAAGAGAAGGATCTCATTAAAATCTCCAATATAAAAATACAATAGAATGATCTATAATCATCTTTTGGTGCTTTTAATCCTATTTCCCTCAAGATCACACAAGGTTCATATCCTTATGATGAAAATAGGTTTTCATTTTAATCCTTCTTATAAATCCACTAGGTGATTGGTGGATTACCACCAACCATTCAACTAATTAACCCCATTAGCTTCATCCTTCGGTAAAGGATGGTAAATTTACCACTAGTAACCATCTAGTTATGAAGATGATGGATGGTACTAATTAGCTTGGGAACTTCTACCTTTAACATTTATTTTTAAAAACAATCCATGTTATATTGACATTATTTTCAAGGTGGTCCATTTAGCATGGTCTTGACATGAATGAATTGCTATTGAAGTGAGCCCATTTGCTAAAGGATCTAGCCAAGCTTGTGGCAACCATTGCCAATTATGCTTCTAGGTCATCATTCATGACATGGACTACTCCAATCAAGGGGGAAAAGGTGTTTGGTTTGACCAAATGTAGCACCAACTATTTTTTAAGGGTAGATGATGACTTTCATACGTTAGACCATGTCAATTTTTTCATCTACACATTGTGGTTGTTCCCTTAAGTCAACCCATCAATGTTAACAACCTACACTATATTGACCACCATGTAGGTCACATATTATGTATCTTATAGTTTTTCAAGGTGGGTTAGAGGTGAGACAAATTATATGTGAATATGGTTTGTGCATTATGATTGATGCCCACCTAGTTTCATAATGTAATGTTTTACATTGGAGAAAAATATAGACTTGTGTCAAGTGTGTAATAAAAATGAATACACATTAAAAAAACAATTGGGATTTGAATTTCATGTTTTTTGGTTTTTGGTTTCAATTTCAAACTAGAGCATTGGAACACCATTAACATTGGTTTTGTCCTCATGATTTAAGCCATTGTGTGGGTACATTTGCATGAAAGTTTATGGTTGTTAGGGTGCAAATTTTGATTATATGGCTGATTTAACATGGTGTCAACCTAGCTCAAAAATAGATATCATGTTTAAAAGAGGTTGAATTTTTCTTCAACCCAAAACATAAGAATAATGTCGCAACCCTAGCTTTAAGCTCGCGACCAAGGCAAAGGCTTGTGAAGGTGCATGCCAAGAGTGAAGCCTAGGAGTGTGGGAAAGTGTGAGGGAATCAACCTCCACACTCCCAAGTGACCTCCCATTTTGGGAGTTAGAATCTCAATGGACTTTCAAATTTTCAGAACGTGACTACAAGGGTCAAAACCCATTGGATTGAAAAGTTCATTATATCATTGGAAAAATCTTGGAAAATAAATGTCTAAAATGGATTCGCATGACTCATTTGGGTATTTAAAACACAAATTATGGCCAAAAGAAAGGTTGGGAGTCAAATTGATAATTTGATTCCTAACCATTAAAGTCGAGAATCGCCTTGATTTCCTTACGTGTAGGTGGTGTGCCATATATTGTTGGAAAGTTTTTGATGAAGGCTACAACTTTGCTTCAAACTTCACCTCAATTTGAAGGTTTGCACATAAAGTTATGGGCGTACAAAGTCATGGGAGTCCCATTTTGGGAATTTTGGGACTCCCACTTGGGAGTCTTGGGACAAAATGACATTTGGGTGTTGGCCCCGTGGCTAGGCACAGAGAATACTATATGGGGGAAGGAGGTGGCTTCCCTCATGTCCAGGCTGTGGTGAGTCTTGTGAGTTCGTGTTTGTTTGTGGTTCGTCCGTGCACCAAAGGGTTTCAGTTATGCACTAACCAACGTGTTGTTTGGTTTGTGCAAGTCTGTGTGAATAATTGACTTGCTTATTAATCTTCCTAGTCCCCATCCTGGAGCTCCAACATGCCCCTCTACCCCCAAAGTGCTATGAGCTAAGGAGCGTGCCCCAATTCTTTCTCTTTCCACTGTTTTCACCTTTGGACTCGCAGTTGAGTCCATCAAAGAGCTTGGGGGTGTGTCCAATCACCTTTGGAATATATTTGGAGGTGAAAATTCTACTACAAACAATTGCTAATTGCTTATTGTTTGCATGTAGAATTTCATTATGCGTGTATATGGAAGTGGTACGGTTGGCCTACATTTCGTAGTGGTAAAATGATGAGAAGGCTTTTAGTGTTCAAATTAACACAACAACACACCAATAATTGGGACGTTGGTAAAATATTTATCTTAATAGTTGTTTTACCCCTTGTAGATGTCCAACTATCAAAATATGGACTAGTGTTGAGTAGTTTTCACTTTTTTGTGAGAACCATCAATTTTGATTTTCAGGGCAAGTTTTAAGAACTGCTTTAATTCTTAATTTTTTTTCCCATTATGAGAATCGCCCTAATTTTTAAAATCTAAAAACTTGTTAGGTGATTTTTAGGGTCAATGGTTTTCACAAAATTTTGAACAGTTGATTTTCAAGGACAGTTTTCACAAAATTTTGAACAGTTGATTTTCAAGGACAGTTTTCACAAAATTTTGAACAGTTGATTTTCAAGGACAGTTTTCACAAAATTTTGAACAGTTGATTTTCAAGGACAATTTTCACAAATCATGGTTTGCGGAAAAAAAATTATGATTTGTAAATCATGGTTTATAGGGAAAAAAAACCATCGAAATTCAATTTAACAACAAATTTGGTGTTAAATTGAGTTTGTCATGTCCTTTTTTTTCCTAAATGCTTTCAACCAATCATTGTTGTTGCTATGTGTATTGTAGCTATAAATGTTTTGTAGCCTCATGCATTTAATGTTGAGTTTCAATATTTCATACCTTTATATAATAAAATTTCATGACTTTGTGAACAATAATTAAGAGGGGATGAAACGTCAAATGGGGGGTGCAATTTAGGCCCAAGAGGGCATGACTTTCCACATAACTCTAATATTTACTTTTTATTTTTTACCATGAGAATTGGACCTTTCTCAAAATGTGAAAACTGGTCTGGTTCTTACATTGAATGCTAGGTGAGAACTTGGGTGATTCTCATTAAACAATTTTCACCTCCAACAAAAACCTTCATTCTAGTGTTCATGGTGATTTTTATTGTCGGTTTTCATTGAGAACCAGACTGAAAATCAATGTTAGTTTTCAATAAGTGGGTGAGAACTACCTAACATTGGTGTGGACAAATCGAAAACATATTCTTTGGGCATAAATGTTACAAACTTGTGACAGTTGGAAATTACCCAGGTTGTTCATGCATATATTTTATTGTAATGTCAACAATTTTTTTGGGTGGGCGTGGGACATGGGTGTAATGTAAACACCTATATCATATCCTTCAAAGCATAATGTATTATGGGTGGATTGAAAAGTTCATCCATTATCCCATGTGGAGTTGGGAATTCACGTTTGTTGGTGGGAGCTAAAGTTTTGTTGTAATATTAGTAGTTTTTTGGGGCGAGCATGGGACGTGGGTGCAATGTAAACACTTGTATCATATCCTACAAAACATAATGTATTGTGGGTGGATTGAAAAGTTCATTCTTTATCCCACCTGTAATTGGGAGCTCATGTTTGTTGGGGGGAGCTAAAGCATGTGAAAGTCAATGATATGATAATAAAGTTGTGTTTGCATCAATTTTCTTATGTCTATTACATTTTCACTATTCAGAGGAGTATTTATACAAAAGTACAATTGACCATGTGAAAGTTAATAGAAAAGTTCAAAGGATTATGTAGGAAGAATTAATTTAATACCATGTGGTCAAAATATTTTTGGACTATGTTATAGTTCTATCATTCTTGGAAGAGCTAGATTATTTTCGTTGTGGTGAATGCTTCAAAGGTGGTGCAGTCAATTTGTACAATAGAATTTGGTGATATTGTGAACCTTTTTGTTGCATTTGTGATCAAATTATGTCTGGAATCTTGAACCCAAACTAGTGTTTCCATTCTTCAAAACCTTCTCACACTGATGTTGCAAATTAAAAGCACCATTTGAATACAACCATTGCTTGAGTAGTTCATGTCTTCACGTTGAACCTTTGTCCACATGGTCAAATATTCCAGGCTTCACTAGGGATTATTTTTATCACATCACAAAAAGTGAAGCCACATGACATGAAAATATTTCAAAAATATTTGATGATGTGGCATGAAATATGCTCCAAAGATTTTTTCTTGTTCATTTGAACTCACTCACATGTGAATTCATTCACCACTCATTGCTCACTTGTTAGCGCCATTGCCAAGGAGTGCAATAATGATGTTTTGATGTTGAGGAATGGGTGTGTGAATGGAATGCGACTCATCGTTCTTTTACCCTTTTTCATGTATTTTTTCAAATATTTGAATAGGTGTTATGGTCCTATGTGACATACATTAACAACAAGGGCAAATCAGAGAAAACATTCATTTAAGAAAATTCCACTCTGCCTATTAGCATAGCAACAGTTTGTAAACTTTTAGAACATTTAGCCATATTTTCAATTAAAGCTGGCTACTAATAAAGTAGATTTAACATGTGAGCTATTGAAAAGTGTGGCGTGGCACCAAATGTTTATGATCAGTAGCCGGTTCTTCCGTTTACTGCCCATTTCATGATTAAACAAAGTTCGAGATCTTAGCCAGCCAGGTTGAATTATTCTTCTGTGTGTAGCCACCCGTTTGAAAATTTTCCCACAAAAAGAAAAAGAAAAACAAAAAAAGGTGCCGCCTTAGATGTCACTCTTGATAAGTTTTGCTTGCGAATCTGCTACCTGCAGCCGTTGCTCCATGTGAATAAACGGAATAAAGGAGTTTAATTGGACGTTAATGATGAGAAAGGGGGATTCCCATTCCTCGAGCCTGGCAAAAAATCTTGCAAGATCTCTGCTCTTGACCTTGCTAGTTGATGTCGTCAGGATGGCGACTTTGGATGACGTTACTGGGGTCGAGGTGAAAGTCCATCCAATTCCAAAAGCTCTGAAAGGACAAATTCTTGAAGCAGACCTACCTCTCACCCACAATCCACAAGCATTTTAAGCACTGTAGGCTACCTAAGTTGGAGTTCAATGCAAGCTGGGACTGTGGAGGTATATAGTGCATGGTTGAAAATATCTCTGGAATAGGTTCATTGTATGTCTCAAATTGTGGTTGGCACAAACCAAAAAGTTCA
>Ga0116226_10006052_pt1 | contig 10845 bp, 10 predicted proteins | sample S1TSphfallax_FD_89692 | JGI IMG/M metagenome (GOLD analysis project Ga0116226, IMG submission 89692) | Host-associated microbial communities from peat moss isolated from Minnesota, USA - S1T2_Fa - Sphagnum fallax MG | ecosystem: Host-associated > Plants > Peat moss > Unclassified | place: USA...
CAATTGGTGTACACGAAAGGACTATTTTGTTGTGAAATGGTTTTGAACCTCAACTTTCATTGATTCTTACAACTTGTATAAGTTACAAGATGTATTGGTTTTATTGTTTCATTAGATAGGAGTATAAATTGAACTTAATATGTTAAAAAATTATGATGATAAAAATATGTTTTTTAAAGTGTTTTTGAACATGGTCTAGGAATCATGTCCCATTGTGTAGGAATATGAAGAAGGAATTGATATGAATAAGAATATTTTGTTTCAATTGTTTTATAGTTTAACCACAGATAGAATCAAATTTGTTTAGCATGATGATATAAAGTTTTAATATTACAAATGTCAATTTTTGTGGAATTAATGATAAATGTTAGAACCTTGAAATTTTCATAAAAAGGTTGGATTTATGAGCCAATTGTATTAATTTTGTTAATAATTTCAAAAGGTTTAGAATGAGGAAGTATATAAGATGTGGATTAAAAAAAACAAGACATTAATAAGACTTTGGAACTCCGAATGAAAGACTATCATTTTGAAAATGTCGTAAAATCCTACATTCCTTATTGGTTTATATTTCAACAAGATATTCAACAAAAAAAATCATTAATTTTACCATTCATTGTAGCACTTATTAGTTGAAAGACTAAACATATATATCCATCCTTCATTGTTAACCTCTCATATTTGCCTTAGGACATAGGAGTCTATCCTATGTCTTGTCCTTGTTGTGTCATAGTTCCTATTGTGGCACACTTTCCACCTTACTATAATCACAATGCAATGAGCATATTACTTCCTCCTTATTGTTAATCAAACATTTGTTCTATGCATATACATTTGCAAGCAAAAGAGAGACTAGGAAAGTCCTCCGTTTTAATTGTTACCAAGGTTTGGAACAAGGTTAGTCCCCCATTGCCAGTCAAATCCATTCAATGGTTTCTACCATTTTGACTTTGATCTTTTTGGACACCATCATTTACTACAATTTAGTTGAAACACAATGTTGTTTGTAAGAAGTTCAAATGGATAAACACTTGTCTTTGCTACTAGTGTTGATGAGTCATTTGCCCCATACCTTTGTCTATGGCATATGATTCCAAGTAGAGGAAATGGCATTTGTGCACTTTCCATTTGTTGAACAATAATTGGTGGTGTAGCACCCAATGAGGGGCTAAAATGCTAGAGAACATTTGCTAGGAATTGCCCACCATCCCCAAATCATAAACTACCATCCCACAAATTCAATAAGCCCAAAATAAACTTTTGACTAAATGAACCTTATTCTCCTTAAGCTCACATAAGTCCATAGTTTGGTCTATGCCTTCACATAATTCTCTGTCTATTCCAAAGTGACACAATCACATCCCAAGTCATCATCTTGACTAAAAAGTTTCACTTACATTAATTTTTTCCATTCTCAAGCGAAAGATTCTGAAACTATAATGCCTTTATTCCTTGCTAGTGTAGTTGTTATAGCTTGTCCCAATCTACCCTAACACAATAAAAGACATGTGAGATTGATACATTGGTCAATTGATGCATTGTCAATCTTGTTAGATGTGTATAGATATAAGCACTTGGAACGTGTTTGGAAACTTTTTTCAACGAATGGTAAGGAAAATATTTGAAAACAACTTGTGGTACATATCCCCATGGAAGGTGCAAGGATTGTAATTTAATATCGAATCCACTATGACAAGATGGAAAATATAGAGTTTTTGAAAAAAAGGCAATGGAAGGTATTATAAGTTTTTTTACAACTTGGTGGACTTAGTTTATAAGGTGGACCAAATCATAAGGCATAGCAAAGCCATATGGCACACAAAATCTTGCATACATTCTTACTACTTTTTGTAAAAGAAACACAAAACTACTATACAAATTGTAACAACACATTATGGAAGCTTAAACTATGTTACATTCCTCATTTTTCAATATAATAAACCCACACAAAGCACATGAAAGTTCTTCAACCATTTTCCATTGAAATAACACACGAGTACAAATATATTTCCAAACTACTCCTTCCTTTCTAATGTTACACCACACACATTTCCAAGAGAGAGCTTCCCACTTCAAGTCCAAACTACAAACTTATTGAATGTTAGAAAATATCTCAAATCTTCCTCTAATCCTCCTTCTCCACAAAGCCAAACAAGGCCCACATTGACCCCATGAAAATAGGGTCCTTATCCTAATCCTTTCCTAAAAATCTCATAGGTGATTAGGTGGATTACACACAACCATTCATTAACGTGAACTACATAATCCCATTAACTTCACCCCTTTGGTAAAGGATGGTAAGTCTACCATTGATAATTATTAGTTACTAAGATGCCTATGGCCCTAACTAGTCTAGAGATTTTTACCCCTTAACATTGTCCCCCTCTACCTTGAATTACGTCCATGCAATCCTTATTATGTGGGTTGAAATTTTAAAGATGTGCTACTACCTACCATCCTAAATGGGGAGACAATAATTGTGTTTTCAAGGGTCTTGTAGTCTTCATATGGGCCCATAATTGCCCTTGGTGTCTAGAAGTTAAACCCATGTTGGGGAATATTTTTGTGTTATTGCCATCAAAGATACTAAATGTGTTAAACAAGGCACCATCAGCCTTAAAATCATGGAAAACTTTCATGTATGTTGTCAATTGTCGATAGTAGTTTGTTTCATCCATTGGTGTAAAAAGGGGGGCAACATCCAAAATGGCATTGGTTCATGTTTGAACTCATTCCACATAGTTTTTTTCTTTCTTGTCTTCTACCACTAGGCTAGTATTTCCAACTTCGGGAGGGTATGCTCCCTAAAGAAAGTATTATATATGGCCAACTTAACATCTACCACAGCCACCTTCAAAAGCCTAATGTTTCCATTGTAGCAATTGTCCTATAATTTAAACACTACCATCCATGTGAGCAAGTTTGTTTGAGCATGCAAGCTAGCTATTGTATCATGTGACAACCATAATTTTTATTGGAAGACATCTTCCTTCTGATCTTACTATGCCCCCTAGATACCCTTTATTGCTTGAGGCTAAATACCTCATCACTCAACTAGTTTGGCCTACAACTAGTTTGGCCTATCCAATAGCTTTTCATTCTATACCCTCTCCATTTTCAAATGTTCCTCCATGGTGGTTATACTGTAATTTCTCTTAAGGCCTTCTTCAATCTACATGTCAATTACCTCCCAAAGGTCTTTATTGTCCACCATTAGTTTGTCCACTTGAGCTTGCAACAATGCTACCTCCTACACTTTTGCTCTAGTTGTGTATACTTGTCCCATGTCCAATTTAATCAATATTTGAGGTCGTCATTCCTCTCCTCCTCATAAAGATAACTTTCCTACTCAACTATCCTTTCTAAGCATAGCTAGGGGATTTTTTTTACATGTTGTTGCCCCTTAATGGTAATCACCCTTTCCTTACCCAACATTTCCATCTACTCCATTATTATCTCTAGACCTATTGCCCAATCTTCCAATACCATCACTAAGGTCCCAAGGTCATAAATGGCCTCTATTATGGATCTCTTATTACTACCACTTGATCTAATCACTAAAAATATTTGCCCTCTGATAGTAAGGTGTTCATCCTCACCTAATAGTGTGGTGTGAATAGACTATTGGGAAGGGGTAGGGGAACATTCTATGTATAGGGTTTTTTTTCAAATTCCTCAAGTAGGTGCAATGGTGAAAATCCCCAACTTTAATTCGCATTAAATGGCAACTATCCTAGGCGGTCAATAGAGTTTTTTCTAAATCCTACCTAAATCTAGGCAAGCTACATGGACTCATTATTTAAATATGGGGGGGAAAAAAAATTCTAAAAAATATGGCAAAGTTTTTCAAAGTTTAAAAAAAAAATCCTTTGTAAAGGTTACATTGGGTTTGTTTTTCTTGCTAATTGGTGAAATTTCACTAGAAAAGAACATTGTCTTTGTACCTCTTATTCCTCCGACTCCTAATCCTCCCTATCACTATAGATTCCTCTTCTACTTTGATTGTTTGTTGATTTTGGGTGATTTTAAAATGGACTACCACCTACTTGTTAATCGTTTTCCTACCAAAGGACTTTCCTAGCCCATCCTTTGCAAGATGGGCAGTATGTTGTTGTCCTAGTGGTGCTTCCTCCATATGCTCCTCATGTATGCCAAAGAGGGTAGTACCTCCAACTAAATGCTCTACACCCTCTCCTCCTCCTTGCACAATTGGTTGGGCCATATCAGGTTCTTCCTTTTCCCTCCTCTCCTATGGGGCCACAATATTCCCTTCTTCCATTACTTCTTAAGGGGGTCACAATGGTTTCCTCCCGCACTAATCACACGTCCATCCCTTCATCCTTTAAAACATCCTGTAATTGAATCTCATTGGGGTCAATTTGTGTAAACTTTATCGACTTTGGTGGCTATTTAGCAAGATGAACCATTCATCCCATTGTGGGTGAAGGTGATGGTACTTTGTATGTCCTACCACCCGCATCAAACTTTCAAGAGGGCGCCCTTCATTTGAATCACTCTCCACATCAAAAATATTTGTTTCAGCTATAATAGGTGACTTAATGGATGGAGTTTGCACCTATTTACCATTTGTTGGAAGAAATATTCCACCTATTATTATTTTTAGGGGGGAGCATGCCTATTTTTCTGGTTACACCATCTTATCAAATGTTGATGTCTTGGGAGGGGATGTACCTTAGTTGCTTATTGTAGCTTGTAATAGAAAGTATTGTCCTAGAAGTGGTCTAAGTTGCTTAATCTTACATTGTTTTCTTCTTTATCTCCCCCTTTGTGTTAGGTCTCTTTGTGCTAGTATTTTATTTCCCTTGTATTAGGTAAAAGGACATGTAGAAACCATAGGCTATCATCACTAAACATAGTAACCTTCGAGTAGGGGGTTTTAAAGTGATGGGGGGAGAGTTATTTACAACTAATTGAAATCATCCCACTTCATCCACCTCACAACCTACCTCCACATACCAACCTATGGGTTGGTGTCCTTCAATCAAAAACCATAACTGTAGCAACATGTCCACCATTTGGGCAATATATAAAACGGGTGGCATGTTACCTCCTAGCAACCATTTTTCCATATTTGGCTTTAGGCTTCAAAACAACATTCCTACCCAATTCACCTCCTTGTCGTTCTTTGCCTCCATGATGAACAAGGCTATTGTTTTACTACAACATGTTTTACAATTTTTCAATTGTACCATCTAAAATATCACCCCTACTTTCTGGACATACCTTCCATTCATTTTAATGACAAACTAACCTTCCTTCCTTGGTTGTACTGTTTCATCCACTAGTTTTTTACACATTTTTGCTACCCCCAACTATGTGGGACTTGGCCATTCTATGTCTAGACATTTATCGGGCAACTGAAGCATTTCAAATATCACTTCATGTGTAATCTTTATTTTATGTCCACATACCATGGCCTTGATCTCTACCTTGTCTACACTTCTAATCCCCAAGGGAAAAAAATTAAACAAGATATACCCTAATGCAACCTCCACAACCCCCCTAGTCCTACCATCATAGCCCACTTGAAATCATCCTCAATTTCGAACTACATTCCAACAATCTAATAAACAAACCAATTTTGGATGTGTATATAGTCCTAGTAGTTAAATTTGAGCTTACTGGTAAAGAGCCATGATATTCTCCACAAAACATTTGGTGGTTTCAAAGGTTGACCAATGGTTTTCACTATAAATGAAATCCCACCCATTTGTCAGATAAATTGCCCTTCTTTGATTATGTGGTGAGAATGTCCTTTGTATTATGCATGTAAAAATGACCTGCAATGGTAGTAGTACTCTTGGAACAGATGAAAAAACTACCACATTCACCTTTCATTTATCCTTCATGCCAAGAACATGAATATGTTTCAAACCTTTATTATTCCATGTACATTCCTTTAATGTAGTTACCAAATGGATGTCAATTTGATCACTATCGATGACAAGTGAAAGGGGGATGTCATAGACCTTGGTTATGTAACAACACAATAAGCCACAAACTTATTGTTATTCCCAAGTTGATGGAAGTTTGCTAGTAGTTGTATTATTAACCCTAAATGTCCAATTGATGCAATGTTTCATGAATTGACGAATCCACTTTTGAATAACTTTAAACCCACTAGTTGTGTTGTCACAAAGAACATAAGGGGTCAAAGACTTGATCATTGCATAAAACCTAGGTTGGACAACATACCTTGCTAGGGGTTGTCATGCCTTTTTCATCTTTTGTAGTATGACAATAATAAAATCTCTTAATGCATGGTGATTTTCAAGGATTGGTAAATTTTAATTCCTAGTTTGAGCTTGTGTGCTTAATTCAACCCACTTGGCTTTAACCTTTCTTCATTTGTAAACCAATCATACATGTTGATTATTCCAATTTTGTGTAAGGACTAAAACATCCAAGTTTTTTGTAAGCATTTTTCAAGAAATGGAGAGTATTAGTTCTATTACCATGGTATTTGTTGAAACTAGTTGACATAGGTCCTCCACTTGTGCACATGTGTGATCTATTTCTTATTTGTTATTGATTCGGCTCTTGTTTGATATTATGATTTGCTTGCAAAGTCGCTTTGAATTTGTTGGGTCAACCATTTAGACATTTTTGCATTATACATTAGGTAATTTTCTTTTGTGGTTTTTTTAAGTGACTCAATTTCATGCTCCAAAATACTTTGGTGTTCATCTTTTGTGACAAGCTTAAATAACCATATTAATGTTTTTTTCTGGGGTACTCGTTGATACCAAACTAACATCAAGTTCTCTTTGCTCAATCTTTTCACTCTATCTTTCAATTCACATGCTTTTCAATGCAAATTGTTTTTTATGCAAATTGTTCTACAAAAATGTATAGGTAGTTTTGTTCTACGAAGATTTTTCCACTACCCTTCCTAGAACTTGTTGGAACAAACAAAATGGAAAATTGTGGTGGAATATTTAATAACAATAACCTAATGGAAAGACATCCAAGGTCATTTGAAATCCATGTGGAATGTTGGGGAGTTAAACCTTGAAAAATGTTGAGCAACCGCGTTTTTTCTTGCTATAACCCTTAAATGTTGTCAACCTTCAAAAGGAAGTTCAACCTTTAATCTCGTGCTCTATTGGATGAAAAACCCCAATTCTCAATTAACATATTGAAAATCTCCATGCATGAGCCCCAAAGGGTGAAGGGTAATCAAATCCCAAGGAGGCCATGTAATTTAGTAATAAATATTTATATCATGTTCAACTTGGGGGTGTTGGTAGAATTGACCTATTGCAAAGCAAAAGCAAGGGGTATCTTATCATGTCATATATACACACATGATGCTTGTGACTAATGTTCAACATTAAATAACTTTCAAGAAGGATCTAAACACATTCCAAGAAACCAATGAGATTACTTTATTTAATAAATGTGCATATTTTTGTTCCAAAATATTTGTTCATTAAAAAATAATTTTTGAATAAAATTTTGTGCAACTTTTGACTAAATATGTTTATAGTTGCCCCAACATATCACATGTGGGGTGTTAGTCATTGTTGTAAATATGAAAATTGAAAAATGTATATATTTTACTAAATTTTATATTTCATTTTGAAAAACAATCACAATTTCAAATCAAACCAAAATATGTTCATTATTTGAGGCTTCATTTTAAAAAAATTGATAAGGGTAGATGCAAGCTATAGTGGCTCACTTTTGTGACAAAACAATGTTTTTTCCTTGGGTACCTTTTATTTAGATGTATATGGTGATTAATATATCCATAGATCTACTAATTGGAACTTGGATTTAAATTAATAACTTCTTTACAAAAAGAACTATCTGGTTATTTATTGATAAAAAATTCATTTGTTAGTAGTTATGGACTTTTGAAGTTAAAAAATATGGATTGGTCATCTAAATGGAACATCAAAAAATGGAAAATTTTATATTGGGACTTAATATATAATGCAATACAAAATGATAAACTCATACGAAGAACCTTTTCTTTGAAAACCTTAATTATTTAATAGTTAGGGACTTTTTAATGGTTAAAATTTGACCATATTTTCATAAGTCCATATGAGTTGCAATTTTTGTTTGTTTTTAAAAAAATTATCCCAAAAAAATATTTTTTGAAAGTTTTAAATGAAACATTATTCCTATGGACTTCCAAATTAAAAAATGACGTCAACGTCATTAAATTCAAGTTTTCACATAGATTTGGGAAGGTTTGTAGGTGATTAAGCATGTATTATTCAAAGATTATAATAATAACAATTTAAAAAGTAACAACCATGTCCATTTGAATCATTTAGAAAAATCTTGTATGGACTTCTAAGGAGTGTAATTTCTATTGATATTGAGCCACCATAATTTGCATCTACCCATAAGCTACAACTTTGTTTTATACATCATATACACCCTACCCCATTTACATGTGGTGAAAGACTTTTGGAATTTTGATGTTTTAAAACACACATTTAAAATATATCAATTTTCAAAAATTTAAAATTGTGTGCATTTTTTGAATATGGTTAGTAAATTTTATCAATGAATTTATTTTATCACCAAAGACTTTTAAGATACAAAAAAAAGATAATCCCATGCAAAATTATTTTGATCTAACACACCTATTGTTCATTTTCAAAGTCTTCAACCTTTTACCAAAACCGAAAGTTGAGTTAAATGAATTTAAAACTTGAATATCCTAACATTCATTAAAGTCATTTAACACAACTTGTCATGATTACCATGGTTTTCAAATGGAGAAAATAAGTAAATCTATGATTTTTGGAGTTGTTAACATGAGCCAACACCTTTTTTCACTTTAAAAATGTGTTTTTGCACGGGGGCATGTGGAGAATAACAAAAGGAATTGACACTACCAAATTTCCCTACAATTGAACATTGCATATGTTCAAGATCTAAAGTTGTTCACTCCACTAGGTTACCACTAAATATTCTAAATAATGAGGTGAACCTATATTCATATACTTGAATGTCAAATTTCCATAATATTCAAAGTGGGATTGTTGCACCATTTTAAAATAATAATAATAAATTGGGTAGAATTTGTTGATCAATGGTGGGAGGTATTATAGCAAAAAAAGAGGATTTGTATACCTCAATGAATCTTCTTAAATCTTGAATATAATTCACTGAAAACCATATTTGAGCAACAAAAAGCCCCTTGCAATCCTTCTTACTCACATAATCACATCATTAACACAAGTCCTTGTGTAATACAACTTTGTTTCCCAACAACAACAATACTAAAGTTGCTTCCTAATTTTGATCAAAAGATCTAATTGTTAAGGAAACATGGTAAAATTGTAGATCTTGTGGATCAAATCTCTCCAAACCACCTCTCTTTGGGTTATCATTGTCTCACTTGGCATCAATTAACAACATTTCCTTTCATATCCCAACATGACCCAACAAATGCACTTGAGAAATTTTGACAATAAAGATTTAGCCATTTCCACAACTAACATATTTCCCTTTTTCTCCTAGTCCCAAAATGATGCAACACTAACCCTCTCAAAGTTCCCAACTTGTGAGTCTCACTTCTTGAATGCACATGCTTTGGATTTCTGCCCCACATTCCCAACATCCCACAAGTGACAACATTGATACCTTATTCAAACAAGCCCATTAGTCCCTTAATCATCATCTCCACCATATCCACTATTTTATTCATGTTTTTGCTCTCCACCTATCAAACCTATGGACTCCAATACATAGCGAAAAAATAATGAAATCAAAGAAACTTGAACTATAATTGTGGGCATCCTTCCTAGATAGTCACAATAGAAAGCAAATCATCTAAACTCTACTTCATTAACATATCAAAAGTCTCTTACTCCAAAGAAAGGATATTTAGCTCTTCACACAATTCTTCTTTTCTCTCCATTGCGCACCCATTCTTTGGAATCATCCACCAGAGCACCATGCCAAGCCCGCCATTGCCAAAGGTCATAAGAATTCCAAAACAAAACCCTAACTCATTTGCCACCTTGACATTACTCACACAAACGTAACACCGCAAGTTTCCCATTGCCATTAACTTGCATCAAACAAACAATCGCGCACATAGACACCAAAAAGAAGAAAACTCCATTAGAGCTCTACATCAATTACCCACTCTCTTGTCACTTTATGCTTTCATCTACCTTTTTCACTTCTCATCCATTGCATGTTCATCCTGAGAAAAACCTCATCTAACTCCATTTCATCCTATAGTGTGATATACATATACCATATATCTCACCACTTAAGGGTATGGAATCAGCCCTATTGCCAATTGGAATGGAACTGCAGATAATGTTGTAGTACATTGGCCTCTTCCACACATGTTTGCCAAATAAATAAATAAATAAATAAATTTGAGGATTCCATTTTGACAGATGATATATTCTCCAATATATTTCATCATGTTCTTTATTTTCCTTCAATTTTTATTTTTTTTCTGGATTTAAAAAAAAACATTGGAATATCTGGAAATAATATAGTTGGTGTTGAATTGGCCCCAGTACTATGATGGTATTGGAGAGGAATCAGTGTGAAAATAGGCAGAAGAAGATAAGCTCTGCTTTTGGAGCATGTACATGTAAAGGCTGATCAGAGCAATTGAAGCATAATGCAGTTCATATATCAATCAGTTGAGAGCAGCTAATCAACTTTTAGTGAATGGGTATACATACTTATGTAATAAGTGAGCTTAGTTCTAATAAGCAAGTTTGTATGTGTCCCAGAACTTCAGCCCCAAGTCTTCAAAGTCTTGGGTTAGGCTTCCCAAATCTTTGCTGGATTTGCTTCTCTAACTTGTTACTGGTGGTTGAATTAATGGTA
>Ga0116226_10006053_pt1 | contig 10843 bp, 8 predicted proteins | sample S1TSphfallax_FD_89692 | JGI IMG/M metagenome (GOLD analysis project Ga0116226, IMG submission 89692) | Host-associated microbial communities from peat moss isolated from Minnesota, USA - S1T2_Fa - Sphagnum fallax MG | ecosystem: Host-associated > Plants > Peat moss > Unclassified | place: USA...
CCTTTCCGCGGATACCCGGTCCCCGACTTTATCACCACAATCGGCGATGTCTGCGCCGTCGCCAGCCCCGGTGTTATCGTCGTGCCGCGGTAGAGATACGTCGCATACGCCTCCATCGCCACCATATCCGCGCTGTCCGGATCGAGCGGCTTGCCGCCGAGCGGCCCGGTAATGCACCAGTTTATCATATCGCGCAGTGCCGCGACGCGACCCAGATCGCTCTGGTATTTCGGGAACGTCTGCGGATTCGAGGCGGCGGCATCGGGGTGGCAATTGCCGCAGGCCAGACCGTTCGTGCTCATGGATTTCAGGCTGCCGTGCCAAAGATCGCGCCCATGATCGACAACCTTCAGGAGCTCGTTCTGCTGGTCCGCGAGTTCTTCCGGGGTAAACGGCGCGCGGGCGGAAACCGGTTTTACAGTCAGAACAGCCAGGATAATCACACCCGGGGCGATCGCCGCCAGGGCCGCGCCGGGCAGAGCCAGCCTGCGAAAGAATTCATGTGTGTTCATTGCATGGCCCTCCCTAAACCTTCCAGCCCGAACGCACTTCCGGGTTCAGCAAATCCTCGTCGAACGGATCGCCGTGCCAGATGCCCTTGAAGCCGCGATCGAGATCGATATGCTGACAGCCCAATCCGTCCTCGATATTTGCCGGATCGACGCGGTTCATGCGGCTTTGCGGATAGGCCAGCTTCACGTTCGGATAGGGCCACGGCCAGGCCGTACCGAGCGACCCCACCGACGACATGTTGCCGATCTTGTTGAAAATCGTCTGGTGCACATGGCCGTGGAACGCCATTACGTGGTGGAATTTCGACAGTATCTGCCGAATTTCGGGCGCATCCTCGGTCTGGAAATTCCAGCGCGGATAGTAGTCCCACAGCGGCCCGTGGGTAAAAATCACCACCGGCTGATCGCCACGCAGATTCTTCACATCCTTCTTGAGGAAATCGATGCCTTGCTCGCGCACGCCCCAGGGGCCGGCGATCGGGCTTTCCAGCATTTCCATCGCCGTCATCCGCTCGACCGGCGACATATGCGCCGGCGTCCAGAAATCACGCACCAGAATGGACGTCAGACCGATAAAATGCACCCCCTTATGATCGAATGACCAGTACTGGTCGCCAAACATGCCGCGCCACGCAACACCAAGGTCGAGGTACCAGTCATGCTCGCCCGGAATGAAATGGATCGGCATGGTGAGCTTGCCGAGGATCTTGCGCCCCTTCTCGAGCTGATCCTGGCGGCCATTTTGCGCAATATCGCCGCAATAGATGACAAAGTCCGGCGTCGGCCTGACGCTGTTGACCTTGTCGACCGCGTCCGCAAGGATTCCATCGAATTTGTGGCCGGGTATGCTGTATAGATGTGAATCGCTAATGATCGCGAACGTAAACGGCTGAACCCGGGGTGTCTCCGGGTCGGCGGTGGCAACCTTCACCATGCCGATATTCAGGCCGATCGCGCTGGCAACCATCGTGGTGAGGCCAGCCTTGCCGGAAACAGAAACGAACTCCCGGCGCGCAATATTATACGGATCAACTTCCGGGACGTAGACGTCGTCTTCCATTGGACCTCCCTTTTTTTTGGCCGTGGTGCCTCATCGGGCACGGACACGACATCGTGAGCGTTGCACGAACCGCCGAAGAGGACAACCGGGAACGAAAAAAATATTTTCAGGCGCACCCAACGTCGACAGGCATTACAGCAGCCAGCCAAAGGTGGATTGCGTTCGGAGTTTGTTGTTGCAGCGCAGCATTTTTCCGACTGCTGCGCCCACATTGTGCGCTGCAATGCAGCATGGGCGGGCCGCTGCAAAGTGCACCGGATTGGCACGGCAAATTCGTTCGAAATAAAAATAATTTCTTTGTGCTGACGTTTCAGCGCGGTGCGGTCATCACGGCGCGGCAGCGGGACGCGGCGCGGGTGGGGCGGCGGCGGTCGGCGCCCGCCGCGTCTGTCCGATACGCGCCCCGAACGCAGCCAGCCGCAGAACAGGCCCGCCAATCGCAAGCGCCGCGAACGGCACATATTCGACCATGTGCCTCGCGCCCCCGAGCCGGAATTGCACGAAATCCCGCGCAAACGCATAGGCAATGTAATTCAGGCCCAGGATGCGCAGCCACCACCACGTCCTGTCGTCCAGCCGCGCGCGCAGTCCGGGAAGCGATAACGCGGCCAACAGGTAGATCCACACCGCCGCGACACCGAAGAACACAAACGTTCTCAGTCCGGGCACGGCGCCGATGTAACAAAGCCAAGCGACCAGACCCATGTGGACGACATGCGCGGACGCAAAGGCGAGGCCGAACTCGCGGCCGTTCCGACGTAGCGGGTGGAACACGGGGCCGAACAGCGCAGCCGCCGCGCCGCCCGCATAAGCCGGCCAGAACAGCAGGAAGGAGAAACGCCCGGTGGCAAACAATGCCGCGTCCGTTCCGCGCACGCCGGTGCCAAAAATGGCCAGCACCAGCGAAGCGAGGCACAGTGCGGCCGCGAAGGCAGCACCCATCCACCTCAAGGCTGTCGGTTTGCCTCGCATGACGAAACGTGTAGCACGATGCGGCGGCGGCCGGAAAGCCCGCCGCCGCCGCATCGTTCGTTATCCGCCGGCAGACACCGCCGCCCAGGGATCAGACGATCTTGTAATGCGGAAAGAATGAAAATCCATACGGCCAGGCCATGCTGTTGATCTTTCCCTTGGCCGGAAGTTCGTACGGGCCGGTGAAGCCGCTGCCGCCGGAGAGGAACGGTTTCAGCGGCACCAGCGCATCGGCCACCGTCTTGAGTACCGCCGCCTCCAGGATGCGATCGTTCGGCGGCGTCACGTTGTTGGCCACGCCCAGCAAGGCGCGGTGCTCGCATTCCACGCCCAGCACCTGCACCGCGAAGCCCAGGGCATAGGGCTGGGCGGTGGTGATGCCGCTGGAGACGGCGCCGGAGAAATCCAGTGCCGCCGCAAGGTAGGCGGCAATAAAATACTCTTCCAGTTGCAAGGCGGTGGGGAAAAAAACCGATTCGTTATCGAACATTCCCTGCGGGAAATAGAACTGCGTGGTGGCTGGCGTGGCACCGAGTTTTTTCAGATAGATGAGGTGTTCGTATTCCTGCGTTACCGCCGCCTGAAAGTAATTCATGTTGGCGGTGCTGTTCACGTTCGGCAATTTGTCGCCGGCCGCCAGCGCATGATAGTAGAAGGTGCTCGCCAGCGCTTCAGCGGTCGCCGCAATGTCGATATCCTCCTGCAACGTGTCGCTATTGCCCGAGGCCGGCCGCGCGGCCGCGCGGGCGGCGATCGGCTGCAGCAGGCCTGCACCGGCGGCGCCGAGCGCGGTGGCACCAGCGAGCTTTGCGGAACGGCTGAAGAAAGACCGGCGCGATTCGCCGGCCCGGGCGGATTCTGTTGCTTTCGCAACAAGCTCCGTCATCACCTCGGTCGAGGTGCGCAGCGCTTCATCAACGATATCGGTCATCTAGCGTATCTCCCGGGCCGTGCTGTTTTCAAGCGGCCGGGTACGCAGCCCCGTTATCGCATCCAGCCGAGACGTTTACGCGGCCGTCGGCGCGGGTAGATGCAAGGAAGCAGTTCTTTTTTGAAAAAAGATATTAGAGCATTTTCAGCCTGACTGGAATCGGCCTTCATGAGCCGGCGGTTTGAGGCTGATACAAATGCTCTGCAAACAACTGGCTGGAGCGGCCCGCCGGATGCCGATGATTCTCCAGTCAGGATGAAGCCGCTCTAGCAAAAGTCTTTTGCTTCTGTTTTTCAAAAAGGAAGTTCTTCTCTTCCTTCTAGCATGGCTTGGGTGAGACGGACAACGCCGCGACAATCTCGTTGCCGTAGCAAGCGTTACTTTTTGACAACATCTAAGCGCTAAGGTTGAGAAGCCGGGGTGGGGGCGGCTTGCGTGCGTGGCCTGAATCGGCACAGTTCTTCGCGTTTGATCCAGACGTGGCGGACTGCGCATCCGGCCAACGGGGGAGAGTTTACGTGCCGTGGGTTGATCGACTGACGCTTGGGCTGACGGCCGCCGTGCTGCTCGCCAGCCTTGGCCATGCTCAGACTGCGCCCGGCACGCCGTTGTCGGGCCCGTATGTCAGCCTTGGCGCCGGCGTGAGCGTGCAGCAGGACATCATACGCGACCCATCGGCTTCGCCGGGGCCGCTGCACCCCAAATGGTGGCAGTTCGACCCCGGGGCTGCCGCCGATTTCAGCCTCGGGTGGGGCTTCGGCAACGGCCTCCGGCTGGATTTCGAGGCGCCTTTCGTCGCCAACAAGGTGCGTGGTGTCGCCGGCTACGCCGGGCCGCGCCGGGCCGGCGGCGTCGAGATGAAATACGGCGGCATGGTCAACCTGATGTACGATTTTCATCTCGGCCTGCCGGTCACGCCGTATGTCGGCATCGGCGCCGGCGGGATCGAGCTGGCGCATGACCATTTCAATTCATCCACTCCCGGCTTCATCTACCCGGAGCCCCCCGGCCGCCAGATCGTCGGCGATTTCGCCTATCAGGGGATCGTCGGCCTATCCTACGATCTGGCATTCGTGCCGGGCCTGGCGATGACGGCGGAATACCGGTTCCTTGGGCTGCTCGATCCGCAGCCCGGCTTCCACACCACCGATTACAACGCCGCCGGCGACGTGCTGGCGAGCAATAATGCGCGTTACAGCAACGATTTCGACCACACCGTCATGGTCGGGCTGCGCTACTCCCTGTTCCAGCCGCGGCCGCCGGTGGCGTCCCCGGCGGCCGCGCCGGTGGTGCCCGAAGTGCCGGCGGCAAGCCCGACCCGCACTTACCTGGTGTTCTTCGACTGGGACCGCGCCGACCTCACGGACCGCGCGCGGCAAATCATCGCCGAAGCGGCGACCGCCTCCGCGCAGGTGGAAACCACGCAAATCGAGGTGAACGGCTACACCGATCTCTCGGGCAGCGCCGCCTACAACAAGCGCCTGTCGATCCGCCGGGCGGAAAGCGTCGCGGCCGAACTGGTGCGCGATGGCGTTTCCGACGACGAGATCGTCATGAAGGGGTTTGGTGAGAGCCATCCGCTGGTGCCGACCGCGCCTGGGGTGCGCGAGCCGCAGAACCGGCGGGTTGAGGTTATTTTACAGTAAGGAAGAAAGCAGTTCTTTTTTGATAAGAGGAACCATAAAACTTTTATCCATTAGAGCATTTTCAGCCTGACTGGAATCGGCCTTCATGAGCCGACGGTTTGAGGCTGATACAAATGCTCTGCAAACAACTGACTGGAGCGGCCCGCCGGATGCCGATGATTTTCCAGTCAGGATGAAGCCGCTCTAGCCGGCTTGCTTCCTACATGGGCAAAGTCACCAGCGAAAAAATCCCAAACGGCGGCATCGGCTTTATCGAAGCGGTCGCCATCTCGGCCGGCCCCAGCAACGACGCCATGGGAAAATCCGGGTGCCAGCCAAGCGTGTGCGCCAGCGGGATCATGGCGCGCTCGACGGCCAGGCGCAGCCCGCCGGCGGCCGAGAAATGGTTAATGAACAGAATGTGCCCGCCCGGACGCACAACGCGCTTGAGTTCGGCCAGCAGGCGCGTCGGGTGGGGCACCACGCTCGCCACGAACATCACCGCGGCGATATCGAAGCACGCATCCGGCAGGCCGGTGTCCTCGGCGTCCAGTTCCAGCAGCGCATCGACATTGGCCAGCCGCAGCGCCGCCACGCGGGCGCGGGCGCGGGCCAGCATGTCGGCCGACAGATCGATGCCGGTAACACGCTTGTCAGCGGCGTAGCGCGGCAACGCCAGGCCGGTGCCCACGCCCACTTCCAGCACATCGGTGCCCGGAAGCGCATTGACCGCGTCGATCGCGCGGCGGCGTGCCGTTGCCGACACCGCGCCGAACGCATAATCGTAAAATGCCGCCTGTCGTCGATAGGCGGAGCGAACGGCGTCAGCATCCAGGCGGGTCAAGGCAGGTTTCCGGCTTGTCCCGGGTCCCCTGCCGCATGGCGGCGCCGCTGGCAACAGCCACCAGGAGAATATCCCGAGGCTGTCGCCAATCGCGACCGACCCGCTTGCTATTCGGTGCGCTGCAGGTTCACTGCCGCGGCACGGCCGTTCTGCTGCTGCTCGATTTCAAAGCCGAGCCGCTGCCCCTCGTTGAGGTTCCGCAACCCTGCCTTCTGCACGGCACTGATATGAACGAACACATCCTTGCCCCCCGTCTCCGGAGCGATGAACCCGTAACCCTTGGTCGGGTTGAACCATTTTACCACGCCTTGAGTCATGACGCGCCTTCTCCCTGCGCGATCCCCGGTCCTGCTTCGCCACGCCTGCGAAGGCATGTGGCCAGGGTAACCGCCGGCTTGGGACGTTAATCTCCTTTGCGGCAAGGCGCAACGCGCGTGCGATGGCGTGCATGTTACAACCCTTGGTTACAAGGAAAAAATAAGGAAGAACTTCTTTTTGAAGAAAAGAAGTAAAAATTTTTACCAATAGTATCCGCGACCCACGAAGTTTCTTGACCCATGGGGTTCCGACCGGGCATCACTTAGCCTGGAGGTTCTGCAGCATGACGACGATTTTGCTCCTGCTCAGCGGGTATCGGGTGCTGGTGCTGACCATCATCGGCCTGGCCTTGTGGTTCATGGCATATGGCCTGTACGCAAAACGATTCATCAGGCAGTATATGTTCAAGGGCAGGCCGCATTCCTGGAGCGTGGACCTGGTGACCAAGCGTGCAACATCGCGCGGCCGGCCGGAGATCACCTGAGCGCGCAGCCGGTAACCAGAAAAGGCAGGCCAGCGAAAGGAAGCCGTTCTTTTTTGAAAAAAAGAACCAATAAACTTTTACTTAACTAAGGGCGCCGCCTGACCGGCCCTTTGAACCGGCGGCTTGGCGCAAGTAGCAAAAGTTTTTTGCTTCCTTTGTTTAAAAAAGAAGAAATTTCTTTCTACTATTTTGGTGGCGCGCCCTACACCTTTACATCGGCCGGAACGCGGCGCACCGCGCGGCCGGCGACTTCGTGAATAATTTCCATGACGCCGGTAACCGGCCGCGGCGGGCTGAACAGGTGGCCTTGCACCTCGGCGCAGCCTTCCCGCCGCAGCCAGTCAAGTTGGTCCTCGGTCTCGACGCCCTCCACCAGCATGTCCAGGTCGAGGTGGCGGCACAAGCCGAGCACGGCACGGATGATGGTGCCGCCGTCGCCCGCGAGGTCGGCGAGGAAACTGCCGTCGATCTTCACCTTGTCGAACGGAAAGCTGCGCAGGTAGCTCAGCGATGAGTAGCCGGTGCCGAAATCGTCGAGCGCCAGGCGCACGCCCAGATTGCGCAGCCGCCGCATGGTCGCCAGCACGTCGCCGGAATCGCGCATCACGACGCCTTCGGTGATTTCGAGCTCCAGGCGGTCCGGCTCCAGGCGGGATTCGCGCAGCGCGGCCGCGACGATATCGACGATATCGGACCGTTCGAACTGGATCGGCGACAGGTTGACGGCGATCCGCGTCCGCTCCGGCCAATGCGACGCCTCCAGGCAGGCCTGATGCAACACCCATTCGCCGATCGGCGCGATCAGGCCGGTTTCCTCGGCCACCGGAATAAAGCGGCTCGGCATCACCATCCCGAGCGTCGGGTGATGCCAGCGCAGCAGCGCCTCGAACCCCGAGACGCGGTGCGGATCGATTTGCACGAGCGGCTGGTAATACACTTCCAGTTCGCCGCGGCCCAGCGCCTCGCGCAGGTCGATTTCCAGGGCACGCCGCGTGCGCACGCTGTTTTCCATTGCCGGATCGAACAACTGGTAGGCCGAGCCGCCCTCGGACTTCACGAAATAGAGTGCGATATCGGCGCTGCGCAGCAGATCGTTGAGGTCCTCGCCGCCGTCCGGCGGCATTGCCACGCCGACGCTGGCGGAAATCCGCACGTGAAACTTTTCGACTTCGTAGGTTTCGCTCAGTTCGTTGACGATATAGCGCGCCAGCGCCGTGACATCGCGGCGCTGCGGGCGCCCGAGGCGGACAACCGCGAACTCGTCGCCGCCCAGGCGTATCACCGTGTCATTGGTGGAAACGCAATGGCGCAGCCGGTCGGCCACGTCGCGCAGCAGGGCATCGCCCACCGGATGGCCCCGCGTGTCATTGACCTGCTTGAAGCCGTCCAGATCTATAAGCAGCACCGCGGCGGTTTCACCCTGCCGCGTGGCATTGGCCATCTTGCGGCTCATCTCGTCGGTAAAATATCGGCGGTTGCGCAGCCCGGTCAGCGGATCGCGCAACGCCTCGTCACCGAGCCGCTGGCGCAACAGGAAATTGGCGAGGAACAGCCGTGTCGCGACCAGCGCACCGACCACCAGCGCCAGCACGACGCTGAGAATGATGCTGCGAAGGGCATAGAAATCGGTGAGCGCCCCGTCGGTATCAAGCGAACGGCTTACCACCAGGGGCACATTCGGCGGCGCGCCGGCGGTTCCGGCGGGAAATTCCGGCGCGGCGAAACCGACCAGGCGGTCGACGCCATTCTCCCGATCGCGGAACTTATGGCACTTGTGCAGCTCCACTTCCCGGAATGCCTCGGGATAGGTGTCCAGCTTTGCCAGGCAATCGGGCAGGCCCCGCGCCTGCCGCAGCACCGGGTCGTTCGGCGACACGGCCAGCCGCAGCCCCAGTTCGAGATTGGTCGAGCGGGCGATGATCTGGCCGGTATCGGCCAACTGCACGACGCTCGCCTCCTTCAGATCATTGCGCAGCGCCATGAGCGGCGGCGGCGGCAGGCCGATCATTTCGGAGAGTGCGACCGGGTCCAGCGACACCACCGCAACCTCGCGCACGTCACCGGCCTTGTCCGTCAGAGCCCGGCTGGCATTGACCACCCATCGGCGCTTCGAATTGCCCTTCGCATCAAGGACAGGCTGGCCATTTTCGTCGGTGATCGCCACCATCGTCGGCGGGCTGATGACCATGCCGTTTTTGGAAACCTTGGCCCGGTCATCGATCCGTAACCGGCTGCTCGCTACGTTGGCGCCATCCTCGGTGTGTAGCGCCAGATCTACCGTACCGTCCGTGCCGTCGTTGATGTGCACGACATTAATATCCAGCAGCCCCTTGATGCCCTGCATCTGCTGCTGGATCATCGACTGCTCAGCATCGACGTCCTGCAGGCCCTTCGCATCGTTGTGCTTCGCGGCAACGTTCTGCGCCAGCGTCAGGCGCACCTGGGCCAGGTCCAGCAGCCGGTTCACCGCCTCGAACTCGCGCAGCATGGTCTGTTCCACCACCTTGGCGCCGGCCTCGGCGCGGTCCTGCACGGCGTTTCGCTCGGTTGATTCCGCCTGTTCCAGGCTGGTGAACGTGCCGATGACAAGCAGCAGGCTAAGAACCGTCCAGCCGCCGAAGGCGGTCAGCGTCGCTCGGTCAAGGCGGCGGCGGAGCGGATCGGTCGGTGTGGTCAAGCTCGTTTCCCAATAGTTCGTAAAAGAGGGGAACTCTGCAAAGGAGGGGGACGCTGTACAAAAACGGGTCGCCGCACAAAACCGGGACGCTGCACGCAAGAAAGCACATTTCGGGGTGTAGCATCTCGATATTGAAACTGCGATGCGTTTCTTTTCTGCCTCGGCGCTTTTTAGCCGCACTGTATCCGCAAGGCGCTTCCCAGCATCGGCCGCGCATGATCAACAGGCCGATCAACCCTGGAACGCCGCCGTGCCGAATAGCCGCCCGACGACAACCCGATCGGCCCCGCCCGGACCGCCGCAGACCGGATCGTCGCAGGGTGGCGACCTGGCTGAACTGACGCTTCGCGGACTGCTGCTGGGCGCGGTCATCACCGTCGTGTTTACCGCCGCCAACGTGTATCTCGGCCTGAAGGTGGGGCTGACCTTCGCGAGTTCGATTCCCGCCGCGGTGATCTCAATGGCGGTGCTGCGCGTGTTGGGAACCGGCCAGGCCGGCTCCAGCGTGCTCGAGAACAACATGGTGCAGACCCAGGCGTCGGCCGCCGGCACGCTGTCGAGCATCATCTTCGTGCTGCCGGCGTTGCTCATGGTCGGCCATTGGCATGGGTTTCCATTCTGGCAGAGCGCCGGGGTCTGCATCGCCGGCGGCATACTGGGCGTGCTGTTCACCATACCTTTGCGCCGCGCCATGGTGGTGGGCTCCGACCTGCCGTATCCGGAGGGCGTTGCCGCCGCGGAAATCCTGCGCGTCGGCGCCGGCGAAAATTCGGCTCCGGGCGAACCCGGCGCCGGCGATATTGCCGCCGGCGGGCTGGTCGCCGCCGCGTTCTGTTTTGCCGCCACCGGGCTGCACGTGCTAAGCGACGGTATCAGCGTGTTCCTCAGTGCCGGCCCGGCGATATTTCGCCTGTCCACCGGGTTTTCCCTGGCCCTGCTCGGCGCCGGATACCTGATCGGCCTGGCCGCGGGCCTGGCCATGCTGCTCGGCGCGGTGATTGCCTGGGGCATCGCGGTCCCTATCCTCACGGCGCAGCACCCCGCGCCGGCCGGTGCCGACATCGCCGCCTATGCGACGATGTTGTGGGCGACGAAGGTTCGCTTCATCGGCGCCGGCGTGATCGGGGTCGCCGCCATCTGGGCGCTGGCAGGGCTCGCCGGACCTACGCTGGCCGGTGTGCGCGCGGCCATCGGCAGGGTAGATTTCTCCGCCGGCCCGCCGGTGCGCACCGAACAGGATTTGCCGCCACGCGCGGTGGGGGCACTGTTCGCCGTGAGCGTCGTGCTCATGGCGGCGTTCTTCGTTGGGTTCGTCTCCGCGTCGCCGCCGCTGGCCGCGTTCGGCACGCTGACTCTCACGCTGCTCGGCGTGGTGTTCGCCACCGTCCTGGGTTTCCTGGTGGCCGCCGCGTGCGGCTAC
>Ga0116226_10006054_pt1 | contig 10842 bp, 8 predicted proteins | sample S1TSphfallax_FD_89692 | JGI IMG/M metagenome (GOLD analysis project Ga0116226, IMG submission 89692) | Host-associated microbial communities from peat moss isolated from Minnesota, USA - S1T2_Fa - Sphagnum fallax MG | ecosystem: Host-associated > Plants > Peat moss > Unclassified | place: USA...
AACCAAGCGCGTAGAAACATCGCAGGCGGTCGTGATCATCGGCGCCGGCCCGACCGTCCTCAGCGCTGCATATCACCTCGATGAAGACGTATTGCTGCTCGAGCAGGGTAACTCGGTCGGCGGTTGGTGCCGCTCGATCGAGGACAAGGGGTTCACGTTCGATTACGCCGGCCATATCATGTTTTCAAACGACCCATTCGTACAAGCGCTCTACAAAACGCTGCTAGGCGACAACGTTCATTGGCAGGACCGCGAAGCCTGGATCTACAGCAAGAACGTCTATACGCGGTATCCGTTTCAAGGCGCCCTCTACGGGCTGCCGCCGGAGGTAATCGCGGAATGCATCGTGGGCGCAGTCGAGGCACGAATGGAGAGCGTGCCCACGGTTGCAGCGCTGAAGCCGGGGGCCGCGACTGCGAACTCGCCGTCAGCCTGCAAGGCTGAGTCGATCACCGACTGCGGCGGCGATACCGCGCAAGATTATCGCGTCGCGGCTGCGAAGACGGTGCCGCCTGCGAAAATGGAGCCGCGAAACTTCGAGGAGTTCATCAATCAAGTCTGGGGAAAGGGCATCGCCAAGCACTTTGCTTTGCCCTACAACCGGAAATTATGGGCTGTGCCGCTGTCGACCATGGAAACATCCTGGTTGGGCGGACGGGTGCCCATGCCTAATCTATCCGAAATGATTGAAGGCGCGTTGCGACCCGTCATGCGCCCGACGGGGCCCAACGCCCGCTTTGGATATCCTTTGCGCGGTGGCTTTCAGGCCTTGATGGACGGATTTTGGAAACACATCCGGGGCAACATCAAGCTCAACGCACGAGTCGCTCAGGTACTTCCGTCGCGACACAGGGTTGTGCTGGACGACGGCTCGGTACATCGGTACGAGAAATTGATCAGCACCATGCCTTTGCCCACGTTGGTCCGTATGGCAGGGGCAGAAGCGCCGCTGCGCGTGCGCACGGCTGCGTCCAAGCTGCGTCACGTGTCGGTTCGGTGCGTGAACCTCGGCGTCGGCCGCGAAAATCTGACTGAAAAGCATTGGATATATTATCCCGAGAGCTCCGTGTTTCACCGAATTTTCGTCCAAGGCAACGCGAGCCCGCACTGCAATCCAGTTGGCGGGTTCGGATTGACTTGTGAGATCACCTACTCCCCTGACAAACCTCTGCCCGCTGAGGGCGAAGCGCTGATCGACCGATGCGTTCAGGATGCAATCGACGTCGGCATCATCAATCACGACGACCCGATCATCGCGCGTAACATGGTCGATATGCCATACGCTTATGTGGTTTACGACCACGCCCGGGCGGACAACGTTGCGGTCATCCGCGATTGGGCCGCTTCCCACGACATCTTCCTGGCCGGCCGCTACAGCGAATGGGAATATTACAATTCCGACCACGCGTTCATCGCCGGGCGCAAGGCTGCGGCTGCGGTCAAGGAACATCCCCGAACGGCAGCGCGCGCGGCCAATGCGGCCGTTGGCGCGGCAGCGCTCTCGCGCCCGTCGGTCGACGCGGCGCGAGCGATCACGTAGCGATGCCCGATTTAGAGATCTGGGGTGGCATCGAGTGCTCGGTGAATCGGGTTGAGGGGCGCTGGTATGACCAAATCGAGATTGACGGGCACGCGAATCGTTCGGCGGACCTAGCGCTGATCGCATCCCTCGGCATTCGGTCGCTGCGCTATCCAATTCTCTGGGAACGAGTAGCGCCATATTCCGAGAGTGAGCATGGCTGGGAGTGGTCGGACGATCGGTTAACGACACTGCAGGAACTTTCGATCGATCCTATCGTCGGTCTGCTGCACCATGGTAGCGGGCCTCACTATACCGGACTCCTCGATTCGGAATTTCCCGCAAAGCTTGCCCGCTTCGCGCACATGGTTGCAGCACGTTATCCGTGGGTGGGCCGCTATACGCCGATCAACGAGCCGCTGACCACTGCACGCTTCAGCGCCCTCTACGGGCATTGGTACCCACATCATCGTAACGATCGCAGTTTTGCGCGAGCACTGGTCAATCAGTGCCTCGGGATCGCCCTGGCAATGCGGGCGATCAGGTCCGTGAACTCGGACGCGGCATTAGTTCAGACCGAGGATCTAGGAACGACCTACTGCACCGGGCACATGAAGTATCAGGGCCAATTCGACAACGAGCGCCGTTGGATAACCTGGGATCTGTTATGCGGCCGCGTCGTGGACCGGCATCGGCTGCACGCTTTTCTACTGGACTGCGGTATTTCCCGGGCCGAACTGGATTGGTTTGTGGAAAATCCGTGTCCGCCTCAGATCATCGGCATCAATCACTATGTAACGAGCGATCGATACCTTGACGAGCGCATCGGGCTTTATCCAACGAACAGTCACGGCCGTAACGGACGCGAAAGTTACGCAGACGTCGACGCGGTGCGTGTGCTCGGAGGCGCTTACCCTGGTTGGCGGGTAATACGGGAGGCGGGTGAGCGTTACGGACTGCCCATCGCGCTGACCGAGGTACACATGGGATGCACTCGCGAAGAACAACTGCGGTGGTTCAACGAGTCCCTCGGCGCGGCGCACGAGGCGCGGTCCGAAGGGACGGACGTGCGCGCGGTGACCGCATGGGCGCTATTCGGCTCTCATAACTGGGACAAGTTATTGACGCGGACCGACGGCTGCTATGAACCTGGCGCGTTCGACGTGCGTGCGGTATCGCCCAGGCCTACGGCGCTCGCGAATCTAATCCGCAAGTCGACCACAGGCCGTTGCCGAGCGGACGGGCTGGACGCGCAGTTTCGCGAACCTGGATGGTGGCAACTGCCTGAGAGAGTGCTCTACGCCGCTCCAACGCCAGCAGCGACCGTACCGACGCGCGACGGGAGCGCGCATGGCGGCCGTGCGCGGCCACTGCTCGTGTGTGGCTCGCGCGGCGTGTTGGCACGCGCCTTGATTGACATTTGTCGGCAGCGCAATCTGGCGTACGTCGCGGTATCCCGCGCGACGCTCGACAACTCCGATGCTACTGCCGTAGCGCGGATATGCAAGGCAGTCAACCCGTGGGCAATCATCAATGCGGCCGGCTATGTTTCGGTCGACGATGCCGAGCATAATGCATCGCAATGCATGCGCGACAACTTCCATGGTTGTGCAGCGCTTGGCGCCGCTGCAGATGCACGCAAGATTCCTTTCGTCACCTTTTCATCCGATCTCGTGTTCGACGGATTGCGCCGTGAGCCTTATACGGAAAGCGCCGCGACATCCGCGCTCAACGTCTATGGGCGCAGCAAGGTGGCCGCCGAGGCCGCGATCCTTCATTACCCGAAGACCTTGTGCGTGCGCACGGCCGCATTCTTCGGTGCCTGGAACGGCCGCGACTTTCTCTCGACGGGCCTCGCGACGCTAGAGCGCGGCATACCATACGCCGCGCTAGCGGATGTGACGGTGTCGCCGACCTATCTTCCGGATCTCGCCGCGGCGAGTCTCGACATGTTGATCGACGGGAGTTTCGGCCTTTTGCACTTGGTCAATCAGGGCGCGGTCACATGGGCCGACTTTCTTCGGTGCGCCGCAGAGCGAACCGGCATCGACAGCCGGCTTATCAGACCGAAGAGCCTCGCGGAGTGTAAGCTCCCGGCGGACCGCCCGCTTTACAGTGCACTGAGCAGTGAACGCGTTCACGTCATGCCTTCGCTCGACGATGCGATCGCACGATTTTCACGGGAGGCGCGCTTCGCTGACAGAGTCGCCAGTTACGGCTGATCGGGTCAGAGGGGAGGAACCATGGGGGCGTCGCCGCGCACCGCGGCGGCGAGCGATGCGAGCGGAATCTTTGTTGCTCGACACTCGGTCAGAAGACCATTACATTCTTGGAACGTGTCGGCGAACTGCGTGTAGCAAAAGCCGCTGAACATGGCCGTCGTGCGAACTACCTCGATCAGCGCGGTGACCCGCTCGGCAAACGTTTTGGCGTCATGGGTCACGGAGTACCCCCAGGCTCGCGGGCTGGGCGGGGCGACGATACCCGCGGCGGCGTCTGCGTCGGCGGGAACCGCTTGATGCTCCAGCAGTGCGATCCCGCCGAATTCGGTCAAACAGATGGGTTGCCCGCGATGTGGATAGTCGTCCAAAGTGAGCAGTCGTCCAGCGGCCCAGCGCCGATCAACCAGCTCCTGAGACTTTACTTCCGGCCCGTACCGCGCGCGGAAGTTGGCGGGGTCGGCGTCATAGTCGTGGATGCCGATGATGTCAGTAGCCGAGCTTTCCCATCCGTCATTGCCAATGACCAGCCTCGTCGGGTCCAAGGTACGAGTAAGATGGTAAAGCGATGCCACCGCGTCCCGCGACGCGGCGACCAAGCACAGGTCCGGCACCCCCCATGACTCATTGAAGGGCACCCAGACGATGATGCACGGATGACTGCGGTCGCGCGCGATGACTTCCGTCCACTCGCGCAGCATGCGGTTGATTGCGCGGCTGGTGAAGCGGTACGCGCTCGGCATTTCCTCGCAGACGAGTAAGCCGAGAACGTCCGCCCAATAGAGATAACGCGGGTCCTCGATCTTTTGATGTTTGCGAACCCCGTTGAATCCCATCGCTTTGGCGAGTTCGACGTCTTTACGCAGCGCATCGTCGTCAGGAGCCGTCATCAGCGTCTCCGGCCAATATCCTTGATCAAGCACGAGACGGAGCCCGTAAGAGCGACCATTCAAGAGAATCTTCTCGCGCTGGGCGCTGATGCTGCGCAGCGCAGTATACGAGGAGACCCGATCGACGATCACCCCGTCGTGGATCAATTCCAAGTCGGCCTCCAAGAGAGTCGGCCGTTCGGGCGACCAAAGAAGTTCGTTGCGAAAGTCGTCGACCCCCGGGTCGGAGAGGCCGATTCGGCGATGGACCTCCTGGTGCATAACCGCATATTCGTCGTTCGCAAGCACGCTGCTGCCGAGTCGTAACGTGACGCGCAGACGCAAGTCGTCGCCGATCGATCCTGCGGTGACCGCGTGTAGCGCTATTTCCCATCGCTCGAGATTGGGAGTCCACCGCAGCGACGCAATGTGCGCGGACGCGACTCGCTCCAGCCAAACCGTCTGCCAGATCCCCGTCGTGCGAGGATACCAAATGGAGTGCGGTTCGAGGCGCCAGTCTTGCTTGCCCCGCGGCTTCTCCAGATCAAAAGGATCATCGAGCACACGTACGGTCACTCGCTGAGACCGCCCGGGGCTCAAAGCGTAGGTGATGTCGGCACTGAAAGGAGTATGACCGCCCTCGTGTTCGGCCACCAGATCGCCATTGACCCACACCTGGGCTTGATAATCCACCGCACCAAAATGAAGAACGGTGCGATGGCTAGGGTCGCCGTCCACTAGGTCCGCGGGGGTCAGCTCGAAATCGCGTTCGTACCAGCAGGCACGATGAAACGTCTGGTCGTTGATGCCACTGCGGGAGCTCTCCGGCGCGAACGGCACTTGGATTTGCTGCGGCCAGTCGACAACGTCACGTGGAATGCGGTAACGCAATTCATCGTCGTAGCAGAAACGCCAGACTCCATTCAGCGACGTCCAGTCACTGCGCCGCAATTGTGGACGGGGGTATCCTCGACTCTCGCGCCCAGTTGCCATACTGCACTCTAAATGACAGCAGCTAGATCGCCTAAGCCCACGTATGGCGAGTTCAAGTAGGCAGATTCCGACAGATCCGATCTGCGGCAGCGCTGAAACGCAAGTCGGACACTGCTGACATTCAGATGAGAGTCGTCAGGCTAGCTAGCCGGGGAGCAAGAACGTAACCTCGGCTCATGAAAGAAACAGTCACCCTGATTGCGATTGAGGTTGCAGCGAGTCGCGAGGCGGCGAGGCATTATGCAGAACGCCAATCCGCCATTGCGAGCTGGTGCGGAACCGCGCGCAGGCGCCACCGGAATTCCGGCGCGGCGCCGGGGCTCGGAGAGCAAGAGTCTCTCGGTCACGCTACCCAGAGGGCGAATCGAAGCGGCGATGTCTCACACGACTCCTAAGCCTACGGCGACCCCCGAGGAGCTACGTTCGGACGCCAATCAAACGACCCCGCCTGATGCTGACGCGCCCTTGCCACCCAGTGGTCTGGAGAAATCTTCGGCGGTAGAACAACTTATTCCCAAACCCGGGCCCGAGGTCGAGGCGCAAATAGGTGCGATGATTCCGGACCGCGGGTGAGCCTTGCTCCTCTTGGGCGGTCCGGGCGCGAGCGAGCCGCGTGGCTCGCTTCCGCGGCTAAGCATTCGCACTCAGCGCGACGTATTGGGTTCCGTAGAGGAACCTTGAGTCGGCGTTTGAGGCCGCGAGCTTGGATCCGGGGTCGTTTGCGGTGTGGGCGATGGTGTGGGCGATGGCGCAGGCGATGTGCTGGGCGTATCACTTGGACTGCCGGTCGGACTTGCGCAAGCACTTAAGAACAGCGTGAGGCCAGCCGCACTTGCGATTAATTTATACATGAGACGTCTCCGTTTGGTGTAAGAGATGGAGGTACAAGATCCTGCGCGAAACGTATTTGAGGCCGCATCGAATCTCCATTGTTACGTTCGCAGTTCATACGGTCGGAGCCGGATTGGCGCGGAAATGGCCTCGCTCGAATACCCCGCCGCGATCAATGCGTCGACGGCGCGCTCGGACTGCTCCGCGGTGTGATAGATCCCGAATACCGCTGTGTTGCTGCTAGCCATGGTGATCTCGCTCTTGTTGAGAGGTATTTGCGTCCGGTGATTGATTAAACGACAACGCATGCTCCCACTCTGTAGGGCGCACGGCTCTGGCGCCTGTAGGATCTCTGGACGTGACGCACACGGTCGCCGACCCGGTCTCTTTGCCGTCCCCGATCGACCGCCGCGCCCGTCACGTTTTGACGGAAGGTGCGCGGGTGCAGACGCTGATCGCATTTGGTCGTCCGCCATCACCGACTCTGGTCATCGCGCCACTTCCACGATTACCTTGGATACATGAACGCCACGCATGAATCTATTGACAGAGCTCTTGGGGTGAGCGAGTTCAGGCATATTGCTGATCACGTTGATTCGGCCGGTATACACACAGCGCGAATGCTCGCGGTGCCGCTCGGCCCGTTCGACACCCGCGCAATGACGGACCGTAGGTCGCCCCCTACGCGGATCAATGAATGTTCCCGCTACCTCGGTTTAACCCTGAGCGGGTAAGGTCGGTCCCGAAACTCCACATAACCCAGCGATTCGGTGTTTGCGTGCCTCGCCATGCGACACCGAAGAGCACTATCTGAAAGGAACTTTTTATGGATACAGTGACCAACAACGATATGGCAAGACACGCCTCCTCCGGAGTCGACAATGCGGCGAACACGATGCGGGGCGGCATCAATGACGCCCAAGACAAAGCGAAAGACGCGAGCGCCACGCTCGGCAATAAGGCCGGCGAACTGGGGCAGACCGCACGTCAGGCATTTGACTCGGGTGCGGATCAGGTTAAACGAGGCATCGGTTCTCTCAAAGACAAAGCGCAGAACGCCGCGGGCTCGGTGGGCTTCTCGTCGGATACGGTGATCACCTTCACCAAGGAGCATCCGGTTAAGGCGCTAATGATGGCCGCGGCCTCGGGCGCGCTGGTGTGGACGCTGATTAAGCGTACGCGCAACTAATCGGTCGTCAACAAGGGAGCGGTCCGCCCGCGCGGGACCGTTCCATATTCACTGGATCAACGCCAACATCGTGGGAGGATCTATGTCTTTCATTTCCTGGATCGTTCTAGGGCTTGTCGCGGGCTTTATCGCGAGTAAAATCGTCAACAAGTCAGGCGAAGGCTTTTTCTTGGATATCATCTTGGGGATCGTGGGTGCCGTCGTCGGCGGTTACTTGTTCCAAACCTTCGGCAACGCCGGTGTCACGGGCCTAAACGTCTACAGTATCCTCGTGGCAGCGGTGGGGGCGATCGTCGTATTGGTCGTCTACCACGCTTTTTTCGGCAGGCGCACGACCGTTTAACCTGAGTCCTTGCGGCTAACCGCAAGTTCATGGCCCGGTTAGCATTATCCGCGGCACCTGAGGAGCTGGCCCATTGCAGTCCTCAGGCAGCCGCTTGATGTGTTCCACTCGCGGGCGAAATCGGTAGCGACGTCGCCGAAGAACTCCCGCTTCGTTTCATTTCTCAGCACGCGAGCGCACGGGCCCTCTTTAGTCGGTCGCAGACCGATGAGCGAGCAACCCCAGCCCTACAGGTGCTTACGCAGCGTTCCTACAGACACGGAATTAGGTGCCGCTCAAATATTACGTCGTTTATATAGCTCGCGCGACGTAATGGTTGTGCTGTGAGTCAACGGTTTGTGCCACTGCGGCTGTGCGTGAGGAGCAGTTCGACTGATCGTTTTTAGTGAAAGAATTACGGAGACTATCTATGAAATATTTTGTTTTTGGCGTCGCGCTCGTCGCCGAATTAGGCTGTGCTTCGGCATTCGCGGACTCAGCGCCGTCGGAGGCGCCGTCGGAGGCGCCGTCCATCTATGTCGCGCCGATGATCCAGTACACCTTGCAGGGCAGCGACCCGCAGATCAAAGACAAATATGGTTACCAAGTCGGCCTCGGCTTCAACCTTCCCGGATCTTGGGCCGTCGAAGGCAATTTCAGCCGGGGGACATTCGATGTGAAGGGCACGGATGGCACTCGACGGCAAGACGCCTACACACTCGACGTCATTAAAAAATTCTTTCCGGCAGATATCATGGAGAAGGTGTTTATCAACCCCTATGTGCTCGTCGGCGGCGGCGAACTCAACGATCGGTCGGATTATCCGGGATTTGGCCACTCGACGTTTCGCACGGCCACGGTCGAAGGTGGACTCGGTGTCCTGACCGGCATTGGGCGCCAAGACGGCTCGACGCGCGTGCAGCTGCGAACGGAAGCGAAGTACCGCATGGAATGGTCGAACCCCGATCTGTACGGAGTACGGGACCCGTCGGGCCTGATACTTGGTGTCGGTTTGCAGTTGAATTTCGGTGCGCCCGATGACCGTCCGCCGAAGATCATGACCAACGAAGTGGTGCGCGAGGTTCAGGTACAGGCACCGCCGCCCCCTCCGCCCCCTCCCCCGCCGCCGCCGCCTCCGCCGCCCAGAGGCGACATCATCCTGCACGGCGTCACGTTCGCGAACAATTCGTCGCAGCTCGTGCCGGAGGACGAAGGGGTGCTCGATACTACCGTGAAGTCCCTCAAGCCGTATCCTAACCTCATCATTGAAGTACGCGGCTATGCGGACAGTAAAGGGTCTCAGGCGTACAACTTGAAGCTCACCCAGCGGCGCGCAGAGACCGTGATGCAGTATCTCAAAGCGCACGGCTTGACCAATCAACTGACCGCGCGGGGATTCGGCAAGGAGAATCCGATTGGGGACAACTCGACCGACGAAGGTCGACTCGCAAACCGCCGCGTGGAACTACATATCACCGGCGGCAACAGCGCTGGCGGTGGAGGGACCTAGTGAAGGTTTTCGCGTAACGGACCCACCCCATTTCGCCTGATTGGACCCACGCTGGGAGGGTTACCGGCGGAGCCGCGGGCGACGGGTTTTACGCGAGCTTGTTACGCGCCGCCAGTTTTCGCGCGAGGACGGCGCGGTAGCTCGACACCAAAATGCGCGCAGGAAATCCGTTCCTCGCGCGCGTCGTCGCTCACGATAGCAATTCGGCGTCCCGCGTTCGGCGCGGAACCGAGGCGACGACGTAGTTCCAAGCGGAGGATTTCGCCACCGATTCGGCAACCCCCACCGCTTGCGTCGGCGATCGTGCATGGATCCTTTTGGTTCGAGTACCGCGCTGGGTCAAAACACCCATGGCCGGATAGCTGCACATCATGCCGGGGGCCGCCGATGTGACACTCGATGATGCCTCACGTATCATTTGGTGATACCGTCAACGAGGTCGGGGTTTATGAGCGCAACTGCAATCATCGTTCGCGGCGTCAAATCACGACTGCGCGCCAACGGCATGTCCTATCGGGAATTGGCGGATCGTATCGGCGTGAGCGAGCCCACGATCAAGCGCGACTTGTCGCGCGGCAATTTCTCGCTGGAGCGGCTCGATAAGATTTGCGAGACGCTCGGTGTGGAAGTCACCGACTTGTTGCAGCCCGCGGAAAATGCGGCGCTCACCGAACTGAGCGCGGAGCAAGAACAGGCTTTGGTGGCTAACCCTAAGCTGCTGTTGGTGACCTATCTGGTCGTCAACGACTGGAAATTTTCGGAAATCGTCGCGACCTTCCGCCTCGATGAGAATGAACTCGTCAATATTCTGCTCAAGATGGATCGACTGCGCATCGTCGATTTCCGGCCGCCCACGCGCATGCGCAAATTGACGGCCCGCAACTTCAGCTGGCGCAAGGACGGCCCTGTCCATGAGTATTTCATCCGGAATGTGATCCCGGAGTTTTTCAATGCGCGGTTCGACGGCCCCGGCGACGAGTTTCGGTTCATGGCCGGCACGCTGACCCCGGCGTCGGTGCTACGTCTGCAATCCTCGGTCCAACGCGTGGCGGCCGAGTTCGAGCAACTGACGCATCAGGACAGCCGGCTGCCGCTCGAGCGGCGCGATGGTTGCACTGTGATCATGGCGACACGAAAGTGGGAGTTTTCGGAGTTCTCTAAGCTCCGGCGCACACCCCGGAGCCTGCGCAAATAGCGCGGATACGCGAGGTCGAGGCAACATATTTAATACCCAGAAACTTCTGTGGTATCAGCCTGTGATACCCCGCGCATCATGGTTTACCGACGCTGCACGGCCGTTTGCCCCGGGCCTAGGTGCCTTCCAGACTGTGTTCCATCGCGGTGAGTTACCGCCCTGAGGGTCTCTTCGATGAATAGGAATGCCGCCGCC
>Ga0116226_10006055_pt1 | contig 10842 bp, 9 predicted proteins | sample S1TSphfallax_FD_89692 | JGI IMG/M metagenome (GOLD analysis project Ga0116226, IMG submission 89692) | Host-associated microbial communities from peat moss isolated from Minnesota, USA - S1T2_Fa - Sphagnum fallax MG | ecosystem: Host-associated > Plants > Peat moss > Unclassified | place: USA...
AAATAATGATCGGACGATGTCTTCTCATTTTTTTCTGTCATACTTATTCATTTTGTAGATAGTGCTCATTTTTGTAGTGGTACTGTTACATCGCCCACTTCAATTGTATTCTTCTAATATGTGTTTCTTAATAAATCATTTAATTGGTGTCTTCTCAATAAGACCTCATGTGGTAGCACAGTTTGAATTCAAATACGTCAACGACGCTCACGGCGTCATTATTCAATCTATTGTGATGATGCCTACATAGCTGCACCCACTCAAATCGGTGATGACACTGCTGTCAATTGTGTTCCAGGCACATGTTCTACTTGGAACTCAAATTTGATCTATATAAAAACATATTGTACTGATTACAGCATTGGTGGTAATGTCAGTTCTTATTCTACAACGGACGAAATCATTATTCTATTATATTATCTTTAAGACAAAATAATCATGCGACGTGGTTCGCTAACTTCCAAGTGATACAAAAAAAAAGAATCATAATAAACTTTATCTGAAGAACAGAATGTACGAGAAGATGCCACAAATTGCGAACACTTAATTGTGTGAATGATCATTGAAAATAACATTCTTCATGTTCCAAATGGCCGCAGATGTATTGGACAATGCCATTATTGACTTGTTCATCGATTGAAACACGATACAAAGGACAGATGATTGATTCAGCCATCGTTTGCTAGTGAACAATCATTGATCAAAGACAACAAAATCTAAATAAGCTATGTGAATGATTGTTCGAAGTATTGTGAGAGACAATACTGCCGCTCCTTACTCATGATTGTTTGTTGTAATGATCATTTTTTCATCAGCGAACAGAAATAGGATTACGAATTGAAAAATGAGAAATACACAACATTTACTGCTTTTTGTAAGTGAAAAGAGCATTTCAATTTTTTTATAATCATAAAACCCTTCAATCCGTTAATTTTTGGGTGGAATTTGAGTCATTGATACATCATTCATTTGTTTTCATAAAAGGTAAATAATTGTGCATCGATTGTCGATCATTATAATAAATGATGATGAATAAAATGCAAGTCATCTATAACAAATATGAAATAATCTGAGACAGAAATTCGATGTGAAACTGTTAAATATAGTATGAATTTAACAACAAAGTATGAACATAAATATGCACAAACGCAATGATCTCAGCTATTAATTCATGTTAATAAAAAGAAAATCATACTCTACTAAATTTAGTCCCTTCACTCCCTTTTGAGTATTTAACATCTTCAAAATTGATTGGTATCGAGAGATACCAGCTGGAATGAAATGGTGATGCCTATTATGGTCAGTAGAACTGTATGTTGTTTTGTGCAGCCACACGATTTTATCATTAAAGACTCTAAACTGTATTTCATAATGGAATAAATAGTATAAACAAACTGAATCGAAATGCAGTTTTATATTTTGTTGGAATTGCTTGTTTTTTTTAATCTCATACTTTCGGTAAGTATCCCTTGGCATCATGAGAAGAAAGAATGACAAAAAAAAGAAAGAACACATACTGATGTAAAAATGTATAACAGAACGAGAGAATAGATAGCTGCAAACATTTGTTCTCCCTTTCTTCTTCTGAATTTTTGTTTCAGTGTGTGTAACTTTCTCTTTTTGTTATTCTTCTTTCTCATGTTGCTGGGTGATACTCATCGAAAGTACTAGATCGAATAATTACGTAGTAACTCTAACAAAATATAAAAATATATTCCATTTCAGTTTATTATTATTTACTTCGTTATTTTTATTTAACTCTTGAGCCCACTAATTTCATAGCGTGGATTATTTTCGATTTTTCACTAATTAAAAGCTGATCCTACGATGCAGTGTTGGATTATAATTCATTCGTAAGCGATTAATAATTGATTAAATTTGCACGATTTTAACCTAATAGAAATCGGTTATTTGGTGAATTTTTTCTTTAACACTTTTTTCCATGGATGTATTCGCATACCAATTTAGAACGTACGACAGGAAAACTGTGCACGATTCGCAGTATTACGTTTTAAGATGATCGTTTTTCAAGTAGTGTGCTTTTCTTCGATATTCTTCTATGATATTTCAGATTTTCTCAAGTTTCATTATTTGTTTGTTATGATCTCGAGAGGCAATCCAAAGTGCAACAGCTTGCACAAAGGAAAAATTGTTAAATGTTTGAAATTGATCGATGAATTTAAATTCGAAGCTTTACAACTACCTCGCGAATTCAGGACTTTATTTCAGATGCTTTAATTAACCCTCAATGCGGCTCAAGAGTCTTATTCTACACAATACTATCAGCTATATGGCGTTTTCTGAATCAACCGATGCTCATAATACGGAAATAAAACAAGCCGAACTCGTTACCGTTTATGAAATCTCAATTGCTCCGTCGGGTAAATAATTTGGATGTAACAATGACAGTACATCTTCCACTGGTCTAGATATCCGCTACATTAACTAAATGGTTTAACGACTAACAGAGTAATGAGGCAATCATGTGTTCAACAAATAGGTATGATTTCTTCGACGGATCATTGATTCTATATTTCTCATGCTTGATTCAGGTGTGAAGGGAGCCGCTAAAAGGAATAAACCCATTTTAGATGAAAATGGTAATACAACTTCAATTGTCAAGCTAGCACGTATGAATTCAAGATATAAGCCGCCAACTGCTGTATGGACAACAAAATGGGATGCTAATCAATTTGGCTGGTCACCGACGTGTCGTAGGTGTAATCAAATATGGTGTGTCTTAGTTATTCGAAAAGATGCAACAGGTTCATCGTTATCTGCTGTCCTCACGCTGATGAAAGAAAACAACAGTGTATGCCGAAGAGGCTTATATTGCTGAGTGTCAAAAGAAGACATTCGTACTTGAAGAAGAAATTCAAATAGACTCCTGTCAATTTGTTGTCTTTTATTACTATGCAATGTTGATCTGATTATGCTAAATAAAACTATTTGATATTATTTAAAATTGAACTATGTATATTTTAAAATAAATTTGAAATATGTATAAAAGGTTTTCTTAAAATCTGAATAGGTGTGCTTTTTCAACTGTCATAGATAAACTCAAGATTAACTTTTTGAGGCACACTTTGAGCCATCACACGAATAATAATCTATTGTATCGATAAAGTAATTAATGAGTATCAATGGTGTACTTGAACGTACTTTCAAAAGTTAAAAACAATCATTTATATAGTTAACTATAATGCTTACTTCGAAAAGTCTATTATAGAATTTTCAAGAAAACCAAAAAGAGGACTAGTATATATAATTCATTGAACATTTTCGTGAAAACCAATAATTGTTGCTTGAATATATGTATTGTTTTTTTAATAGATTAAAAAGTGTTTTTTTTATTTTGAGCTGCATAGATATATATACTTTATTTCTTGATAAAATGCAAAAAAATACGTGATAATATAATTATTCAAATAACGTGTGTTGAATATAAAAAAAAACAATAAATGAAAGATATTGCATACACAGATTTATATAATGAAAACATTATACTGGATCATGTGAGCTATCATAAAATGTTTTTGCTCGAACAAATCCTCGCTTACCCACATTATATCGAGCTGATTTTGATTGTGAATTTCTACTAGAATTAGGCGATGATTGTGGTGCTGATTCCTTAATTAAAAATAAATACTCTTTTAGAATTGGGATTTATATTTTCAATCTTACTGGTGTAAGGCGATGATCGATAGATGTAGATAAAGAAGCATCAGATATATTTGTTGATTGACGTAATGTTAAAAATTTTGTTGATTGAGCTAACAATGATTTTCGAAGACGTTTATTTTCTTCTACTTGTCGTGTTAATTCCATTGCTAACTCTTGCCGTTCACGTTCAGCAATGATCTATAATAAACATCATTCGAGAATAGTTTCAAAATTTTTCAATCATACTCGTTCATTGCCTAAATTTGGTTCAATTCCTGTTGTATTTGTTTTCATAGATCGAATTAATAAAATACTTTCGGTTTTTAAACGATTTAATTCCGAACGAAGACGATCATTTTCAAGTAAAAGTTGCTTAATAATAAAAAGAATATAATAATAATAATAATAAATTAGTTAAATAAATACCTCATTCGCTTTGATTACATCTTCTGTACATGTATAGTTCGGTACTTTTATATCCGAATATGGTGGTGCATTTTTATGAAATACTTGTTCAAGATGTGCTTTATAAGATCGAAGCAAACTTGCATCATCCGATGTATTCGATGATGGTTGAGTTGTATTATTATGAAACGTTTTACTACGAGCAATAGGCACTGGAGGTAAAGGACGTGAAGTTGATGTATCATTTGTAGGCACTATCGATTTATCATCATTAGATAATCTTCTAGGAGTTATTCGTAATGGAATACGAGAAGGACTCATAACTCGAGCTGATGTTGGTTGTGAAATTGGCGCTTTTTTTATTGTAAATGTTCGATTAAGTTCATCTTCATCGGATGGTACAGTGGCTTGATTAACTTGATTTTTAAGTGATGCCATTTCATGTTCAAGGGATTCAAGACGATTATTATCTATACATATATATATATATATATATATATATACAAAAAGATAATTATAGATAATTGTACATACAACGTCGTTGTGAAGTCGTATAATCACTTAATAATGATGATAGATCAGTACGAACAATAACGGGAGCATCATCTCCTCCATGAGTAGTTATTTCAGATGTTGATTCTCGATTTGAACGTACTTGCTGCATATTTAAAATGTCAATAAAGTTAATATGCGTACTTTGATATGCATCGGGCATTTTTCATTCTCCATTACACGTGTTATGACAACACCTCTATACAAAAAGGAGGTCGCCATCGAACAATCATGCTTCTTTAACAGTTCTTTAATTCAGTTATATTGTAGCTCAGATCATTTTCATTAATAATTACTTTCAAATTTTCTTTCATGAATTATTATTAAAAAAATCATAACAAATTAATTAATTTGTTTTTTTTTATTTTTCCTGAAAATTTACTAAAACCATAAATATTGAGAACAGAAATCTGAATATTTACAATTGTTCATAATAGCGAATATGTACTCGTCCACTAGCAAAAGCAATAATACCCATCGAAAATATAGTAAGTAAATGACTTGTTTGGACCAGATTAGCACTATAACTATTAAAAATTGTTACTCTTGAACCTTCTGCAAGAGCAGCAACCATAAAAAGTGTAGCAAGAAAAAGAATTATTGGTGCAACAAACACCAATATACCAGTTAATTGTACAAAATTCATAAACAATATAACCAACATACCACAGCCAAGTAGACAAATAGCAACAACTAATAATGCTGCTGCATAACGAGTACCTGAACCAAGATCAGTTTCTTGTGGCATATCAATACATATGGATGATCCATTGATCACATTGCCTGTACATAACGTAAATAAATTATAATATAGTGTATCGCCGTTTGAATCTTGATAATAATACCAAAAATGTGTTATTATACCGACAATCGACAATGTCAAGGCAGCTATAGAAAAAAAACTAGCTATTATAATTAATATTCGACTGAATGAATCCATTCGTGGTAAGGATGATCGATTAGGTGGCACCGCCATTTGATAACCTATAGAAAAGTATACTAAAATAAGTTCATTAAAAGAGAAATATTTGCATCGTTTTATTGATTAAAATATGTAATTTGTAGTTACTCGTAAATCTTATTAAAGCTTCAAAACTCGCACGAAGAAATTTTTCAAGTTATTAAATATCTGTCTATCACATACTTCTTTTAATAAAGAAAAAACAACAAATCAAAACATTTTTGTCCTTCACTGGTAATATAATAGTTGGCACGTAAAATCAATGTAGATTATAATGAGCAAAGGAAATATTTTTCTTTGACATGTTATTTGAACTTGAATAAAGAATATATATATATATAGCATAAATGTCTTTATACTAATCGATGTAAGAATGGTCGAATAAAAGAGCAGAATAAAAAAAAAAGAAAAGAAATGTATTTGACAAGCATATTTATTGTGTGCAGTCAGCATAAATGGAAAAAAAATATTGAATAGGATCAGGTAAAATAAGAACGCATAAAGCGAATAAAAACCTTCATAATTTCTTTGTATAATCGATTCTTTTTTCTTCTTATTATTTCTTTTTTCTTTTTTATCAATGATTTGGATCAAAAGCAACAAGAATACTTATATACAATTTGAATGAAGTTCAGTAAATCAATACTTTTAAAGAATAACACATAAAAGCTTATATGGGCGAAAAGAAAAAGATTATTTCGGAGACGATCTGATTGACTTCGATAAGCAAAAAAAGCGATCCAAGATAAATATAAGCAGAAAAGAATGACATCATTTTTTCTAAATTAATGTCTCCAAATAATTGATTTTACATTGGATTTAAAAAAATGATAGATATTTAAGTGATATTTTATATTAATATGAGTTAGGATCAAGATATTCGATACTTGATAATATGTTACCAGTAGCATCGATACCACCAAAAACGAAAACTTCATTGGTGGTGGGTAAAATAACAGCATTATGTCCATAACGTGCAACATTCAAAGAAACCACGGTGGTAAAACTCTGTGTTGTAAAATCGTATCTCTCGACTGAATTTACTGGATTTGACAGGTGACCACCACTGACAGTCATAGCTCCACCAATTATTAGTACTGACCCGTTTGAAAGTAGAACAGCTGCGTGAAAGGAACGCTGTTGGTGCATAGAACCGGTCGTATTGAAAGTTTTACTTCCAACATAATATAAATAACAAGTAGAAAATGTTTGCGTACCATTATGACCGCCTGTGATTAATACTGCATTAATTTGTGGGATATAGGTAGCCTGATGATAAGCACGTCCACTTATCAATCCTGTATTATTGCCAGATTGATGAGCTGAGGTCAAAGTCGTTCCATTAGCTATTGAATCGTGCCTAAAATACGTAGTACTATTATAACCACCGAAAATTAAAGCAGTTCCTCTGTTACCAAGATTTGTTACTGAATGACCTTCAAGATTTCGTAACTGCGGGTTGGATAAATTCAGCGATTGAAATACACGTAATTTACCATTGTGCATTTCAAGTTGTCTTGAAACATTAGTAGGCCCTAAACCAGCAACGACAAGAATATTCGAATTATTAAGAATAGCTGTTCTATGAGAATAGCGAGCGTGTATTATCGGTTGGTAAAGTTCTGCACCATCAGTAGAAATTAATTCAGATTCTTGAATAAGAACTCCTACTTATCTAACACCTCCAATAAGAATAACTATATCAGAATTGTTATAATAAGTCGCTGTATGATTCATTCGTGGATAAGTCATGTTTGATATATTATAACAACCGGTTAATGGATTATAAATATCAACTGATGATTATCCAGTCGAATAATCAGCTGTTCCACCAACAATCATCACGTACCCACTTTGTGAAAGATACGTCACTGTAAAATATACACGTGAACTACTCATATTGCCAGCTAGTATCCACTTATTCTGTGGTCTTTGAAAATTATCACATACTATAAATGAGAAAAATAACTTTCATTATAATGATTTGACGAAGAAAATTTGAAAAATTTAATAACTTTGTAACAAAAATTCAGTTACTATTGAAGAATGTTTTTAGATGGCATAAATTACATGAGATTATCTTCTCATGACCAGTTCGAGATCGAGTTTTCAGTTAACAAAGAGGCAGAGTACCCCTGAATTCAATAATATAGTTCAAATGAAAGAATCGATTCTCAAGTAATTTCTAGAGATAGTATTTTTATTAGAATTCTACAAATACATATAATTTTCAATGTTACCTTGTCTTGCACTAGACAAGATAGAAAGTGAAAGTGAAGCTAAAATTTGAGGCTGATTTTCATTAAATGCTACATATGATAATGTTTGATTGCCGATATCGTTTGGCCCGAATGTTAATACAATAGAAGTATTTGGTGACGTGGAAATAACTGTACTATTTAGTAACCACATACAAGTTGAATCCAATGGACAACCTACAGATACGTTATACGTTTGTTCTGATGAATCAATAGAAAATGAAGTTGGACCAGTGATTGTTCCCGTTATATTATCTAAAATAAATTCTTTAAATTATTAATTCTAGATTCTTTTTTTTATTTGTTACTTTGTGGGGTTGTTTGATTGTTACTTTGTGGTGTTGCTTGTTTGTTACTCTGTGATGTTGTTTGATTGTTAGTTTGTGGTGTTGTTTGGTTGTTACTTTGTGCTGCTGTTTGGTTGTTACTTTGTGCTGTTGTTTGGTTGTTACTTTGTGGTGTTGCTTGTTTGTTACTCTGTGATGTTGTTTGATTGTTAGTTTGTGATGTTGTTTGTTTGTTAGTTTGTGCTGTTGTTTGTTTGTTATTTTGTGCTGTTGTTAATGATAATGGTAGTGTAAAATGAAAGAAAAGACTATGTAAATCAAAATTGGAATTTGGTTGTAATTTTAAAAGACATTTAGCATAAGAAAATATAAAACCTTGATGTAATATGGTCAAAATATGTCCAAGTTCATGAGGACTTGATGTATATGTAATTGGAGTACCTTCATCATCAAGTACAAAATCACCATTTTCATCATGAAAGCTTATTTGAACATAAATTATTTGTTTTATAGTACTCAATTGTCCAATGATTAATTTATCACCCATGAAATTATCAAAATCAGATTTGAGTTGAAATTCACATTGATCATCATACAATCTGCTATCAGTTATCATACTTAATAAATCTGCGTATTGAAAAGTTCTACCTGGACAAAAATCATTTAATGCATTTTCGAATTCTTCTGAACAAAAAACAACATAAGAAAATTGATTTATTTTTTTGTATGTAAGTCGATTCTTAACCTGGTATTTCATTAGCATTATCGAAAGAAGGAGGAGGAGAAAAAATATAAGGAACAATTCTATCTTCTTCCGGCGACTTATCGAAGACAACTTGACCATGGACAATAATAATCTGTAAAATAAAATACATCAAAGTAGAATTTTCAAAATAAAATTCTTACTCGATAAAATAATATAAGAACTATCGAAGTAAAAAGCGTCATAACGACGCTGTTTACTAATGACAACATATCAATGACAGATAACTATATTAGTTTTTGCTTTTTTTATATGATAAAAAAAAAGAAAAACAGATGTAATATATTATAGATATTTCTTGAAATAAGAACAAATTATAATTGTATTCAGACAAGAGAAAAATTTAGAAGAGAATTGTGAAAAAAAATTTTTCATCTAATATCAGTATTATATTCGAATAAAGAGGCTATTAACAAAAATCAATTTTTTGAACAGAATTATCTACCGCATTGGCCGCTCAATTTCTAATATCAATGATTATTTAGATGATAGTATGATCTATTGTTATCGAGACAATCAATGATAAGTTTTAGTTCATAATCAATTCATTTCTTATTTTTGAAATTATTTATTAAAGATCTACGAATGTTTTTTTTCGAACATTGATATTCTTGGTATAGAAATCTCGGACATGAACTTGATGAATAATTCAATAAATATTCTCGCTTGTCGGTAGCTGAGTTGTCATTAAATGCTTTTTTTTGCACATATGAAAAAATTTAAGTTATAACATGTTATTCTATTAATTGAAAACAGCATATATTGTTCTTTTTCATTGGAACGTATACTATCTGTTATGTCGATCATAAAATATTGATTTTTTTAAATTTGTTAGCTGGTTTGATTTTCTATCCAAATTTGAGTTTATCGGTTAAAAGAATAAAAAAGTTGGAACGATTTTTCTTAATAAAAAATGATCGGAATCTTTTTAAGCAATTCTGTATTTTTTGATGAAGTTTTTTTTTACGAAAGTTAAACTTCTCTAGCTTGTATTTATTATTTAATTCTTCATCTTTTCTTATAAATAAAATATTAGAAATATATGATAAGCAAACGTGTAACTTATTCGAAAAGATTTCTTTGTATATTGTAATTTAAATAGTAATCCGATCATATATCTGATTTATCAATTCTGTTTTCTATACTGCGTCAAATGTGTCTCATCTTTCTTTTTTTCTTATGACAGACGTGTCGTAAAACAAGTTAGAAAGAGTTCAAACACGTGAGGAAGAGGAATCAATGACATGTGTCATGCAGAGGTAGATGAATGAAGATGACATGTGATGAAGTATAAAGAGTGCACGATAAAGGAAAAAATGAAAAGCAAATATTAGACTTCTATTTACAACGCAAAAATGGAAAAAAAAGAAGATCGACTGACATATGAAGGACAAATATAATTAGTATTTTTATGAACGAAAAATATTCTATAGAATAAAGTTCCATCATTGATATTCTAATTGAATTTTTTGTTAATTTCACATAATATGAAAATGGAAATTTAATTTGTAAAATTTATTGAAAACAAACTCAAGCATGTATAAATACACAACAGACAAAAAAGTTATACAAATACAAGAAACAAAATAGTTCAGTTAATGTCAATTAGAAATTATTTTCTGGAAGTGTTTTTACCAGCTTCCGTCCAGCGCGAGAAATGAATACGACCAGCAGCAAGAGCACTCAAGAAGAGTGTGAATATAGTAAGTAAATGACCTGTTTGATAAAGATTGGCTGAATAGTCATTATAAAGAAGATAACGGGAACCTTCAGCCATACCAGCAAGCATAAAGAGACAGGCAAGAAAGAGTAGCGCAGGTGGAATAAGAGTAATCCATGTTTGAAAGTAAATAATTGCCATGATTAATGTGGCCAATGTGCCGAAAAAAAGTAAAATGATACCGACAATACATAATGCACCGGCATTCTGCATACGTTGGTAGTAATCATTCA
>Ga0116226_10006056_pt1 | contig 10841 bp, 7 predicted proteins | sample S1TSphfallax_FD_89692 | JGI IMG/M metagenome (GOLD analysis project Ga0116226, IMG submission 89692) | Host-associated microbial communities from peat moss isolated from Minnesota, USA - S1T2_Fa - Sphagnum fallax MG | ecosystem: Host-associated > Plants > Peat moss > Unclassified | place: USA...
CGTAAGGAACTTCGTTGCATTGGATTGGTCACATTCTCTAGATTAATTTGCAGAGGGGAGCAGACAGAATTCGATCGGGTAGTGATGCAAGCACTGGCATGATTTTCGTGAACAGGCTGGCATGAGAAAAAGACAAGCTGCAGCGATGGATTCTGGCAGACGTGTTGACCGAGTGCTGATAACCCTATCGCGATCAGTGATGTTTTGAAGTGATTGAGATGCGTTGCTGAATTTTATTTTGCAGGTGTCGAAAACAGATTGTGACAAGCAAAATTCGATGTGAAAAACAGAGATATTTTCGACGCTGTATTATCTGATTTGAGCTAATGCAAAAATGCGAAATTGATCTACACTAAATTTACTACCCAGCAACGTCCAGTTGGGCGTATGATGAAACTGTGATGTGCGAGTAGCGTAACTTCTGTAAGACCGTAAGGCTTCAATCAAAGGACATGCTCATGAACATCTTTGAAAACTATGCAGCGCGTTACGAACGGACCAAGGAAGAAGAGTATTCACTGCAGGAGTATCTGGACCTCTGCAAGCGTGAGCCGCTGACTTACGCAACCGCCGCCGAACGCATGCTGGCTGCAATTGGCGAGCCTGAGTTGGTCGATACGCGTAACGACCCTCGACTATCGCGCATTTTCGCGAACAAAGTCGTCAAGATTTATCCCGCTTTCCGCGAATTCTATGGCACCGAAGAAGTCATCGAGCAGGTGGTGTCTTATTTCCGCCACGCTGCGCAAGGGCTGGAAGAGCGCAAGCAAATCCTGTATTTGCTAGGGCCAGTCGGTGGTGGTAAGTCATCGATTGCAGAACGCTTGAAATACCTGATGGAAAAGGTGCCGTTCTTTTGCATCAAAGGCTCGCCTGTCAATGAATCGCCACTAGGTCTCTTCAATGAAGAGGAAGACGGTGCGATTCTGGAAGAAGACTTCGGCATCCCGCGCCGCTATCTGCGCACGATCCCAAGCCCGTGGGCGGTCAAGCGCCTGCACGAATTCAATGGCGATATCAACAAGTTCCGCGTCGTCAAACGTTATCCCTCGGTGCTGAAGCAGATTGGTATCTCGAAGACGGAGCCGGGCGACGAAAACAATCAGGATATCTCCTCTCTGGTCGGCAAGGTCGATATCCGCAAGCTTGAAGATTACGCACAGGATGACCCTGATGCTTACAGCTATTCCGGCGGTTTGTGCCTGTCCAATCAAGGTTTGATGGAATTCGTCGAAATGTTCAAGGCACCGATCAAGGTGCTGCATCCATTATTGACGGCGACGCAGGAAGGCAACTTCAAAGGCACGGAAGGCTTCGGTGCGATTCCATTTGATGGCGTGGTGCTGGCGCACTCGAACGAATCTGAATGGAAGGCTTTCAAGAACAACAAGAATAACGAGGCGTTCCTTGACCGTATCTATATAGTTAAAGTGCCTTACTGCTTGCGTGTGACTGACGAAATCAAGATCTACGAAAAACTGGTGCGCAATTCGTCCTTGGCGCAAGCACCTTGCGCACCGGGAACATTGAAGATGATGTCGCAGTTTGCGATTCTCTCGCGCCTGAAAGAACCTGAAAATTCCAGCATTTTCAGCAAAATGCAGGTATATGACGGTGAAAACCTCAAGGATACCGATCCAAAAGCGAAATCGAAGCAGGAATACACCGATTACGCTGGGGTAGATGAGGGTATGACGGGGCTATCGACGCGTTTTGCGTTCAAAATCCTGTCTAAAGTCTTCAATTTCGACACCACGGAAGTTGCAGCCAATCCTGTGCATTTGCTGTACGTTCTTGAGCAACAAGTCGAACGCGAGCAATTCCCACCAGAAACCGAGCAAAAGTATTTCTCGTACATCAAGGAATATCTTGCGCAGCGTTACGTCGAATTCATCGGCAAGGAGATCCAGACGGCTTATCTGGAAAGCTATTCCGAATACGGTCAGAATATTTTCGACCGCTACGTCACCTTTGCCGACTTCTGGATACAGGATCAGGAATTCCGCGATCCCGATACTGGCGAAAGTTTCGACCGCGAAGCCTTGAACAGCGAACTGGAAAAGATCGAGAAACCGGCAGGCATTTCCAACCCGAAGGATTTCCGCAACGAGATCGTCAACTTCGTGTTGCGTGCGCGTGCGCACAATGCAGGCAAGAATCCAGTCTGGACCAGTTACGAAAAGTTGCGCACGGTTATCGAGAAGAAGATGTTCTCGAATACCGAGGAATTGTTGCCGGTGATTTCGTTCAACGCCAAGGCCAGTGCGGATGATGCCAACAAGCATCAGGAATTCGTCGCCCGCATGGTGGCGAAGGGGTACACAGCGAAGCAGGTGCGCTTGCTGTGCGAATGGTATTTGCGTGTCAGGAAGTCGTCATAGGGTGATAGCGGATTGTTGATCGAACAAGGAAGGCGTTGAATCGTCTGCGGTTCAACGCGCTTCCGACGATGATTCGCGACAAGGAGGACATATTGGCTTACCTGATCGACAGACGTGTGCAGGGGAAGAACAAGTCCGCGGTCAACCGGGAGCGCTTTTTACGGCGCTACAAAGGGCAGATCAAGGACGCGGTGACGCGCGCCATCAAGGGACGTTCGATTACTGACGTCGAAAGCGGCGAGAAAGTATCGATTCCAGTCAAGGATGTTAACGAGCCGACGTTCGGCCACTCGCATGGCGGTATCTGGGAAGTCGTCAGTCCCGGTAACAAGGAATATCAGAAGGGCGACCGCATTCCGCGTCCACGTGGCGGCGGCGGGTCCGGCAAAGGGCAGGCTGGTAATAGCGACCAGATCACTGAGGATGATTTCATCTTCGAGCTGTCGCGCGAAGAATTCATGAATTACTTCTTCGAGGATCTTGAACTGCCCAACATGGTGAAGACGCAATTGACGTCCACCACCGAGTTCCGCAACCAGCGTGCTGGGTACAAAATGTCCGGCACCACGTCGAGTATTCACATCCTGCGCTCCTTGCGTGGTGCATTGGGGCGTCGCATTGCTGTTGGTGGACCATCGCGCCGACGCTTGCGCGAAGCGGAAGATGAGTTGAAGCAGTTGCTGGATAACCACGCGACGGAGAGTGACCCTGAAGTCGTCAAACTGCGACGCGAGATTCACAAGCTGCATACCAAGATACTGGCGATTCCGTTTATCGATCCGTTCGATTTGCGCTACAGCAATCGCATCAAGATACCGAAGCCATCCAGCCAGGCCGTGATGTTCTGCATCATGGACGTGTCGGGTTCGATGGATGAGAGCAAGAAGGATACGGCAAAGCGTTTCTTCATTCTGCTGTATCTGTTCCTGACGCGTGCTTATGACAAGATCGAGGTCGTATTCATCCGTCACCATACGCAGGCATCCGAAGTCGATGAAAACGAATTCTTCAATTCGCGCGAATCGGGCGGTACGGTGGTGTCGTCCGCCTTGAATCTGTTGACCAAGGTCATGCATGAGCGTTATGCGAGCAACGACTGGAACATCTATGTCGCGCAAGCGTCCGATGGCGACAATTGGGATAATGACTCGATTACTTGCCGTCAGTTGCTGATCAACTCCATCATGCCAGCGGTACAGTATTTCGCATATGTCGAAATCACCGATGGCGATGCGCAGAATCTGTGGCACGAGTATTTGCAGGTCAAGGATTTTCATCCGCACTTTGCGATGCAAAAGATCGAAAAGCCTGCCGATATTTATCCGGTCTTCCGTGAATTATTCAAGAAGCAACCGAAATGAGCGATACCGATCCCAAATCTGCCCGGCGTCCCCGTTTGCCTGAGCAATCGGAGTGGACATTCGACCTGATTCATCAGGCGCATGCGGAAATCCGCCGCGTCGCCGAGAACTTCAAGCTCGACACGTATCCGAATCAGCTCGAAATCATCACGGCCGAGCAGATGATGGATGCGTACACATCCGTCGGCATGCCGGTGTCTTACCATCACTGGTCATTCGGTAAGCATTTCCTCGCGACGGAAAAGAGTTACAAGCGTGGGCAGATGGGGTTGGCGTATGAAATCGTCATCAACTCGAATCCCTGCATTGCCTACCTGATGGAAGAAAACAGCCTGACCATGCAGGCGCTGGTGATTGCGCATGCGGCGTATGGACACAACTCTTTCTTCAAGGGTAATTACCTGTTCCGCACCTGGACTGATGCGGAAGCGATCATCGATTACATGCTGTTCGCACGCAACTATATCGTCGATTGCGAGCAGCGCTATGGTTTGGAACGCGTCGAAGAGCTGCTCGATTCCTGTCATGCTTTGCAAAACTATGGCGTTGATCGCTACAAACGTCCTGCCAAATTGTCGCTGGAAAAAGAAAGACTGCGGCAGAAGGAACGCGAAGAGTACCTGCAAACGCAGGTCAACGATTTGTGGCGTACCTTGCCGCGTCGCGAAGAAGTCGTGGTTGAAGAAGGGCCACAACGTTTTCCGTCGGAACCGCAGGAAAACCTGCTGTATTTCTTCGAGAAATACGCACCCCTGCTGGAACCGTGGCAACGCGAGATCGTGCGCATCATCCGCAAGATATCGCAATACTTCTATCCACAGCGCCAGACGCAAGTGATGAATGAAGGTTGGGCCACGTTCTGGCATTACACCATCCTAAACCAGCTTTACGACGAAGGCGTGGTTGGTGACGGCTTCATGCTGGAAGTGTTGCAAAGCCATACCAACGTTGTTTATCAACCTCCAGTCAGCAGTCCCTACTATAGCGGCATCAATCCATACGCGCTCGGATTCAATATGATGCGCGATATCCGTCGCATGTGCGAAACGCCAACCGACGAAGACCGGCAATGGTTTCCCAATATCGCTGGGAGCGATTGGCAAACCACGCTTGACTTTGCGATGCGCAATTTCAAGGATGAGAGTTTCATCGCGCAATACCTGTCCCCGAAGATGATTCGCGATTTTCACTTGTTCTCAGTGCTGGACGACGACAAGGACGACAAACTCAGGGTATCCGCAATCCATGACGAAAATGGTTATGAGTACGTGCGACACCGGCTCGCAGATCAATACAATCTCGGTAATCGCGAGCCGAATATCCAGGTGTATTCGGTCAATACCCATGGCGACCGTGCGTTGACCTTACGGCACATGCAATTCCAGCGCCGTCCATTGAATCAACAGACTGATGAGATGATGAAGCACGTTGCACGGCTATGGGGTTTCGACGTTCGGCTGGAAACCGTTGCGCCCGATGGCACCGTGCTGAGCACGCTTGAGCGCAAGTGGGAGAAGCGTAATCGCTAGATCATTATTCCGTTGTTTGCTGTGATACGTCGTACACCTGGAAATTCCGGCGACCCTGATCCTTGGCGTGATACATCGCCGTATCAGCGCGGCTGATCAGGTTGCCGACTTCATTTCCATCTTTCGGCGAGATGCTGATGCCTATGCTGGGCGTTACGTGCAAATCGTTGCCATCGATATGGTAAGTACGCGCCAGCGAATCGAGGAGCTTTTGCGCGATTTCAGTCGCATCTTCCAGCTTGTGAATATCCGGCAACACCAGCACGAATTCGTCACCACCAACGCGTGACACGGTATCGCCCTCGCGCAGCAATTCGCGCAAGCGATTGGCGACGCTTTGCAATAACCAATCGCCGATACGATGTCCATAGGTATCGTTGACCAGCTTGAAGCGGTCGAGATCGATGAAGAGCACCGCCACCATCAGATGTTGACGCTTCGCGCGCACCAGCGCCTGCTCCAATCGGTCTTCGAGCAGGCGCCGATTTGGCAAACCGGTCAATGCATCGTGATGTGCCAGATGGCGCACCTGTTCTTCGGCGAGACGTCGTTCCTGTATTTCCTGTTGCAAGCGTGCATTCGCTGTTGCCAGTTCGGCGGTGCGTTCCAGCACGCGCAATTCCAGCGTGTCGCGTGCGCGTAACAATGCCTCCTGTGTCGCCTTGCGTTCGGTGATGTCCTCCGCCAGCCAGACCGATCCCTTGCTGGGATCTTCCTTTTCCACCAGATTGCCGCTCAAGTGACACCAGAATACCGAGTTGTCCTTCTTGCGCATCATGATTTCTGTGGAGTGCGAGCCATTGCGTATCAGGCCGAGAAAGCCGTGCATGCCGCTTTCATATGCATCGTTGTCTGGATACAGCACGGCGGAAGAGACGCCATTCAACTCGCCCGGCTCATAGCCGAACAATTGCTCCAGGCGGTGGTTGCAGCGCAGGATGTCACGCCCTTTCAGGAAAGCGATTGCCATCATTGCGTTATCGAGAATTGCTTGTTGTTCCAATAACAATTGCTTGACCGCCTCGTCCGCTGCCTTGCGCGTGCTGATGTCTTCCGTGATGAAGATCGAACCCTTACTGTGATCTTTCGGATCAATCGCATTTGCCAGCATGCGGCACCAGAACAAGCTGCCATCACGCCGCATCATCTGCAATTCTGTGTCCATGCGCTTGCCCGAACTCAAGGTCGGCTGTGCGATGCGGCCCAATGCAGAATAAGCCTCGGCAGAGGGATAGACGATTTGCGTTGATTTGCCGATCAATTCCTCGCACGGCCAGCCGAACATTTCGCCGAAGCGGTCGTTGCAATGCAGGAAAGTGCGATTGCGCGTGAACGTGATGCCTAGCGATGCGTTATCCAGAATTGCCTGATATTCAAGCAAGGTGTGACGCATCTCCTCGTCGTCGGCTTGCAGGATCTTATTGGCGTCGCTCATATCCGGCGTATTGTTGATGGTTACAAAGTCTCAGAGCCCATTCATCTACCTGCTGTTACCCGATTCTAGCCATTCTTGCTGCAAATCACCATCGGGCAATATTACGCCAGTTGTGCGGCTGAAGGTTAAAAATAGTATTTACTGAACGTTGAGTTCTGGTGACACTTCCGCACTGCGGTAAAATCACGGTTTGCCATCAAACGCTTTGACGAGCTTGGTGGTGCAAGAACAGAAAGATTTTTAGCATGCTGCGATTAACTGAAGTACAACTTCCACTGGATCATCCCGAAGGCGATTTGCGCGCGGCCATCATTGGCCGTCTGGGTATTGCCGATGATGAGCTGATTGACTTTACTATCTTCAAGCGCGGTTACGATGCGCGCAAGAAGACCGCGATCATGCTGATCTACACCCTGGATGTGGAGTTGAAAAACGAGCAGCAAGTGTTGAAACGCCTGCAGGGCAATCGTCATGTGAACGTTGCACCAGACACCAGTTATCATCCTGTCGCGCAGGCACCACAAGGCTGGAACAATCGCCCAGTCGTGATCGGTTTCGGCCCATGTGGCTTGTTCGCTGCATTGATTCTTGCGCAAATGGGTTTTCGCCCGATCATTCTGGAACGTGGCAAGGTCGTGCGCGAACGTACCAAGGACACGTGGGGACTCTGGCGCAAGCGCGATCTGAATCCCGAATCGAACGTGCAATTCGGTGAAGGCGGTGCAGGTACCTTCTCCGACGGCAAGCTATACAGCCAGGTCAAAGATCCGAAGCATTACGGACGCAAAGTGCTGACCGAGTTCGTCAAAGCCGACGCGCCGCCGGAAATCATGTACGTCAGCAAACCGCATATCGGTACGTTCCGACTGGTCAAGATGATCGAGCTGATGCGCGCAACAATCGAAGAACTCGGCGGCGAATTCCGTTTCGAAAGTCGGGTTGAAGATATCGAGATCGACAATGGACAGGTGCGCGGCGTTGTGCTCGCAGGTGGCGAACGCATCGCTGCCGACCACGTCGTGCTGGCGATCGGTCATAGCGCACGCGATACCTTCCAGATGTTGTATGACCGTGGTGTCTATGTCGAAGCCAAACCCTTCTCGGTCGGGTTCCGTATCGAACATCCGCAATCGGTGATTGACCGTGCGCGCTTCGGTGCGAACGCTGGTAATCCGCTATTGGGTGCTGCTGATTACAAGCTGGTGCATCATGCGAAAAATGGCCGTTCGGTGTACAGCTTCTGCATGTGCCCAGGTGGCACGGTCGTCGCAGCAACATCGGAACCGGGCCGTGTCGTTACCAATGGCATGAGCCAGTATTCGCGCAACGAGCGTAACGCCAATAGCGGCATCGTGGTTGGTATCACGCCTGCCGATTATCCGGGGCATCCACTGGCAGGGATCGATTTCCAACGCGCACTGGAGACGCGTGCCTTTGAGCTTGGTGGTGGCAATTACGATGCGCCGGGTCAATTGGTTGGTGATTTCATCAGGGGCAAGCCATCGAGCGAATTCGGTACGGTGCAACCATCGTACAAGCCGGGTGTACATCTGGGTGATCTGGCGCAGGCATTACCGGACTACGCGATTGAAGCGATGCGTGAAGCATTGCCTGAATTCGACAAGCAGATCAAGGGCTTCGCGATGCAGGATGCGGTGTTGACTGGTGTGGAAACGCGTACTTCGTCGCCGATCCGTATCAAGCGTAACGACGACAATCTGCAAAGCTTAAACACGCGCGGCTTGTATCCGGCAGGCGAGGGGGCTGGTTACGCTGGTGGCATCATGTCCGCGGGGATTGATGGTATCCGAGTTGCTGAAGCTGTCGCGCTGAGCTTGTTGGCTACAACCAACTAGAATAGAACTGATTTGCAGGACTGATCACAAAAATCTTTAAGGAGCCTCATGTCAAGCCGCACATTGAATCTGGACGATCATCTGTATCACTATCTACTCAACACCTCCGTGCGTGAGCATCCGGTGCTGACCGAACTGCGCGAAGTTACGCGCAGCCATCCGCGTGCCGGTATGCAAATTTCGCCGGAGCAGGGGCAATTCATGGCCCTGCTATTGAAATTGATCGGCGCACGTAACACCTTGGAAATCGGCGTCTTTACCGGTTACAGCTGCTTGGCTACTGCGCTGGCGCTACCTGCCGATGGTCATGTGATCGCCTGTGACGTCAATGCGGAATACACAGCAATTGGCCGTACCCACTGGCAAAAAGCGGGTGTCGCCGACAAGATTGATCTGCGCCTTGCTCCGGCCATGGAAACCCTGTCTGCATTGATCAAGGAAGGCAAGAGTGGCACCTTCGATTTCGTCTTCATCGATGCTGACAAAACCAGCTACGATGCTTACTACGAGGCATGCCTGCAATTGCTACGCCCAGGTGGCTTGATCGCCATCGACAATGTGCTGTGGGACGGTGCCGTCGCGCGTCCCGCTGAAGATGCCGACACTGCAGCATTGCAGGCATTGAATAGCAAACTGCACAAGGACGAGCGTATTGACTTGTCGTTGCTACCTATCGGAGACGGATTGACCTTGGCGCGGAAGCGTTAATAAAGCTTGTTGCTACCAGCGTCATCCATTTAAAATCCTGCCCACCCCGAAATATCTGAGAGGTGTTTGGACATCACCACCGGCACGGCGGGAGCTACCGTGCCGGTGAATTTGATGACAGCATACGCAACAACTTTACCTTTCATCCTCCAGTAGTAGTCTGGGTTGACGCCTACTGGAGAAAAATGTTTGGCGACTCCCAAATGGCACTGGACTTCATCCAAACTCTCGCCAATAGTGACCGCATCAAACTCTGCCTGTGAAATAGCAGGTTGATCTTGCCTGCATTCCTTCGGTATCGGTTTTATCTCCACAACCCCGGGCGGCACTGGTGGCAGGCTCGTCGCTATGCTGCTATCGAGTGCGTGCAAGCTTCTCAAGGTCGCGGCATCCTCATCGTCGAGTGCTTGACGCTGTGCCCGGTCGGGCTTGTATTTTTCGAGAATAATCTCGTCATGTTCTTGCGTCAGCGATAAGCGCGGTACTACGACAGGTTGGCTATTGGCGCGGGCAAATAGCAGGGCGGATTGGTGCGGTAGTGATTCCCAGGGAATAATAAATTCACATGTGCGCAGATTGCCTGGAATATCGTGGCAGTAATGCGGTGAGTAGGATTGATGGATTTCCTCATCGACGATTTTTGCCTGGGTCTGTACGCCGTCCGATTGTGTCCATACCACACCGACATATTCGCTGTTCGCGGGCTTCCGCGGACGGTGTAACTTATTATCTGCTTTGGCGTCGAAATAAATCTCGGTGTAGATGTTGACGATATCTGTCGTACCAACCGTTACAGAAGGCATCCAATCCATTGCGATTTCATGGACGTTTGGACTTTGCCCTTTGATCTTGATTTCGTGCATGCCATGGCTTTTCAGTACGCCTGCAATCCGTCGTTGCTCATATTCATCCTCGGTTCCGACCCAGCCTTGACTGCCTTCGATGTCCACAATGAACACGCCGTTAGATGTTGTCACGCGCATGGTTCCGTCGGGGCCGGGTTGCACGTCCCAGGTATAGCTGGCCCAGACACTCGGCGCCGCCCATATCATCGACATGCCAAGCAGGAAAGTCAGGATTAATTTCTTCAATTTTTGCTCGTTCTTAATGGGGAATTAGATAATCTCGAACACTGTTATTTTATACAGTATTTCATTTCCACAAGCAATTGAAATGTAAATTCTGCGAAACATGGCCCTTGATACAGTCTTTAAGAATGTTTGGGTATGCGAGAACGGATAACCTGAAGTGGCGTCGTACCGATGCGGCCCGATTTGATGGGCATGTGAATTGCCATCCATGGCAATGCAGCTATACCATAGCTATGCATTGCTCGGACGCAAACTCTGGAAGTCCAATTCATGAATCGCATTTACCAAAGCTGCATTCTCATTCTGCTCGGCTTGTGTTGGACTACTGCAGTCAACGCGGTCGGAAAAGTCGTTTTATATGGTGATGACGATTACCCGCCTTATTGCTTTGTCGAGAACGGCCAATTCAAGGGCATGTATATCGATATCCTGAAAAAAGTGGCAGAGAAGCTGGCACCGCAATATCAAATCGAACTTGAG
>Ga0116226_10006057_pt1 | contig 10840 bp, 9 predicted proteins | sample S1TSphfallax_FD_89692 | JGI IMG/M metagenome (GOLD analysis project Ga0116226, IMG submission 89692) | Host-associated microbial communities from peat moss isolated from Minnesota, USA - S1T2_Fa - Sphagnum fallax MG | ecosystem: Host-associated > Plants > Peat moss > Unclassified | place: USA...
GAACCCGACCACCAGCCAGATCTGGCCTACGTGCTGGACGAATTCGGCATCGGTGGGCCCCGCGGCCGTAGCGTTCGCCGGGAACATCCCAAACGCGGTCGGATCGATCAGCAAGATTGCCGGTGACACCGCCCAGATGACGAGCAGCACGATCTTGCGCTGCAGGTTGTAGCCGACCTTGATGGCTTCCTTGTGCTCGTGGGTCGCCTGATTGACGCGGTCATAGCCCTTGGGCTCGAAGAAGAAGTGACCCGCCTGGCGGCTGACCATCGCCACCAGCCAGCCGATGAGCGCCGACGCCGCAGGACTGTGGAAGATCGTCACATAGGCCACGATAAAGCTGAGCGCGCTCAACAAGTGCAGGGACTGGTTGATGCGGCTGTGGTGGTAGTAGCGATGGTCATCCCATCGCTGCGTTCGAAGCGCTTCGGCGAAACTTGGCATGTAGGGTCCTTCGGATAGTGACAGCCGGCTCATGCCGGGCCGGTGAAAGAAATATAGAAGTTTCATTGCAGGCATGAGACAGCCCACTCTGCAGCGCTCGTAATGCGCGCTACGTCCGAGTCGTCATCAATTGTTCGCGCCACGGTCAAACATCCGTCACACACGGGCCCGAGGCTTGCTACGCCTCATCCGGGGCGAGGGCCACACCATGACAACCGGAGTCTGATGAAAATCCTCATCGTCACCGATGCCTGGCTGCCGCAGATCAACGGGGTCGTGACGACCCTCTCGAGCACCGCCGACTGGCTGCGTCGATTCGGCCACGAGGTGGAACTCGTGACGCCGGCGGAATTTCGCACCATCGCCTGTCCCACCTATCCGGAGATCCGCCTCGCTCTCCTGCCCGCGAAGCGTATGGCGCGCCGTATCGAAGATTTTGCGCCTGACGCGCTGCATATCGCGACCGAGGGTCCGCTCGGATTCGCCGCTCGCCGCTATTGCGTCGCGCGTGGCCTGCGATTTACGACCTCATATCACACGCAGTTTCCGCAGTACCTCGCCTCGCGCTTTCCGCTACCCATTGCGCTTACCTATCGCGCGATGCGCTGGTTTCACTCGTCGGCGGCAGGCTGCATGGTGAGCACTCGCTCGCTCGCCCAGGAACTCGGGGCGCAAGGCTTCGGCAACCTCGTACGCTGGCGGCGCGGCGTCGATACCGAGCTCTTCCGGCCGCGGCCGCGTGATTTTCTGGAGTTGCCGCGGCCGATCGCCGCCTATGTGGGGCGGGTCGCGATCGAGAAGAATGTCGAGGCGTTCCTGGCGATGCCCTGGCAGGGCTCGAAGCTCGTGGTGGGAGACGGCCCCGAGCGCGCGCGCCTCGAGGCGAAGTATCCGAACGCTCGCTTCGTCGGCTTTCGCCTCGGCGAGGACCTGGCGGCGCATTTTGCGGCCGCGGACGTCATGGTATTCCCGAGCCGCACCGATACCTTCGGCCTGGTGAATCTCCAGGCGATGGCCTGCGGCGTGCCGGTTGCGGCCTACCCGGTCACGGGCCCGATCGATGTGATCGAGGACGGCGTCACCGGCGCTCTCGATGAAGATCTCGGGCGCGCGGCCCTGCGTGCGCTTGCGCTCGATCCCGTCGCTTGCCGCGCGCAGGCGCTGCGCTCGGGGTGGGAGGTATGCACGCGTGAGTTCGAGTCCAATCTCGTGGAGTTCGCGACCCCTCGCGCCGAGCCTGCGCTGCGTCTGCACGCACAGTCCGAGTGAACGCAACCGGCGCTCCCGGATGTATTGTCAAACTGGGTTCAGGCGCTGCCGGCCGATTCGTGCCGCCCTCAAGGCAAGCCATTGCCGGTCGATATGAGGGCATGGACACACCGCCTCGCCGCTACAGCTCGCGCCTCGTCCTAGGCGCGGGTGTCGTGGCCATCTGTTGCCATATAGGTGCGCCGCAAGCAGCCGAGACGTACGCCCGGTTCACCGTGTCGGCCATCGTCGAGCCCTATGCCTCGCTCGCGGTGCGCAGTCAGCCCGACCTGCTCACGCTGACCGCCGCCGACATCGCGCGCGGCTACGTCGACGTCCCACAACCGATCGCGGTCCAGGTGCACTCGAACAGCCGCGACGGCTACCTCCTCACGCTCTCGAGCAGCCTCGTGGGCGTGACGGGGCTGCGTATCGATGGACTCGGCGAGCCCGTCTCGCTCGATGCGAGCGGTGGCAGCATCGCCGAACACTGGACCTCCTCGGAACACACCGCCGAGGTCACGCTTCACCTCCGTCTACTGCTCGATACGGCGGTGACGCCCGGCACCTATCCCTGGCCGCTACGTCTGGCGGCGGCGGCGCTTTAGCAGGGTGGTGAAAAAGGTCGTCCTGACCTTTTTCACCCTCGGCGCGCGACTCAATAACTGAGCGTCAGGATAACCGTGTCGCCATAAGCCCCGGGTGCGACGTCCTGATGAGCGGGAACGATCCCGTAGATGGTGCCAGTCGTACTGCCCGATCCCGACGGAGTTCCGGTGCTGATGGTCGCCGCACCGTAGTAGCTCCCGCCCGTGCCGTTGCCCCAGATGGTGCTGCCATTGGAGTTGAAGTAGAGGTTGTACTGAAGGGTGTTGCCGCCGCTCGTCATGGTGCGCGCGGAATAGCTCCCGCTTGATCCGGTGCTCAAGTACACGGCGACGTTGATGCTGGACGGAGCGGGAGCCGTCCAGTTACAGCTCACGAGTAGCGTTCCGGTGACGGTCGCCGGTGACCCGGACGTCGGATCGTAGACCCCGAAGTTCACGCCCCCCACGCTCACGCTGCAGCTGTCGGCGGCCTCCGCCTGGCCGTCTGCAAAGGCGACCGCAGCGGCGGCAGCGATGGCGGCGAGCGCGAGGCGGCGGGGCTTCACGTTCGTGGGCTCGTGCAGCGGATATGGCCCACGTCGGGCACCGGCTCGCGACTCGGCGGCGGCGGCAACCGGAACGTACAACGGCCGCCTGCCCCGCGCGGCTCCGCATGCATGCCGTGGTCATATCCGTCGTCGTAGGTCAGACCGTCGAGCCCGACCGGAAACTCGGCGCCTTTGAGGGTTACGGTCGCGCCCGCCGGCACCGGCATCCCGTCTGGCCCGTCGAGATGAAACACGCCCGCATGATCGCGCGCGATCGGCAGCCGCACGGTGCTGCCACTGCGGTAGGCGGGTACCACGTCGAGCGACGGCACATCGATGGACACGTCGAGCGGAAGTTGCGCGGGATCGATACTCACATGGTTACGTTCGTAGGGGCGCAGATGCGGAATGAGTAGCACTCCGTCCTCATCGGTTTTCCCGATCGGCTGGTTCTCGACGTAGACCGTCACATCTGGCACCCCGCCCGCATCCACCAGCGCGAAACTGTCGGTCACCTGCCGCAACGGCCGCACCACGCCACCGAGCCAGGCGAGCGCGCCGGTGAGGGAAGCGCGCTGTGCGCTCTGTCCGTAGGTCCGCGCCGCCTCGGTGTCGAAGACGAACGGCGAGAACTGTGAGCGCAGGTCTGCATCGTAATCGAGGTCGCTGGCCACGCTCACTCGATAGCCCTCGCCGTTCCCGACCGGAGCATTTTTCTGATAGGTCCCCACGATCTCCCCCTCGGGCGAGGGCTGGGTATTGTCGTAGCGCGCCGTCGCACTCACCGAGCGAGTTTCACCGAGGGTATGCGTGTAGACGAGGTAGGCGCTGCTGCCATTGGTCGTCGACATGGTGCGACTCAAAGTCAGGCTGAGATAGCCGCGCTCCCACACCGAAATGTTGTGGGTCAGGCTGAACACGCGGTGGGTGCTCTCGCCGGCGTACTTCTGCAACGCCATCGCGAGCGCGACATTTCCGTAACGATGCAGGTCATACCCGGCCTGCAAAACGGTCTGAACCCGCGGCAGAGGCGAGCCCGCGCTGGTCGAAAGATCCGCGAAGCCAGGACCCGCCCACTGAATGCGTGCCGCGACATTGAACGGTCGCGCCGCGTGCTCGAAACCGATGCCGGCGTATTCGCCCGAGGACTTCGACCCCGCCGCGAGCGGCGGCGCGCCGTCGACGCTGGCGCCAACGGCGTCGTAGCGCAAACCCCCGTAGGCGAGCTCGCTGTCGAGCACGCCGAGCGCGCCGAGGCGCTCGACGTACTGCAGGCCGACCGAGTGCGGCCCGTGACTTTCGGTCTCGGCATGGCCTTCGACGGTGATGGAATTAGTCAGTCCGCGGCGCCAGGTTCCCGATACGACCGCGGGACCATAGTCGTCGCTGTCGAGACCGAAGTTGTCGCGCACGGCGCCGACCTCGAACGAATAATTGTTCAGACCCGCCTGGAGCAGCGTCGCGCTCGAGTAGAACGGCACGGTCACCACCTGGGTGCGGCCTTGGGCGTCCTGGACCACGAGCGTCACATCGCCCGTGCCAGTGACCGCGGGCAATTGGTTGACCACGAAGGGCCCGGGTGGCACCTGCTGGCTCGTGACCTGCCGCCCGTTCACGAACACGTTGACCGTCGAGGGAAGGGTCGCCTGCCCGCTGACGGACAGCAATGGCAGCGTCAGGAGGTCTGGACGCAGCGCGAAGTTGGTGCCGAACTGTAGCCCCGCGAAACGCACCGCGCCGTCCCAGCTGCCGGCGGTGGTGATCGCGTCACCGATTCGGAGCGTGGCGAGACTCGACTGAAAATCGTGGGTGAAGGTCGTCTCGAGCCGCACGCCGCGATCGAAGCTCGAGTCGCGTACCGCCGTGGCGGTGTTGGTCAGGACGCCGAGCGAGGAGAACATGCCGAACTCGGTCGTTAGGCTCGAATTTCCCGCTCCCGTATAGTTACCGCGCTGGCCGTAGAGCTGGTAGTTGAGGAACGCACCGGGGGGCGACGGGGTGAGTGCCGGAGCGTTCTCCTTGGCGGCCGAGCGGGTCGCGGTGATGAACGCGTCCGCGGGCACCGATACCGTGGCCTTCCCATCGCGCAGATCGAGCGCGACGCTGGCGCCAGGGATGGATCCGAGTCGGAAGTAGCGGCGTCCATCGACCACCCTGGCTGCGCTCGCGGGGACCTTGAGCCGCAGGCGCGCGAAATCCGCCTCCTCCGCCCAGAGCTGCTCGGAGGTGCCGTCACTCTGGAGCACGAACGCGTCGCCCCCATCGACCCCATTGATGACCAGCGCGAGAACGGTTGGCTGAAGCGCCACCATGGCTTGCGTCGAGGCCGGGCCGACTCCGGCGGCGCTGGCTGCGGCCCACGGCGTCAGGCTCCCCAGTATTATGCCCGCCAAGCATCCCCAAGCGCCCCGAAACGGCGGTGCCACGCGCCGCTCACGGCTGCGCGGGTGAAGCCGCGGTCTCGACCGTCGCGCTGAGCGGGCCCTGATCCGAGTCGGCTTGAATGTAGAGCTGCGGCGGGAGGACGGTGCCGGCCGGTACGTCCCAGTGCCAGGTCATGCGACTCCCGGGCAGCACGTACTTGAGGACCGGATCGCGCCAGCCGGACCCCTCTGTATTCGCGTCGAGCCGCGCCTCGAGGCCACGAAACTGAATGTGCGCGCTGCCGGAATTGGTGGCGACGACGCTGAGCTGATGGCTCACGGCATCCCAGTCCGCGCTGAACGCCACCGCCGGCGCCACCTTACCCGCGGGCAGCACGAACACCGGCAGACTCATACGCAAGGCGATGTTGAGGCCGGTGAAATTCGGCTGTACGGCTCCCGGGACTTCTTGAACGATGAGCCGGAAATCCCGCTCGAGTACGCGGTCCGGGTCGGTACGCAGCGCGATCCTAACCACTTGCTGGCCATGCGCGGCCAGCGTGAAGACCGCCGGGGTCACGAGGACCTCGCTCGTATCGACGAGCGCGTCCACCCCGCCCGGCTGCGACCAGGCAAGGACTTGGGCTTGCAGCAGCATGGACTCGTCCTGATCGCTGTGGACCGTGACGACCGCCGTGCGATGTCCGGCACCCAAGTCGATCTGTATCGGGGACACCGTGAAGGAACTCGCGGCCGCCGGGCGCAGCGCACACACACTCGCGAGCCCCAGCACGCCGCTCGCTGCGAGCCGCAGCCAGGTGGAAGCCAAGCGTCTCAAAATGCCACCGTCACGGTGATGGTATCGGTGTAGGTGCCGGGCGAAACGTTCTGGTTCGCCGTACTGTCGACTAACTGGCCATACACCGTCTCGGCGACGCTCGTCAGCGTTCCGGCGCCGGTTCCGGCGATCGTCGAGGTGCTGCTCGTGCCGTCGCCCCAAATCGTGCCGTAAGTGGCACTCGTATAAAGGTTGTACTGCAGCGTGTCGGTGTCGCCCGAGGTACCGTTCTGCAGCAGACGCTGCGCGAAGCTGGTGCCAGTGGTCGTGCCGGCGTTCAGGGCAACGGTGAAAGGCGTGCCCTTGGTGCAATTCACGTCGATGGTGCTGTTGACTTTGAGGGCGCCGCCCTTCGGCACGTAAGTGCCGAAGTTGAGCGGCGTCGCAGTGACGACGCAGTTCTTGTTCACGATCGCCGACACCGCGATGCTGCCGGTCCCGGAGCCCGCCATGGCGAGCGGCGCGAAGCCGAGAGCGCAGGCAGCCGCCCCGACGCTCGCTCGCAAAACCATGCGGGTCCGGCTCCGAGGAGATCAGAACGACACGGTGACCGTGATCGTATCGGTGTACGACCCGGGCGAGACGTTCTGGTTCGCGGTGCTATCGACCAGCTGACCGTAGACCGTCTCGGCGACGGAGGTCGCGATGCCAGTGCCGGTGCCCGTGACCGTGCCCGTAGAACCGGTGCCATCACCCCACACCGTGGTGTAGGTGTTGCTGGTGTACAGGTTGTACTGCAGCGTGTCGGCATCGCCCGCGGTCTGATTCTGCAACAGTCGCTGGGTAAACGCGTCGCCGGTGGTGGTGCCGGCGTTGAGCGCGACGGTGAACGGGGTCGTCTTGGTGCAGTTGACGTTCAGCGTGCTGCTGACTTTGACCGCGCCACCGCCCGGGGTATACGTGCCGAAGGCGAGCGGATTTGCCGCGACCGTGCAGTTCTTGGTGACCGTTGCTGACACCTGGAACGACGCACTCGTCGACCCGGCGGAGGCAGTGCCCGAGGCGGCGACGAGTGCGCCGGCGCAGACGAGCGAGCTTAAAATTTTACGCATGTGAACTCCTGGAGGTTTGAAAGAGATCGGCCTAACCGTGGCCGAATTCTGTCAACACCCAGGCGGGACTGACGGTGACCGGCGTCGCAAATCGCGCCCGGTCCGCTCAAGCTTCCGGGCCGTCTGCCGATAACGCGCCATTTCTGTGAGGCAGTTGGCGTTATGTGCGATGGCCACCGAGCGCGCTTGTTTTAAGCCTTCGCCACTCGCTGCACGCAGTGCTGCATCACAGCCTCGGCACTCGACGCGGGCCGGCGGACTCAATCGAGCTTGCTGTCCTCACGCTTAGCCTGTTCCATCGCTTCAGGCTCGAGTTCTTCCGCGAAGCCATTCAGCCGCACGAACACCCCCCAGCAGGCGAGCAGCACACCGGCAGCGACCAGAATGCTCGCTGCTTGCGGTAATTGTGCCGGATCGCGATGCAGAGCTCGAAAGGTCGCGACCAGTCCCTCGATCGCCGTCGCGACCACGATGACCACCAGAAACCGCGACAGGAATCGCCGCACGCGCGTCGGCCCACTGACATGCGCGACGCGAATGACCTCCTCTTCGATGATCGTCTGAGCGATCTGCAGCGCGACGACCGCGGCGGCTAGGAAGCCGATCGCCTCGATGATGGCCTGCGCCGCCTCCTCGTCAGGACTCGCGGTGAACGCGACCCAGCCGACGCGGGTCGCGATCAGAATCAGCGCCAGGCCGCCCGCGACGAACAGCGCCGCCATCGCGGTCTGAATGAGCGCGAATAGCCGCAGGAACGTCTTTAAGGCGGAGGTCAGTGGCTTCCCCGCGAATCCGGCGCGCGCGCCAGCACCTGGGCCACTTGCTCAGAAAATCCGGCGATCGCCGCTTCCGTGCGCGGATCCGAACCGGTCTGAGAGGCGACTCTTCGACAGTAGGCCGTGCTCAACGCCTCGATCAGCTCAGCGGTCGAGGCGTCTGGCCGCGCCTGGCGATAATCGCGTACGACTGTCTGCATCGCCGCATCGTTGCGCGCTGCGCGGCTGAGCAGGCTGCGATTGACGGCGAGCGCCGGCCGCATTTCATCCGCCGGCAGCGTCGGACAGATGACTGCGGGGCGCTCGCCGTTCGGCGGAATCTCCGCGACGCGCCGATAGTTGTCGATCGACCAGGTAGTCGCGTTGGGCGCCCCCTGATTTCCCCAGGCGGTGCGGATGTAATTGGTGACGTCGGCGATCTGCTGATCGTTGAGCACGGTCGCGAACGAGGCCATGCCGCGCCATAGACCTTCGGGGTTGAAACCCTCCAGCATCGCCATGATCACGTTCGACGGATCATTACCCGTGATGCCGCTATTGCCGGCGAGCGCGGGCGCGATGCCGTGGATACCCTTGCCGTTCGCCAAGTGGCAGCTCTGGCAGTGTTCCGTATAAACAGCGCGCCCCGCGACGAGCCTGTCCTCGGGGATGACGACCCGCTTCGCGGTCTGTGGCTTGACCGAATCAGACTGGTCCTTCAAGTAAAGCGCCATGTCGTGCAGATCCGCGTCGTCGAGGTGGCTCAGGCTCTCGTGCACCACCTGCTGCATGGTGCCGAAGGCGTTGGTGTTATTGCCCTCGGTGCCGGTCTTTAAAAAGGTGGCGAGCCGCTCCACGCTCCACGACGAAATCGACGACAGCGGGTCATTGCTGATGTTGGACGCATACCAGCCTTCGATCTGATTACCCTCGAGGGCGCGATGCGCTTTCGGCGCTTGAAGGAGATTGGTCGGCGTGTGGCATTCCGAACAATGTCCGAACGCGTTCACCAGATAGTCACCGCGGTTCCACTCCGCGGTCTTGTCCGTCCGCGGCTCGAAGCGCCCCGGCTTGAAATAGAGTTCCTGCCAGACGGCGATCGCGGGGCGAAGGTTGAACGGGAAGTTAAAATCCGGCTTCGGAACCGCATGGTTCACCGCAGGCAAGGAGTGAACATAGGTCCACAAGGCATGCAGATCCGCGTCCGAGATCTCGGTGTAACTCGGATACGGCATCGCCGGGTAGAGAAACGCGCCGTCCTTGCGCAGGCCACGACGGAGCGCTTGATCGAAATCCGCCTCCGTCCAGTCGCCGATGCCAGTCTGGGGATCCGGCGTGATATTCGGGCCGTTGATCTTTCCAAAGGGGGTGACCAAGGCCTCACCGCCCGCAAACGGCTTACCGCCCTTCGCGCTGTGACAGGACTGGCAGTCCGCGGCCCGTGCCAGGTACTCGCCGCGTGCGACGAGCGACGCCTCCGACGCGGGCGCGGCGGATACGGCATCCGGCGCGGCCCGAACCGGAGCGGCGGCGCCCGCGATGAGCACCGCGACGCCGCCGACCCAGGCGAGCACTGCCGCAGCGCGCCGACTCTTCGACGCGCGTGACTGCATAGAAAACTGCATAGAACCAAATCTCCGGGAGCCCAAGCGAGGTGGGCCGCCGCTAAGCGTGACGGGAGGGTAACCCTACATCAATGGCCGCGAGGGCACTTGGTTCCCTTGCCAGCACTTGAGCTAGTATTTATCGCACCGCGCCCTGCAGGAACCTTCCATGCCCGCCCAGACCAGCCCGCCGACCAACCGTGCCGACGTCCTCATCATCGGTGGCGGACCGGCGGGGTCGACCGCCGGCATCCTCCTGGCGCAACGCGGCCACGACGTCGTGCTGCTCGAAAAGGCTCGCCACCCACGGTTCCATATCGGCGAGTCGCTGCTGCCGGCGAACCTGCCGCTGCTCGAGGAACTCGGCGTCGGGGACGAGGTGCGGAAAATCGGGATGGAGAAGTGGGGCGCCGAGTTCGTCTCACCCTGGCACGGCCGAAGCCAAACCTTCCTGTTCGGCGATGCCTGGAAGAAGTCGCAGCCGCATGCCTACCAGGTACGCCGCTCCGAATTCGACGAAATCCTCATCCGCCGCGCCGGACGCTGCGGCGTGCGGGTGCGCGAGGGCTGCCGTGCGCGCGCGGTCGAGCTGTCCGACGGGTCCGCGCCGTCGCGGGTGGAAGCGGTGGCGGAGGACGGTTCGTCCACTTGGTGGGAAGCGCGCTTCGTCATCGACGCGTCGGGGCGTGACACCCTGCTCGCGAACCAACTCGAGTCCAAACGACGCAACCCCCGGCACAATAGCGCCGCCATGTACGCGCACTTCCGCGGCGCGCAGCGCCATGAGGGCCGTGGGGAGGGGCACATCACCGTCTACTGGTTCGATCACGGCTGGTTCTGGTTCATTCCGCTCGCGGACGGCGCCACGAGCATCGGCGCCGTGGTCTGGCCCTACTACCTGCGCGATCGGAAGATCCCCGTCAAGGAGTTCTTTCTCGAGACGATTCGCCTGTGTCCGCCGCTCGCGCAGCGGCTGCAGAGCGCGGAACTGATCGGCGAGGTCTCCGCGACGGGTAACTACTCGTACAGCTCGGACCGCACTCATGGCCCCGGGTATCTGCTCCTCGGCGACGCTTATGCCTTCATCGACCCGGTGTTCTCTTCCGGCGTGTGGCTCGCGATGCACGGCGCCACAGCGGGCGCCGAGGCCGTCGATACCTGTCTGCGCAGGCCCGCCAAGGCCGAGGCGGCGCTGCGGCGTTTCGATCGGGTATTGCGCCTCGGCCCGCGGAAGTTCTCGTGGTTCATCTATCGGGTGACCACCCCAGCGATCCGCGAACTCTTCATGGCACCGCGAAACGTCCTGCGCATGAAGGAGGCGCTGCTCTCCGTGCTGGCCGGCGACATCTTCGGCCGCACACCGATCGGGTTCTCGCTGCTCGCGTTCAAGGTCGTGTATTA
>Ga0116226_10006058_pt1 | contig 10840 bp, 7 predicted proteins | sample S1TSphfallax_FD_89692 | JGI IMG/M metagenome (GOLD analysis project Ga0116226, IMG submission 89692) | Host-associated microbial communities from peat moss isolated from Minnesota, USA - S1T2_Fa - Sphagnum fallax MG | ecosystem: Host-associated > Plants > Peat moss > Unclassified | place: USA...
AGCCTTTGAATGCAACTTTCTTGAACAAAGAAATTACAACATTCATAAACAAGTCATTGAAACCTAAAAAATCACCTTCATGGTCTGGAGTCTGTGAGTTGACAACTGTTGCCAATGGATCCACAGCGGAGTCTACAAATTTAAAAACCTCTTGCTGCACATCTTCATCAAATATTGTGTGAGCCTCAATGTGTATGAATCCCTAACAATGTATTTATGAAGGCAACCCCAGCAGTAGCATCAGGTCCCATCAATGTGCCACAATGTTAGGGAAATTGGGAGGCACCAATCTCTCTTCCATTTGTTCTTTTGAATAACTTGTTTCCCTCAATACTCAGAGAATCTCCAATTACAAGGCTTGCTTTTGAGCTTGGCACCAAAGGAAGTGACTCAAGAGTCTCGAATCATTGGTAGCAATGATTATTACCTAGGTAACTAGGTAGGTCTATTAATTAGGTGGGCATATATTACCTAGCTATTATCTAATTTCTAGCTACTACATACTAATTGTACTACCTAATTCTTGTTAGTTCCTAAACTTAATAGTACTTACTAAGTTTACATGTACACACAACTATAAATCTTGAAGGAAAAATATAAATTGAACCCACGAGAACCTAGGTGGGTAGGTAGCATCAACCTATGAACTTATTTTATGACCCACATACCTACATTTATTTTTTAAAAATTGGGTACATATTTTTAAAATTAAAAAAAATTGACCCAAAAAAATTATTGCCCAAAATTTTTGTTGGCTGATTTTATTAGTCAAATAGCCCACCATTTGATTAGTCAAAAAAATCACTAGTGAAATCAATCATGTCAAAAATGACTTGACCAAAATGACTAAGTGATTTTTTTTACTAGTGTCCAATAGGAGTATTTTTTTATCAAAACTTTCAGTAGGAAAAGTCATGATTTGTAATAGTGAAGGCTTATAGCAAGCATCTCCAAGTATGGTGGGTTGTTCTTTATTATAAGTCCTCACTGCAATTTTGGAGATGTGCACATTTCACTAGAGTTGGGAATCCTAATTGCAAGCTTGCAGTTGGTAGTGAGGTTTGTTGACCTCATTGTGTTTGATAGATTTTGAGATGTAATCAATGTGATGGTTGTCAAATGATAAGAGAATTCAAGGCACCAAATGGTTTTGATAAAAAAGAGATTAATGCTTCTAGGGATGGTAGTGTCCCTTGTTATCGCCTTTAGAAATGGATTACCCCTTGTGTTAAAGTTTGGTCACTTATATTATTTTTTTGGTTCATATCACATGGTCAAATTTGTATTAAAAGCCTAATTTAACTTAATTTAGTCTAATTAAAAAAATTCTCAATTTAATATGATGTAACCTATTTTAATATGAATTAACCCAAACCTAGTTTAATCTAATTTAATTTACTTAAAGGCTAGTTTGCCCCAAGTACATAATTCAAACTAGGTTACTTGGGGTAAAATAACCTTAAGTAGTTTAAATTAGATGAAACTATGATTAGATTTAGGGTGTATATATATATATATATCTCAATATTTTAATTAATCTTATTTAAGCTTAATGTGCCATACATTAATTTATGACGCACCCCCAAGCTCTTTGATGGACTCAATTGCAAGTCCAAAAGTGAAAACAATGGAAGAAGGAGTTGGGGTGTGCTCTTTAACTCGCAACACTTCAGGGGTAGACGGGCATGTTGGAGTTTTGAGATTGGGACTAAGAAAATTGACAAGCAATTCAATTATTCACACGGACTTGCACTAACCAAACAACAAGTTGGTTGACGCACTCCCAACTCCTTGAAGGACTCAAAAGTGAGTCTAAGTACAAGACAGCGGAAGGGGGAGGAGTCGGGGCACGCTCCCTAGCTCACAACACTTTGAGGGGTAGAGGGGCATGTTGGAGCTCCGAGATGGGACTACGAAGAGTTGACAAGCTTCATCCATTCACACGGGCCTACACACAACCCACACAAAGTAGTTAATGCATAGTTGGAGCATCGTTGGTGCTAAGACGAGCCACGAGCAACATGGACACACAAGACTCACCACGGCCCGAACTTGGGGGAAGCCACCACCTTCCCCCTTATAATATACTTTGCACCTTTCCACGGGGCCTACATCCAAACGGCTTTTCATTCCCAGGACTCCCGAGTGGGAGTCCCGAAATCGCGCTAGCCGGGACTCCCACGACTTTGGAGCCCCATAACTTTGCGAGCAGACCTCGAATCGAAGTGTGGTCTGAAGCAAAGTTGTAATTAACGGTATGTCACACGTCGTTTGTAGCTAGGTAAATCGGGTCGATTCTCGACTTTTTCTGGTCGGGAGTCAAACTGCCAGTTTGATTCTCGGCCCTTCTTTTGGCCATAACTTGTGTTTCAGATATTCAAATGAGCAATGTGAGCCCATTTTAGACATTTACATTCCAAGAGATTTCCAATGATATAAAGAACGCTAGAAGCCATTGAGTTTTGACCCCTGAAATCGTTCTCTGAAGTTTCAAAAGTCCACGAGGACTTCATCTCCCAAAGTGGGAATTGCCTTGGGAGTGTGAAGGTTCACTCCCTCACACTTTCCTACACTCCTGGGAGTATGTGATGTGACTCCTAGGCTTCCTCTTGGCCCGCACCCTTGCAACCCCTTTTGCCTTGGTTGCAAGCCCAAAGCTAAGGTTGCGACATTGGTTAGTGCATAATTAAAACACTTTTGGTGCACGGACGAACCATAAACAAACATAAATTCACAAGACTCACCACAACCTATATTTGGGGGAAGCCACCACCTTCCCCTTTATAGTATATTCTATGTCTGGCTATGGGACCATCATTCAAATGTCATTTTGTCTCGGGACTCCCAAGTGAGAGTCCCGAAATTCCCAAAGTTGGGACTTTTGCAATTTTGAGGGTCCATAATTTTGTGTGCACACCTTCGATTGAAATGAGGTCTAAAGAAAGTTGTAGCCCTTGTCGAAAGCTTTCTAACGATATGTGACAGACCACTTACATGTGAGAAATTGGGGCAATTTCTAGCTTTTAGTGGTCGAGACTCAAATTGCCAATTTGACTCCTGACCTTTCTTTTAACCATAACTTATGTTTTAAATGTCCAAATGGGTCATGCGAACCCATTTTAAACATTTAAGTTTCAAGAACTTTCCAATGATATAAAAAACTTTTCGATTTAATGGGTTTTGATTAATGGCATTTATGACTAATTTTGTAGTCATAAATGTAGTTGTAAATGCCATGTTTAGGTGTTATGTCGAGTACTTTGTGATTATTTAAAATCCAAAAATGCAAGCCTAACATTATGATGGAATGGGGCACATTTTGAAAAATGTGGGATTACAACACAAAATATTCACCCATTATGAAAAATCAAATGTTATTGCTCGATATGGAAAAAATAAAATGACTTGTCACATATAAGCAAAATCATGTGAAAATGGCATGGGCATTCATGAACATTATGAATGAAATACATTAGTTGGGATTCTGCATAATGATTTGTGAAAGGACACATTTTCCACATGACAAACTAGATGTTGTGTACATTGGTGTGTATGATTGGGGTGAAGCTAGATGGGTACACTCATGGTTGGGGTACACAAGGAATGTTTCACCCCAAACCCATTTTTAAAACATTACTTTGAATGACCATTACATTTACAAAATAAGTTATTTGGTAGATTTGTTTTTTTGTTAAATAATCACATACTTTTGGATTAAAGTGGTGATGATTTTTAGGGATTTGGATGATTAAAACATGTCCTTAAATGTTTTAAAAGATGGCTTTGGAACTATGTCCCCCTACATAATTTTATAAAAAAAGACTCAATATTAAAACTAACAATATTTGTTCAAATTGCCCCATAATTTAACCACCAATAGTATAAAGTATGTTCTATATGATGGCACAAGTTTTTTGTATGCTAAATCACCAAATTTTGTGAAATTAATGTTAGAATCTTGGATTTTTTCATAAAAAAGATGCATTAATAAAAACAATCAAATTAATTTGTAAATTACAAATTTACATTCCAAAGGTTTGGAAAAAAGTATACAAGATGTGGGTGCAAAAAAAAGACATTATTTGATGTTTTTACTAGGGTTTTGGCACTCCAAATGAAAGTATGTCATTTTGGAATGTCTAAATAGTCTTGGATTCCTTTTTGGTTTATCATTGAACAAGACATTCAAAATTTGTTCAATTGATTTGAATCATTCATTTTAAAACTTGTTGGTTGAAAGCCTAAACATACATATCCCCCTTTCATGATTGTTTAACATTTCAAAACATTCATTTGGCTAAGTCTTTGTTTTAGGAATTAGGGTATAGGACAAATGGGTGTCATGGTTCCTATTGTGGTACTGCAACCCTAAATGCACCCAAATCCTTGCAAGAGGTGACTCCATCTTTGTATAGTTTTGCCAAGGAGTGGGATGCCATTAATGTGAAGAAAGTGCGTTGGTGGGTGGCCCCAAAATTATTTTTTGTTCATGGTGAATTGAAAACCACAAATTTGCTTTGTCATATGGTGAAATGACAATAGAAAACTCTAAGGTCTAAGCTATATTTGGTGAGCAAGCTTGCAAATGTTATATGGGGTGAAAATTGGGATGAAAAATATTTCTTCGACAATTTAATCAAGATGTCATTTGCTAAAGTGATTCATGATATGTTCAAAGTGAATTTAAAAACATGGAACACCATCTAGCATGTTTTGTGCACATTGATAGGGCTTCCATACAACTAAACTCCACTAAAGATTGTTACCAAAGGCAACCATAGATTGTTTGTAGGTGGTGCATATGAAATTTGGTGTAATTTGTATGAATTGTTAGAAGTAACATGTTTTGGACTTGTTGATTTAACAAAATGAAAATTGTTAAGGAATCATGATGTCATGTGTGATTATTTTTGAAATTTGAATAATCTTTGGTTTTTCATTAAACGATTAAAATTTCATAAGTTTTGGTTCACTTGCATTGATGTTGTGATTTTCTTTGTGCTCATGCTATGGGCATAAGTAATAGCATACATCCCATCATTTCGTGTCCCCAAAATATTTTTATATTAACATTTTGACATGTTGGAAGATCCATTTGTCCATTTCAAGTTTTAAAATGTTTTGATAAAAGGTCATAAACATTAGATAATGGAATAGAATCAAAATATATTCATTTCAAGCAATGTTTTTTGACTCAAATGGAAGCTTTTTAATCTTTTTTTCATTTTTTTGGTGTCAAAATTTTTGTGAACTTTAGCCCAAAAATAGGAAATTTTGTTGAATTTACATTGAAAACCAAAAAAAATCTTGAATTTTCCCAATATTTTGTCTAAAAATTTAAAATTCCACCCAAAAAAATTAAAGTGGATTTTTCATTGCCATAGTTTGGTTGTTAGTTGTTGTGCAAAAACTAAAATCTTTGGTTGTTGAAATATGTTTGGTTGTTGGTGGATTATAGTGATTGAAATAAATTTGGTCACCAGCAAATTGTGGTGACCAAATGTTGTTTTGGTTGTCACAAGGTTTAGGGCAACCAAACACCACATTCACAATGCCTATGTTTTACATATTGTCAAATTTGAATATATCAAAATTTTAAAAAAGATATATTTTTTTATTATAACAATATTGCAGAACAAAAAATTTAATTAATTATTTGACATTGAAAGTAAGAGTGTTAGAAAAACCATTTTCATATGCAACCAAATTAAGTATGAATCAACAAAATGGAAACAAGTAGGTAAATAAACAAATGTGTGACTGAAAACTCAACATAAGTGATCAAGATAAAAAATGAATTTATAATATACCATTATATCTAACTACAAAACCAAAAACTACCTTATTTCCTCAATCCAACATGTACCTATAATTGTTTTCATTTTGATCTCCATATAATTACATAATCCTTATTATTATTTTTATTTGTACATCTAGATCAAGCTATGTCTTCTAGAAAGAAAGAATTAATAATTGGTTGTTTGCCAAAGCTAACCAAACCCTTTCTTAATGAAATGTGAATGTTCATTGAAATAATGTGATAATGAAATATCAGTGTTCATTGAAACAATGTGATAATAAAAGGAAATTATAAAATAGTTTACTGAAATTTGCCACATCCTATAATTAGAAATGTAATAGTGGATACTATAATACATTTAATCAAAAAGTAAACATGTAATCTAAGTCTTTAAATTAAAAAAAATTCACAAATATTGCAAATGGAAATTGAAAATAAATAATAATATTAATTCTAATATCCTATCATATTTTAATGGGGGAATATGAAAACATGATGTGGTGTATGTGCATCTTATCAGGGATTTATTAAGAATACCCATTCTTTGTAAGGGTATATTTGTTGTTGGAGCCCAATTCAACATGAATAAGGTTTGTTCATGGGGTTTATTTCCAAGTTGTGTTTTTGGACTTTTATACATATTTCAAAAGGTACTCAACTTGCAAATTACAGGAATCCAAATTCAAAGCAAAAGCAAAATACAAATAGAAACTCAACATCAACTCCTATCTATGTGCATGTTGTTATGTGTGTGACTTAAATTGTTAGTTTTGGTAGTAATAGACCTTTGACCAAATCATTACTACATTGCACAAATTTGCCATTACAGTTCCAATTATTTGGATAATTTATCAAAAATTTGTCACATGGCAATTTGTGAAATAGGTAAGTAGGTAGATAGATAGTCTTAGGTAGGTAGGTTAAGCCACACGACACCTAGGCTAGGTTATGGCACGTGGCACCTAGGATAGACTAGGCCATGTGGCATCTAGGTTAGGTCATGCCATGTGGCATTTAAGATAGACTAAACCACATGTCGCCTAAGCTATGTCATATTGCATGGCACCTAGGTTAAGAGATTAAGCAACAAACATATGCAATAAACATTTTAGTCACAACCTAGTTGCAATTTAATCACAACTACATTTATTATATGTACGACTACCTAGCCTAGTTTTTAAGGTATTACCTACCAACTAATACCTCGCCTAACCTACTAGTTATTATTCTATTTACTACCTACCTATTAATCTAACTTATTACCTATTAATTCATCTAGCCTAAACCACCTCTGACACATGGCATTTAGGTTAACTATTTTGTTAAATTACTATTTTTTATTATCTTAATTTTTATAACTCTTCTTAATTATAATAATCAATATATAATAATTATATTAATAATCTTAGTAGGCATAATAATTTTTCAATAATTTTGTTGTAATAGTATCAATTTTCAGATTTAGTATATGAACAAAATTCATACATACACACAACATATGTAAAAACATATATATTTTAATTTCTAGTATGTATTAAATACGACTTTAATACATATAAAAAACATATGTCTATCATATTGCATCATAGTATACCTCTAGTGGTGCAAGTAATTTGGTGACTATTGTGATTAATGAGACATACAAGCCTATTCATGGATGAAGATATACTTAAAAAGCATTTAGCCCATAGGATGAAAGCATAAAGAATCTCAACATAGTTGCATCAAAGTCATAAGAATGACCAATTGTTTGAGATTTTGATCATATAGTTGCAAATACTTTCAAAGTGAGTTGCAAACAACTAAGAGTTGTATGTAGTTACAAACAAAATATTACATTTTGGTTTTTTTACTAGTGACAATTGTATCCATCTTTCATCTATAAATTTTATATCAAATATAGCCTATTTCATATACTTTCACATTTAGCTTCACAAACACAATCAATTTGACCTCAAATGTGTGCATACTCATTCATCCATCTTTACAAAGCTTTCACCTAGTCATAATCATGCTTTTGTAATACAATGTTTTTGCATGTTAGCTTTTAATGACTTGGGTAAGTCTAGTGAAACACACTTCAAGCTAGCACAACTAAGATATGAAGTATCAACATAGCATTAGCTATGCAAGCATGCCCAATTTATGTATCAATACATTAATTCATATTTCATTAAAAAAGAAGATGGTTTGACCTTGATTTTTGCTTAAGGTGTTAATCAAACATTTTGCTCAAGATGATGTCAAAAATCAAGTAGAAATAAAATTTTACGATAATAATGGGGAAGAGGCCAAAACAAAACAAGATATACAAATTTGGATTTACATTATTGTTCGAATTGTGTTTAAGTACATCAATTGAATTTAAAAAGGCTCTTCAATGTCAATGATGGTAATGCACAATATATGTGCAAGGTTTTTAAGGTTGGACATACTAAGGTGAACATGGCAAGAATGTCATTTTTTGTAATTTTACATAATTATTTGAGCTTGAAATTTACACCCAACCCTATGGGAACTAGGTTGGTCTATAAAATTGGGTTATCGGATTGGAACATTAGTATTTTTCATGACAAATGCAACATGGTATGGTGTGATGTGATTAATTGGATGTCTTAATATTTCATCAATGGTAGCATAATTCATTTAAAACAATGATACAATATTTTGTGAGCCACAAATAATATTACATAAAATTAACATTTTAAAAATCAAAATATAAAGCCCAAACACCAAAAATGAAACCTTCACATGTTAAAATGTATGATGCATGTGCATTTGTTAGACTATTTATGTTAAATGGATTTAATGTAATGATTATAACTATAATTGTTTTGAAAGAAAGACCAAATCAAAACAATATAAACATTTGAAATGGAGAACTTTTTAATTTCATGGCTTGTAATGTAACAATACACAAATAATATTTTTACGGATTCACAATTTATTAACCTCATAAAAAATTAAGATGTAAGCAATTCAAAATAGGGGTTTCTAAACCATTTTCAAGATGGCATGGAAGCATAAGGACTCGTTATGAAGTAGATTTATGAAGAAAATTTATTTAATCCTTTTGGACATGGTTTTTGTGAAACTCATATTATTGTTTTAAAAAACCCATATTCTAGGATGTTTATGAAATTCCCATGTAATTATTTTTCGGGAAAAGATGATTGTGAATTGCCTTGAACATAAACATCCAAAAATGTAACATTTTTGACACCATCAAAATACATTATAAAAATGTGTTATTTATTATGGACTTATCATGTGTTCTTTTTGGTCCACTTGGAGTGCTTTTACCCATTATGTAAAGATATGTCTAAAGAATGTACTTTTAATATAACCTTTTCAAAAATAGGATTCCTTATAATGCTTAATAAACATTAGTGCTTTTGAATACAAGTCAATATTTTATCCTCATTAAATTCAATCCAAATTATATCACATGTTTCCATAATATATTAAAAGCTTTTTTTTGTAACCAAATTAAAGACTTGTAACATATTACAATTTTGACATTAAAACATGAAAAACTAAACACTAATTATGTGTCTTGTGATTCATGCTAATATGTATATGTGTATGCGTATATATATGGTCATATGTGAATTATAAAAGTAGTTGCGTGACTATCCAAGATAGCGGATGAAAACCCTTGGTCGAATTACATGGAGGATGTGATTATTATGTAGCAAGGTACCACATACTATTTTTTTCTGATTAATGTTTTTTAGAACTTGTCCAAGTCAATTAAATATTGTAATTATCACGTGGTATTTACAACTTAAAATTAGTCATAAATCTAGTGATTAATATGCAAATTCTTGTAATTATCCTATTTTTTTAAAACATTAAAAAAACAATCATCCAAACTGACAAAGTTGACTTCTATTATCATGTTTGCACTCTCATGGATTTTCCAAGTTCAAGTACATTTATTATTACAATTGATAATACATTACACGAAAATATCCTTGTAAAAAGTAAGCATAATTATACATATACCACAAAATGAAAAGACTTAAATCTCATGCATCAAAAGAAGAATTTACAATTTTTATGTTATAATTTGAAAGTTACATTATTAAATGTTTGTAAGTTTCTAGAAAGCCATCAAGTGTTGCATCCATTTATTGAAGATGCACCACACATACTTCTCATCTTTCTAAGAGAAAGTTCAAAATTCCATTGAAACAAAAGAAAATTGAAATTTTATAACATCCCCCCAAAACATTCACAACGAGGAACTTTTCACTATATGTGTTATAGTTAAATGCAAGAGAGAATTATTAGAACTCAGAATAATATGTATTAAGTGAAATTGGCAATAATTTGCATATGGGATTAATCCTGAGTCTTTATTATCATTTGCAATATAATCATTTGCATCTTGTGGCATCTTGTGAGCTACATGAGTTTATACAAACATCCACCTTTCATCCAATATTAATAAAATTCATTCATGAACATTCAATTTTCATCCATTATGAATGAAATTCATTCATTGTTGTTCACTTCTGATTTGTAAACATTGAAGGTAATACATAATCATGTGTAAATTTTTTTTTAAAAAGTAAATTATATTAGCTACTATTTGATGAATTACGTATGATGGTTATTTAGATAGTCTTCACGAAACTTCCATGTCTTGGCCCTTCCAAGTGAAACAACCCTATTCATTTCAACAATGTTCCTTAAGTTTATCGCATATGGATGTGAACAAGCAAAAGAAACCAAAAAAAAAGCTATAAGACAGAAGAGTTAGTTTGCCAAACAAAGTATGATTGAGTGTGCTTCATTCATCTTGTACGGGTAGTGCATCCATTCTAGAGGGGCCTTTTTTCCTTGCAGGACTATTGACTTCATCTGTTAGAGGTAGCCACTTTCTACCAAGTAAACAATTCTAATAACAACTTTAAACTGTAGCAAACTGTAGAATCCAAATTCAATGTGCAAAAGAGTGGATTGACTTATTATGTGTCACAAAATGTGGGTGCAAAAGTACCACACAATTAGCACCTCCCACCCTCACTTTTC
>Ga0116226_10006059_pt1 | contig 10839 bp, 7 predicted proteins | sample S1TSphfallax_FD_89692 | JGI IMG/M metagenome (GOLD analysis project Ga0116226, IMG submission 89692) | Host-associated microbial communities from peat moss isolated from Minnesota, USA - S1T2_Fa - Sphagnum fallax MG | ecosystem: Host-associated > Plants > Peat moss > Unclassified | place: USA...
GCATTCGCCAGGCGATCAAAGATGCCCACAGCGGACGCTTCGGTGACATCATCAGCATCGAGTTTCTGCTGGGCCACGGCTGCGCCCCCGGCCAGGAGAAGACGTGGAAGCTGAATGCAGAGCGCGCCGGCGGCGGTTGTCTCATCGACCCGGGGATACACCTGCTGGATCTTTGCCTTCTGCTATCACCGGAGGGATTGGACGTTGCCGGCGGCAGCACCTGGTCCGGTTATTGGAAGACGGGCATCGAAGAAGACGTCAACCTCATTCTGCGCGGAAAAGCATTCTCCATCTCCCTCCATGTATCGATCGTCATGTGGCGCAGCATCTTTCGCATGGCCATCCATGGCACCGAGGCGTATGGCATCGTGACGGGCAGAAACCGCAGCTACGGGCCGCAGAGTTACCTCACTGGACCACGCTGGGGCTGGCAGTCCGCACCCAGTCAGGCTGCCTCAGAAAAGGTAGAACTTGAGTCAAACAGCATGGATGTATTCGCGGACGAGATGGAAGCGCTCCTGTTCCCTGCCGGCGATGAGAAGTCGCAATGGCCAAAGCCAGCGACCGCAACCGATGCGCTGCACGTCATGCAACTGCTCGATGGCATCCGCGAAGAACTGGGACTGCGCCGCGAATTCTCTGCCTAGCGTCCCTTACAGTGCGCACGGATCGATGAGCACACGGCATCGAACGCTGGCTTCGTCTGCATCGATGCGTCGATTAGCCCGGGACGGTGGTTGCAGCTGCCATCGGAACGCTGCCACTGCGGCGCCTTGCAGAGTGAATCCAGCCAGCTCTTATCGAGCGGCGACCAGAAGATCATGCGCTTGATATTCGCGACCGGCAGCACCACATCCAGATATTGGCGATAGTAGTCAGCGACCGCCCGGTCGCGTTTCTGGAAATCACCGTCGACCTTCGCGTCGTTCACATCAAGTTCGGTAATCGAAATCGAGAGGCCCATCGCCAGGATGGCGCGCAGGAATTTGTCCAGCAGGCCCTGGTCGATCGACAGTGCGCAGTCCAGATGCGACTCAATGCCGACTTCCTGTACCGGCACGTTCTTTTTCAACAGCGACTCCAGCAATGCCAGCGTCGCCTGCCGGCTGTCCTCTTCCCGTGCGTGCTCGACATGGTGGACATTCACGGCGCGGCGCGTATGCGCGTCGACTTCCACCGTCGCGTGAAAGGCAATGTCAATATAGTCGGGTCCGAGCGTATCCAGCCAGATGCCGGGGCTTAAGCCGCCGGGCTTGTGGTACCAGGTCGAGATCGGCTCATTCACGACATTCCATGCATCGAGCTTGCCTTTGAAGCGTCCAGCCACCTTATGAATGTGGTCGACGAGTATCTTTTCAGCATTCGATGGATTGACCGTCTGAGCGACCCATGGCGCATTGGCGTTATTCCAGCACAGACTATGGCCCCGCAGCACCATGCCATTGGCCTGCCCAAAGGCGACCATCCAGTCGGCATCGTCGAAATTGTAGGTATCCGGCGTCGGGTGGACGACATTCCACTGGAGACCGCTGGCCAGGGTCAGGGCATTGCAGTTCGCTTTGACGAATTCCGTGAACGCGGGAGGCGAGTAGAGAAAGAAGTTCTTGGTTCCGGCAATGCCGACACGCAGACCGCAGGGGGCACCCAGGTCCTTCAGGTGGCTGCTTTGTGCAGGGGCCCCATCGGGGGCAATGAAAGGAAAGGACGCCAATCCGAGGGCAGCCGCGCCCTGACCGATGAAATGTCTTCGATTCATGCAGACATCCTATGCCTCATTGCTAAGGCCTTAGCGAGGACAGCTCAGGGCCCCAATCAACTCATTTCCCCACAAATCCACCGTCGGCACACCGGCTGTCGGGTCCAGGCGGCTGTAGACGACATCGATCCCCTGCACTGTCCGCCGCTTGCCCTGCAGGTTGATCGAAGGTGAAAAGTTGTCGTTGCTGATCTTGTAATCCATGGCGAAGTGCATCGTCTGGCTATTGCCAAAGTGAACGGTCACTTCGCGAATCTCAATGGATTTGAAGTCCTCCACCTTCACCCGCACAGAGCAAAGCGTGCCCACTGCCGTATCCGCAGGGATGAAGGAAACGGTACTGTTGCTGCTCATCCGCGCCTTGCCGATCGATACCCATTTATCCTGCTGGGCCTGTGCTCCGAGCGCGAACAGCGCCAGAGCAAACATCACCCACACTCGGTAGCTTGAAAGCCATCGCTTCATCAGCATCTCCAGCTTCTAATTATCAGGCTATCACCCTCACACACCTGGATTCAGCCGCTCCTACTGCCTGATTGCCTTCTGTGCAGGCAATCGAAAGTTCCGTAGGGCGTAGCGCGCACCATCCGCGGACAGGTGCTGCGTATCCATGTAGAGCAGACGGTCGCCATCGCGATAATTGCAGTTGCTGCCGGGCACATTGCATAGAGCGGCCGCGGGATCGACAAGCTCTACGTTTGGAATCGCGGCGATCGTTTGCCGCAGCAGCGCACTTGTCTCGGCGTCCGCAAGCAGCGTAATAGGCGGAGCGGAACCAGGATCGACATCCGGCTTCCAACCCAGCCATTGGGCAAGCTTATGCCTTAACGGAATATGGGCCGTGCGTACTCTCCACAATGGGTCCTTTTCAAACGACGGGACATCATCGAAAACGATCACCTGCTTGCCCGCAGCTTGCAGCGCCCGGATCGAAGTGGCAAGGGAGTCTCGAAACAATTGCTGCGCAGCCGCCTTCGTGGGCGGATGGCTCTTGCCCGAGGTGTCCGTCGTTAGCCAGCCATCGTCATACATGCCATGAAAGGGCACAGACCAGTACCCTGCCAGTACGACGATCCGGATGGAGTGGTCCGCCTGGATAGCATCCAGAGCCTTATGATTGAAGCTCATGCATTCGGCTGCTAACGTCGGGTGCGGCTGAATGTAGCGGGTGGCGCCCAGCAACGGCGGGCACGATGACTTGCTGAACTCTACAAAGCCATAACCGCCCGCAGTCGCAAGCGGGCGCAGCCCGGGCGCCATCGCTGCTGAGTGGCTGTCTCCCCATAAGGCAACGACCGGCTGGTTGGGAACTTCGTCATAACACGCGGTCGATACGTTCAGCTGATCGTTTCCGTAGCCTCCCAGGCACTTGTCGCTCGCCAGACGAATGCCGGATGCCTCTTTCCTCGCCAGCTCCGGAAAGCGTTGAGGGAAGCCATGACTTCTCCACACCATGGCACACACCAAAAGGATAACCACGCTGACCGCGCCGTAGCGCAGCAGCAGAGGCAAGGGCGTCATGGTTGATTTCCGAAATGGCTGCTCGATGAAGTAATAGGAGAGCACGGCCGCAACGGTGGCGATGGCGATCAGGACCAGCGCCGCTGGAAGAGGCAGATCGTCTCCATAAACAACCCTGCCGAAGGCCAGCAAGGGCCAGTGCCAAAGATAGAGCGAATAGGAAATCCGGCCTACGAATCGCAGCGGCGCGATCGACAACAGATACGCATTGATCCAGCTTCCGGATGATGCCAGCAGCATGGCTGCCCCGAGCACCGGCGGCAGAGCAGCGAATCCGGGAAATGGTGTAGAAACCGTATAGAGAAAGACGGGCGTCAGGATGAGCAGAAATCCGACCCAGCCCAAGATGTGCCGGACCGCAGGCAGGCGCAGAAAGCCGGAAATGCGCTTCCCACCTTCACTGCCGACACCCAACTCCAGAATCGCGAGCGTGACGCCGGCACTCAATTCCCATGCACGTGGCGGCAGCGTATAGAACACCATCGTCGGGCGCATGCCGAGCTCGACGACTGCAAAGAGAAACGAGAGCACGCTGACGATGAATACACTGGGCAGCAGCCACTGTCGACGAACACGCGCCAGCAGGACCATCAGGAGTGGAATGACCATGTAGAACTGTTCTTCCACAGCCAGGGACCAGGTCATCAGCAGCGGATTGTACTCACTCCGCAGATCGAAATATCCGGATGTCTTCCAGAAAAGGATGTTCGATGCAGAGAGCGTCGCAGCCAGAGCGCTCCGCCCAAGCTGCGCTGCTTCATAGGGAGACATCAGAATCAACGCGACCGCCACAGTGAATAGAAAGACGGTGTAACAGGCGGGAAGAATGCGCTTCGCTCGGCGCTGATAGAAACGCAGATAGCTGAAGTTTCCGTGGCGAAGCTCAGAGAAAATGTGACCGCCGATCAGGTAGCCGGAGATCACAAAGAAGATATCGACACCCGTAAAACCGCCCGTGAAGAACGGGACGTGTGCGTGAAAGAGCACGACGCTTAGCACTGCGATCGCCCGCAGCCCGTCGATATCGGGCCGATAGGCCCTCTCGGACAGTCCGGATGGCGGAGCGTCCTTCAACCGCTCTCCGGGCACGGAGCCTGCGACCGAAGGATGCATGCCTCTCGCATCGTGTATCTGGACTTCCGCAGCCATTGGCTCAACAGACCTCTCTTGGATCAGCTCCTTAAGGCCCAGACCTGAAGGACGACCTACTTAGCCCACAGCAAGAATCTTTGAAACAGCGTCCGATAAATCTCTGGCTTCATAGGTAGGTACTGGTTCATCCGCGTTTCGCATCGCAGGATGGTCTTCAAGCACACGAATCGTCTGTACACCCGCCGCTTCTCCACACGAAATGTCCGTGGCCCGGTCACCCACCATCCAGGATGCTTCCAGCGAGACCCCATATTGCGCAGCTGCCTTGAAAAGAAAATGGGGGGACGGTTTTCTGCACTCGCATGTACCCGTATGGCTGGCAATCACACCGTGCGGATGATGGTAACAGTAATAGTACTCTTTAAACTCTATCCCCGCTTGGTGCATCGCAGCTGCCAATTTGGCATGAACGCTCTGCAGTTCTTCCAGAGTGTTCTTCCCTTTGGCGTAATTCGGCTGGTTGGACACCAGGAAGAGGCAGTAGCCGGCATCCTGCAGTCGATTGAGGGATACATCGAAGTCTGGAACAAGGTACAACTCTTCTGGCCGGCCCGGAGACTCGTATTCACCAGTCGCCGGGTTCAACACATTTCGGTTCAACACCCCGTCGCGGTCCAGAAATACTGCCCGCTTACCTCTTACTTGGTTGATTCCCATTTCATCTCATTCTTCTTAAGACCAGGATGAGACACAATTAAATGCCAGACAACGGCTTGAAACTCCTCAGCATGCGCGGTCACCGTATCGGGGGTAATCGTTGGGATGATTACGCAAGCGTCGGCAACCTGGGCCGTGTATCCGCCGTCCCGCCCAACCACACCGATCACCTTGGCTCCAACTTCCTTCGCCAGCTTCAGGCTCTGGACGATGTTGGCGCTCACATTCTTCTCGAGATTGCCGCCGCCAACGGAAAAAATGAAGAGCGTATCGCCGGCGCGCAAACGGCTGCCACGCAGGATGTTGGCGTAGGAGGTGTCCCAGCCGTCGTCATTGATCCGGGCAGTCAGCTCGGAAACATTGTCAGTGGGGGCATAACATTCGATGCCCGCAATCTTGCGGAAGTCGTTGACCGCATGGCCTGCGTGGCCCGCCCCACCGCCGACACCAATAAAAAACAGGCGTCCGTCGTTTTCTCGCGTCTCACGCAGAATTTCGACCATCCGGTCAACCCGAAGCGGGTCAATCCCGGCGGCCAGTTGCTGCACTTCTTGAAGATAACGCAGTGTGTATTCCGTAGCGCTCAAACAGTCCTCCGGTATCCGCTCAGAAGTTACCTTACAGCAGACGAGGGCTGATTCAGGTCAATCAAGTGAAAGCGCCCCAGTCGCCTGCTAAACTTCAGTGGTTTGCTGAAGTTTACCAGACAACCTGGGGCTTGGCCCGGATAGAAAGCACCGAAACCGTAAAACACAACTTTTAGCATCTATCTCAGCTCTTGTTACTTTACGGAATCCCGGCGTGAGGGTCTGACTCGCGGGTCCGACTCAATCAGCCAAGAAATCCGAGGTTGTTGGAGCCGAAATTCTCAATATAAGGCAGGACGAAGGGTAGATCGCTGGCCGAAAGACCGAACCATTGCGCGAGCGTGGCCGCATACTGGGCCGTCGCAGTCGTCGGCACCCATCGACCATTGCTGCCCGCATCGTCAGGCCCACCGAGTGCCAGCGTCGGATACGCGCCATAAATCTTGCCGCCCTTCACGGCGCCGCCGAAAATCAAATGATGATTGCCCCAGGCGTGATCAGAGCCCGCGGCCGAGTTCGGCTGCAGCGTCCGGGCAAAGTCGGAACAGGTAAACGTGGTCACCTGGCTAGCGACATTCAACTCCACCAGGGCTTCGTAGAATGCTCCCAGGGAAGGACTCAGTTCCGCAAGCAGCTTGCCCTGCATGCTCACCTGGTCGCCGTGCGTATCAAAATTTCCAAAGCCGACAAAGAAGATTTGCCGAGTCACACCGAGCGCCGCCCTTACTTTGATGAGGTTCGCCACTTCCTGCAGTTGTGCACCGATGCCGCTTGCCGTCGGGGGAAAGACTGTCTGCAGAGGCGATGACGCGCCGAGTGCTTCCTTCAGGACATTGTTGTATGTGTAGGCATTCGAAGTGATCTCATTGTCTGCCTGCACCAGCGTCACACCAGTGCTGAGCGTTGACAGTTGCTGCGCAGTTTGCAGACGCGATGAGCAGTAGCTGTAGTCGCGGCAGGTCCCGGAGGTGGGGCCCGTCGCCGACACCATCACCGGGGCCGTGGTAACTCCAGTGCAGAAGAGTGCTTCGCCGTCGAGCGATGTGACCATGGGGACAGTGGCTCCCGGGTTGAACTGGGGGTTCATACGGTCTGCCAGGCGTCCTGCCCAGCCCGAGCCTCCCGCAGAATTCGACATCTGGCTATGCCATTCCGATTGCTGATCAGGATGTGAAAAGAGATTTCCTGGGGTCGTGACCGCGTTGGCCAGATACTGCGCCCGCGTCGTCGGCTGCAGCAACGTGCCGACATTCGCCAGAAATGCAGCATTGCCGCTGTTAAAGAGCGCTTGAATCTGCGGAAGGGCCGGGTGCAGGGCAAAATCCGGCTGGGACGAAAGCTGCAGCAATGAGCCTTGCGGCAAAGCCAGGGGTCCTCGCAGCTGCGAGTACTTCTGATAGCCGGCGCTATCGAACGGGATCAGTGTGTTGTTGCCGTCATTCCCGCCATAGAGAAAAACGCAAACCAGGGCCTTATAGTCCGAACTGGTCTGTGCCAATGCGTTCAGCATGCCGAACGGTTGAAACCCCATAGCATTTCCAGCAGCAAGCATGGCGGTGGCAGATAGAAAACTTCGGCGGCTCGTTGGCATAACTCTCCTGTGCAGTTCCCTGTTTTTTTGAATCGCTTGCGTGGACGTGCCTTAGTGCATGATTTTGTACTGCGAAGAAGTCACGACCAGATACGCCGCGACCTGCGCCCGCATCAACGGAACATTAGCCGGGATGGCCGATACGGCCCCGATGATAGTGCTGCGCATATCAGACGGCATCTGGCTATGCATGAAAAGAAATCCCAGGGTGTCGACGAGTTGCGCCGGGTCGGCTGCCGTCTGTCCGATAGGGCTGGTGGCACTCAAATCGATATTGAGACCGACTGCCTGGTTCGCGACAATTGTGTCCGCGCGCGAGAGCCGCGGCGCTACCGTCCCGGAATTCTCCAACTCGAACTCAGGAGAATTGATCGTCGTTAAGGGGATGACAAATTGCGGTGAGAAAAAGTTGAAGACATCCAGTTGCTCCAGCGGCTCATCACCGAGCGGTCCCATTTGCAGGCCCATGAAGGTCCCCGCTGAGTAGGGGTCCGCCGGGTTCGCAAGCGTTCCGTTCAGTGCGCGTACCAGGTTGACAGTCCACAAGAGGGGCTCGCGCAAATGGCCGCCGTTCGGCACAGCGGGATTCGATTCAGCCTCATCGCCTGTCTGCGTATCTCCGGCGCGCGCTTCTTCGTCCATCAGAATGGCCTTCAGAATGGATTTCATGTCTCCGCGAACGCCGTAGCCATTGTTTGCGAACACGGCAGCAACGCGCTCCACATACGCCGGGCTTGGGTCCCCCGTCACCAGCTGTTGAATGAGTTTGCGGCAGACGAAAGGCCCGACATTCGGGTGGGCAAAGATGTTATCGAGTGCGTCCGAAAGGTCGGCTTCCGCCGATTGCCCCGGCGGCAAAGTCGTACCGTTGAGCAGGGTCTTTGCCGTTTCATCATGCAGGCTTTCAACAGCCACCATCGGGTGTCGCCAGTTCGGGGTGTAGAAGACGAATGCCAACGGCGTGCTCCCATCCGGGTTCGCGTACGTCCATCCTGTGAATGCACGGGCGAATGCCTGCACCTGTGCTTCGGTATAGGCGGGAATGGGATTGCCGTTCGAATCCAGTTGCGGCGTGCCATTCGGGTTCAACAGGTTCAGACCGATCGTGAACAACTGCATCACCTCGCGCCCGAAATTCTCGTTGGCGACCTGACCCTGCGGCGCTGCACCGCTGTTCAGCATATTCAGGTAAAAGCCCATGTTCGGCGCCAGCGTGGCGTCCTGCATAATCTGGCGATAATTCGTAAACGCATCACTGGCCAGAGTATTCAGGTAGTAGGGCATCGCGTTGGCTTGCGTGTTCGGCGCAACCCAGATCTCGCTCAGTGCCATCGCGACACGCTGGCGCAGTTGATCGTTCCCCCACGCTGCGACTTTGAGGAATTCCGACTGGGTTTCGCAAAGGTTCGTCGAAAGAGGCGAACACTCCGTCTGCGGAAATGGCGGCTGGCTGAACAGGGTCGTCGGCTCATTGAATTGTTCCGTAAGCGCCGCTGACAAGCCAATCTGTTCCACATGGGCAATCGTGGAAGCAGTCGGGCCGAAGGTCGCCTGGTCCAGAAAGCGGGCTGCGGCAGTGGGCGACGTTTTCGTCGGTGTCAGCATGATGGTGTCCGCGCTGGAACGGCCGATCGCCGGGTTTGGGTTCTCGACAACAAGAGTGATCCTGGTTGCCGTTCCGCCCGGGTTCGACACCGTCGTCACGAGATCGCCCGGCACCGGACTGGTCGTAGGCACTGGTGTTCCCGCGATCAGCACCTGCGCGCCCGGGATGAAGCTTGTCCCGTAGACATTCACCGTGAATGTCTGGCCTCCATCCGACGTCGAACTCATGACGCCCGTGATCGCCGGCTTCGGGTAAAGAATGGTGCTCGTAACATTTCCTGCCACGCCGTTGTAGTTGCTGTAGGCGTTGACCGTGATCCCCCTCTTCGCCGGCACACTGGTCGGCGGCGTGTAGAGGCCGCTCTTCGAAATTGTCCCGTACGTGCTGTTCCCGCCCGTCGTCCCATTCACCTGCCAGGTGACCGAGGTATCACTCGATCCGGCCACAGTAGCAACAAACTGCGCTGTACTGCCGATCGCAATAATGGCCGGCCCGGTCACCGTTACTGATGTTGGTCCCGAGACTGTTAACGCTTTGCTGCCCCCTTCTGCCGCACCCGCCTCGCTGATCGCAGCCAGCGCCAGGCCAGACTGCTGCATGGATTTATGGATCGCCACAGTGGGGCTTGCCCAGACCGTTCCCGCGCTCAATGCCGCCAACAAAGCCCATCGATATTGTGTATGCATGCCAGGTCCCTATCGGATATTCATCCGCCGTTGACAAAAACTTCGTCCACGATATGGATTGTTCGGTCTCCCGAAGAAATGTCAGGCGCACCGAATCCAGGTGTTTTGTGCGAATTTCGATTCAATGGGTCTATCGGCAGCGGCTCGTCAGTGAAACATGCGCCTTGCGTCGCACGGGACTCACCAGAACGTAATCTTGCGGCCTGGACTTCACGCGCGAGCAATTCGGTCTCGATGTCCCGCTGCCATCGCGATAGCCGGCACGACGGAGATCCGGATCGCCCCGCCATAACTCCCGCAAAGCATTCAACTCCGAAGATCGGTTCTGGCAGATGCATGTGGACCCTCCTTTCGGAATGTTCTTTAACAAAGCAGGAGGGTAGATCGCGCTCATTCGAGCAGGCGAGAAGGTCGGCCGGCTGCAAGTGCCGGTCTTTCGGACCGCTGACAATAGAAATGCTACGGTGGCTGGGTCTGTTATAAGACTGATTTCACTTTTCCGATAGAGGTTTTTTGCGCTTCGAAAGAAAAAATTGTGCCCGATTGAGCACCTTTCAGAATGGTTCTCTAACTTCGAGAAGTTATTACTCTAATTATGTAATCGAGGACGATAGTTATCTATTTTTTGCATACCCATGAAGCCGTTTGCGAGCTTTTCAGCGTGCCGCGTAACAATGTTTCGCTATTCTTCATTTGAGGTTTGCACTCCGACCTTGAAAGGAATTTATTATGCCGCTCGATCCGGGACGGGCCATTGCCAACCTGAACGAACTTCGCTCGCTCACCGGCGATACGCAAGGAGCGCAGCGCGTTGCCTGGACGCCAGCCTGGACGAAAGCCCGCGCGTGGTTTCAGGAAAAGATACGGCCACTTCCCGTCGAGCATCACCTCGACGCGGCAGGCAATGCGTGGACGACCCTCAAGGGTCGAGCGGACCGTGCGCTGCTGCTGGGGAGCCATCTCGATTCCGTGCCCAACGGCGGCTGGCTCGACGGCAGCCTCGGAGTTCTTGCCGGCCTCGAACTTCTTCAGTCGATTGCCGAAGACACGGGCGGCCTTCCCCCCGTAACGGTCCGGTTGGTCGATTGGGCAGATGAAGAAGGCGCACGGTTCGGTCGCAGCCTCTTCGGCTCCTCTGCCTTCGCCGGCACCCACTCCATCGCCGCTGACCGCGGCCGTACTGATCGCGACAACATTCGCCTCGAAGATGCCATGAAGCCGTACGGCATCGACATCGAACGGATTGGCGAGGCTTCCGTCGAACAGCAAAATGCCGCCGCTTA
>Ga0116226_10006061_pt1 | contig 10836 bp, 6 predicted proteins | sample S1TSphfallax_FD_89692 | JGI IMG/M metagenome (GOLD analysis project Ga0116226, IMG submission 89692) | Host-associated microbial communities from peat moss isolated from Minnesota, USA - S1T2_Fa - Sphagnum fallax MG | ecosystem: Host-associated > Plants > Peat moss > Unclassified | place: USA...
ACGTTAGATATTATATCGGAAACCGATAGACTTTTGAGTCGGTTCGCTAAGTCGTTGCGGTGATGGGTTTGTTGCAAATAGTTTTCGATGTAATGTTAATCGCAAATTTTTAGCGGCATTTTGAGAATCCCAAAATGTTTGCGTTAGATATTATATCGGAAATCGATAGACTTTTGAGTCGGTTCGCTAAGTCGTTGCGGTGATGGGTTTGTTGCAAATAGTTTCCGATGTAATGTTAATCACAAACTTTTAGTGGCATTTTGAAAATACCAAAATGTTTGCATTAGATATTATATCGGAAACCGATAGACTTTTGAATCAATTCGCTAAATCGTTGCGGTGATGGGTTTGCTGCAAATAGTTTCCGATGTAGTGTTAATTGCAAACAATGGATAGAAGCAGTTGTAGTCGGAAAAGTTTTGCGATTGTATCAAGTTCGGAAGTTGCAAAGGACTTGCGATTGTACGGGTACGAATGTTATGGTATCGCAAAAGCTTAAGAATTTGCAAGGTATTATGGTTCGCAACAGCGAGATTTCAGAAACATCTTTCTTTGTTGTTTGCGATGATATTTGGATCGCAAAATAGCCCCATGTTGTTGTAATGTAGCCTTCTTACAACATATTATATGAATATTGATTATTAAAATTAATAATCATTACTTGCAAACCATAATACCCATACACATCAATTCACAATTGAAAATAAAAACATTATAGCATAATCAATTGTAATAAAAAGATACAAAATATTGCATGATTATATTTAAACTTTAAACCCAACTTACATCACATAACACATGAACTAGTTAAACATAAAGCACACAAATATAAATCAATTGGAAATAAAATAACCTTCTTGAATGAATATTATTTATTAAAAAAATGTTTAAGAACTGAAAATGAAATCCACTTTAACAAATGAAATAAATATTGTTATTATAAAACATATTCTTAGAAAAAATTGAATAAAATTGACCTTGTAAAATAAATAAAACAAATGTGAACAATAATATAAATCTTGTTGTTTGCAACCAATCATTATGTAATTGTGTGCAACTGGGTGTTGTTTGCAACTATATTGGTTGTGCAAGCAATTACAAAATTGGTACTATATAATTTTTGGGTCATATAGTTGTGTGTTTAATTAATATGCAATTACTAGTATAAGAAATGTACACGTGTCATAAAAATAATGGTTAAACTAATTTTGGTTAAATTAACCATGGCTGAACTAAACATGATTAAATTATTTACAAAATTAAATTAATTATGGTTAAACTAACATGACTAATTAAATGATAAATTTAACCTTTGAGTTATTTTAATCATGATTAATTTAACCATGGGGAATTGAACAAGAATTACGTTAACCTCATGATCAATTTATTCATCATTAATTTAACCTTTGAATTAGTTTAACCATAGTTAGTTTACTTAAAGTTAATTTAACCATGATCAATTTAGCCAAATTAAGTTTAACCAAACAAATTATATTATTAAATTATTAATCATTATCTGTAATCATGTGTCATTATTAACAAAATATTATAATTATAGTTATAATTACTAGTGTTATTATTTACTAATGAAAAATATTATTACTCGATAACAATCATAATATCATAACATGATTTTTATTCTTCAATAATTTTTATTTTATTTTTACTATGGTATTAATAATTATTTAAAATATTAAATTTATATATTATTAATGAATATTAAATTTTATTATTTTTATTATTACCATTAGTTGTCATTGTTATAATTATTGAATAAATATTTTTATAATTTTATTATATACTAATGGCTAAGAAGTTATATTAATTAGCCTAGGTTATGTTATTATGGTATAGTATTATTAATTACTTATAAATATTAAAAATAATATTAGTAATGATTATTATTGTGGTTTAATATATTTTATTTGGATGTTATTACAATTATTTAATTATGATTTTTTTTTGTTAGTAGGTTACATTATATAGCCTATAATTATTGATTATTTAGTAATAATTATTATTGTTATTCAATAATTATAAATGTAAGTATAATTCTATTATTCTAATGACAATATTTCATCAAAATTACTTTATGTAGGATGGGTATTTTGGTGACCGTCACTATGACAATTCCAAAGTCATTTTAGATTCTAATTCATCATACATCAAATTCCATTTCAAAATCAATTATTGTTGTTTTTTTTTGCACCCTTTTGATGTTTTTATCTATTTGTGTCATGTTGTTTTCTTACACCCTTTTAAAAAAATAAAATCTCTTATTTGTTTATATTTTATGCTTCCTTATTGAATTAAGACTTTCATTGACATTTTTCCTACCAAATCAAAAATGTCAAAAAACAAATTTGAAAAAATGACATATAGTGAAATTTACAAAATTTTATTTTTTGAAAAGTCAAAATTGATTACAACAAAATTATTATGTCCACAACAAAATGATTCAATCATTGTCATTAATAGTGCGAAATAATGTGGAGCCCAAATTAATTATTGTGATATATTTATGGTTAGTAGGCTACATTAGTTCACCTATAAGTACATTAGTTTTTAGGTTATTACTAATCATAAACTTAAATTAGGTAGTAATAATATTAAGTTATTGATTATTAACTATTATAAATAATCAAATTATTAAAATGTTATTATAATTATAATTGTGAATGTTAATAATTATGAACGAATTAATATTAATATTTGTATATTATATTATTATTACCTATTATGTTTTATTATTTATAATATATTTAATTTAACTAATAAGTAAATTAGGTGAGTATGGAATATGTAGCATGTATTATTTGTATGTTGATTATAACTATGTTGGTTGCATTTGCAACTAAATTTTTTATCCCATATTTTTTGCCTTGGATTCCATATGTGCACACTATGTATATAAATGCATTTTCCTTGTTCACAAACTAAGTACCAAATGCCATTTGGGATGTAATGGGTTTAGGGTAATGTGTAATTGGAATCTAATGAAGGAAAAGAAGGAAGAAAAAAAAGCCCCCCAAGCTCTAGAATTGGAAAGCTTGAATTATAATTATAAATAATTGTGAAGAGCCAAATGCTTACTTTTGTTGCATCAATAGTTCAACTAGAATCATGTTGTTTTGAGACAATAATGAATTGCTTGAATAAAGAAGACCACATGGGGCTGAATTTTTAAAAAATCAAGTTTGTGACTTACTTTAACATGCTTGGTTTATCAAACATTTGATTTCCATGACCAAATTCATTTAAGTCTCCATATGTTTCCAAGGCGTTGTGTGGTTGTTGGTAATTTAAAAATCATTTTTGTTGTTTTTGTTGTGAAGTTTTTGTTCTTGCAACCTTGGATTTTGACAAGGGGTGGTGCAAAGTCTTGCACTCTTGCAACAACATTGTCAAAGCTTTTATTTCTACACAACGTATTGCCAAAAAGTTATTGTTTTTATTGTTGTGCAACTTGCTAAATTGCAACTACTATGATTATTACCACATAGTTGATGTTATGAAGAAAATTTGGAGTGTGGTCCTCTTGTAATGTGATTTGACATGGGTTATACTATTGTGCATTATTGTTACAATGATTTGGACCTTAGCATTCATGACTTGATGAGGGCTGGGAAAATAGGAGAAAACCTTAGGGAAAATTCTTGTTGTAATACATGGAATATTTTCCAAAAATTTATAACATAAAGATATACATTTAAACAAAATTAAAAATACATTTGATTGGACAAATATGTTTTCATTTTTTTCATTTGGTGGATATGCATTTGCCAATTTTCAAATTTAAAATAATCATAAGATATGTACAAAGATTTTGAATACATACCTAACTTTTGGAATTAAATTTTCCAATCATAAACTTGCCCCACTATTGTAATTTTTTGTTGGAAAACTAATATTTTGTGGGGGAGTTGAACCTTAGCTCTTTAAATAACCTTGCCCAATGAAACACAAATTTCTTGCATGAACCACATTTCACATACATCCTACCTAACCCAAAAACACACACACCATAACAAGAAACCATCGTTGCTATTGATGGGCTCCACAAATAACCTTTGCATGAACAAAAATATGAAATTATTTGTCAAGGGCACAAAAACAACCAAGTTTACAATATTTCCTAACCAAAATGATAACAAAGTTAGGTTTAGTTCCAAATCCAAATTGTGAAAATAAAATAAAATAACATGAACACAAAATGTGAAAAATAATAATATGTAAAATATTTTATTGCAAAGAAAAATACAAAATAAAACAAGGTTATAATAAGAAAAAATACACAAAATTGGTGTTGAACAAATTTAAAATAATGGGGAATTTTAATTTTATTTATACTTATTAGGCAACTAATTAAAAAACTTTCAATTTACATGTGGCCCATGTGCACCCATGTGTGACCCATGTACACCCATGTATGAACTATAAGTTAATTAGAAGTGAACTAAAAATGAATTAAGACACAATTAAAAATGAACTGAAAATTAATTAGAAATTAATTAAAAGTTATTTAGAAATGAATTAAAAGTGAACTAATAGTTATCTAGAAATGAATGAAAAATGAATAAAGAGTTAACTATAAGTGAACTAAAACTTTACTAAAAGCTAACTAAGAGTAAGTTGAAATTAAACTAGTACTTAAATACAAATTCATTACAAATCATGGGTGAACATTCATATGAATAACTCCACAACATAGGCATCCTTGACATTGTTAGTTCTTTGAAGTGTAAATTATCATTCAAGTTACTTAATCCCATAAAAGGAACAAGAAACATTTTTGAATTCACCTTGTCAAATTAATCATTATCCAACCCTAATTGTTCAAAATAATTTGATTCCTCATCAAATTATAATTATCTTTAGCTAATGAAGATTCAACTTTAAATTTTTTTGTCAAATCCTTATGCTATGAACAATTTATACAAGGATTGTCAAGTTATTTTTTCACCACGATGTTGATTTGATCTAAATTATCCATCCATAACCTACAACATCTAAGAGTTGTCAACACACCAATAATACTAAACACATGTAGTTAATTTGAATATGTCACCTTATAATGCCCAAAATTTGTTTGGCAATGAAACTAACATTTGGGTACTGATTTCCATGAATCCGCCACCAAGCTAATGGATCAACACATGTAGCATGAATTATAGATAACTTATGACAAATGATAGTTTTCCAACAACAAATGCACATGAAGATTTTTCCATAGATGTGCCCACACCAAATTTATTAATTGTTTTTAATAGAGTCACTAGATCTAACAACAAATCCAATAATTTATAGTGCACATGCTTGGACAATAAGGTTTAATACTTCAAACATGGTCATCAAAAAAAGGATTATCACATTGGCATCATATTTTGCAATAAGATTAATATGATGCCAATGTGATAATCCGTGGTTTCATAAACAACAAATAAACCAAAGGTAACATGTTAGGGGATCCAAGAATTATTCAAGCAATTGATTACCAGGGCAATGGTGTCCATGTTGCCTCTAGACATCTAGAGATCAAATTTAACAAATACAATTTTTGTTTTAGTAAACCTTGACAACACATGTAATTTGGGGATCAAAACTAGAAGATATAATTTTTGTTTCAACAAGTGTCAAAAAACACATGTAACTTGGAGCTCAAAGTTAAAAGATAATTTGTTTGCTTTAACAAACATCTACAACATACGTAACTTGGAGATCAAAACTAGGACATATAATATTTCCTTTAACAAGCCCCAATAACATATGTAACTTGTATAGTTTTTGTGACCATTGTAAACATCATTTCTTCCACTAAAATAAAATGAAAATGAAAAGCAACACGTGGGTGTTGGTGTAAGACTAACCTTCATAACCAAAGATTTTCACAAGTGGAAAATGGTATGTACCTTTTACAAATGTATAAGACTAGGTCCTTAAGAAAATGATGTTGTGCTTCATTAGACTTCTTGTAAAAATTTGTAGCACCAAAATGTGTCATGACTACATGTTTAAATGGTTGAGATTGTTTTTTCAAAGGCTATTGACTATGACTTGCATCAACAAGTTTTTCAATAATGGCCAACTTTCTACTAACAACCAATTTTGGATGCGCAAATTTAACATGGGTTTTCATGGAATGATTGCATTAAACTTACTATGCTTGACAAAACCTTTTCATAAAGTAGATCGTTAACACATATAAAAAAAACCATCTTGTTATGTTTTATAAATAATGCACCACAACATCTACAATTTCTCAACATTCACACATAAGTTGTTATTGACAAAAAAAACCCCACCAATTTGAATTCGAATTATGTGTGGCTTCCAAGCTTTGCAATTTAGGCTAGTATAACTATAAGCTATTGTATTTCAACCTCAACAAAATTTGAGGTAACAACAACAAAACTAACACCAATAAAGCCATGCACGTGCATGGTTTAAACATTTGATGTTGGTGGTGTTCTATCATTTTTTTTGCCACATGGATAATTAATATCGCTAATGGACGCAACCAAATGCGCGTCATTTTCTTTAGCCATCACTTAGGGTCGTAGAAATCTACAACCTAACACTTAACCAACAAAAAGAAAGAATAGAAAAACAAGTTTAAGGCATGGCATGGAGATTTACTTGAGTTTGAAAAAGTGCATGGGCATGAAAGAAATAATGCAAGACACATGGAGTTCAAAAGAAAAGAAACTAGTTAAATTCAAAATGTTTGGCTTGAACACTTACCTTGATAGTTGATGTAAAGGTGTTATTATAAGATGTGTTTGAATTTCCATTAAAAACTATAGACACTTGAATTGGAACAACGTTTGAACAATTGTTGTAACCAGTGACAACAACAACAACGAGTGAAATCTTGTAACAACCATTGATTGCAACAACAAACCAACACCAAAAATTACAAAGAGAAAGGAGAGTTGGAAAAATGCTTCAACAATTGCAGTAGTTAATATTGATACAATTATCGATTACAACAATGAAGCAACGTCGAAAATTGGAAGGAGCAAGGAAAGGTTGAAAAACACTCCAACAATTGCAACAAAAAATAACGTCACAAGGGAGGAAGGAAAGGGAAAATGATACAATTTGCATTCAATGGATTGCCAAAAGTTACAAGGAGAGGAGAGAGGTTGTGCTTCACATTCAAGCTTCATCACGAAATGTTAAAGTTGAAAGTCACAAGGAGAAGAAAGAAGATGTGCATTTTGCACTCAAGCTTTGTTGTAAAATATTAAACCCTAAAGTCGAAAGTTGCAAGGAGCAAGTTGAAAAGGAGAGCTCGTATACACTACACACTTCACATTCGAAGCTTTGGTGGAAAACATTAAACCCTACAAGCTCCATCTCCATCCAACAATCTAATCCCTAAATCAAAATTTATTATGTGCTGTAATGTTCAAGAATGCATTGAATATGCATATTTGTACTATGAAGATATGGGCATATTGATACATAAATGTTCATATGTGCATTGTAATATTCACACATCATGCCCATATATGCATGAACATTGGTTATTATGCGAATGCATTATGCTAGATACATAGAAAAACCAAATTCCAAATATGACTACATGTTATTCTTGGTATTATTCGGGTTGATATCCAGATTTTTTGATATATCCAAGGAACATTGGTTCAAACCAAAGTTGGGTGGGTATCACAAACACCTCCAAACATCACCTAGGCATCTTGGTCTAATCCCCTTAGGGTATCACCTTGAATGATGCTTTGATTGAAAATTAGGACGTCGATTTTCACACAAGTGAAAATTGGATTTAAAAAATGAAAATAAAATCAGAGAACTGGATAAGGTTTAACCTTTTATTTGGGTCCATGTTTCATAATTTAGCTGCATGAAAACTGAGGGTTAGGTTGGAGTTGTTGCATTATAACAACTTGTTCTTGCAAACCTTAAAAATATGGATAAAATGGTGTTGTCTTTTAACTCCCCTTATTGTGGTTTTATTTTCTTATAACATGGTTGTTTTGTTAATTAATTTGTTGTTGGTTTTGTTTTTATTTTTGGTTTTTTGCTTTCATTGCCTTGTTGTTGTCACACCTTGCTTGTTGTCACACCTTCGTATTATCACGCCTTGTGCCTTGCTTGCTTTTGCACCTTGTTATCACCACGCCTTGTTTGTTCTTGTGGCTTGTTGTTGTCACACCTTACTATTGTCATACCTTGTTTGTTTTTGCATTTTATTGTTATCACGCTTTGTTTACTCTTGCACTTTACTATTATCATGCCTTGCTTGCTTTTGTGCCTTGATGCTATTGTGCCTTACTTGTTCTCACATCTTATTGCTTTCACACCTTGTTCCTATCATGCCTTGTTGCTCGTGCTTTCGTGCCCTACTTGCTTTCGCCCCTTGCTTGCTTTTGCGCTTTATTTGTTTTCACGCCTTGTTGCTTTTCAATGTTCGCACCTTGTTGCTTTCACTTTTGTGCCTTGCTACTTGCGCTTGTTACCTTGCTGTTGTTGCTCTACCATCGCGCCTTGTTGTTTGCCATTTTAAAATGCCTCCTACCCCCCATCCACCTCGTTATTGCTTCGTTGTTTTATTGTTTGGTTTCATGCCTTGTTGTTCTATTTGGTTAGTTGGTATTCCCTCTTCACTTTCTTGTGTAAGTGGAAGAACTTGGAGCAACACCAACAAGCTTCATCCAACAATAGAGGTTTTTCATTTCCCCCTAAATTTTTGATTTTTTTTTTTTTGTTTTGAGTTGAATAATTTTGTTTTAGTGTAGTTTGTGAGTTTTAATATGTTGTTTTTTTTGTTTTTTTGTGTGCAAGATTAAAATTTGAAACCTTGAATTTAAATATAAAACCCTTCAACCTAAACTTATTTTTCCATGATGAGATGAGAAAGAAAAGTAAGTGATTTGTTCATAACTTTTTAAACCTTAAATTCCATTGTTTATAAATGTCTTTTTAAAACTTGTAAACCCATTTGCTTGTAATATATATATATCTTTTGATTAAAAATGTTATTATGATTTTTGCATGGTTTATTGAAGAATAGTTTTTTGGCATTATTTCTTGACATACTCTTGTGAAAATTGCCAATGGAATAATCTTCTACAAATGAGAATGTGATAAGTGGGAATAATGAAACAATTTAAATATGTATGAATGATTTATTTTTGGAAAATAAATATGAGGAAAGTCCAAATGTCCAAATAAAAACAAGTAGGACTCCAAAAAATGGAAGTGAAAAAATAATTAAGGAAAACTTGAAAAAATTGTATGCTCAAAGAAAAAATTACAAAACACATGGTAGAACTTCTTGATGTTGGAGTTTTGATTGTGTAAATGACAATGCAGAAGTTGATTTGATTAACACACAAATAATGCGTTGTATACTTAGTTATCAAAATTTAATAATTGAAATATATCCAAAAACTTGACGAGGAAAATATTGAATTCTTAATACAAAACCAATGGAATGACTTCTCTTAAAAAACATGTGGATGTAGATCATTCTTTTATAACACAAATGTTTGAAGAAGAAGTGAACAATTTGTTGAAAAGGATTGAGGAAAGATAACTATCAAAGAAAAGAACAAATCCATCTACAAGGTCAATCTTTAAATTTTTTTTTGTCAAAGATACCTTCAAACAAAAGGATGTGTAATGGAAAGAATTTAAAGAGTACCTTAATTTGTTAATTTTTTTAAAAAAAATTACCTATCTAGTTTGTGGAGAGTATGTGGTTCAAACATTTAATTCTTGGTATTTGTCCAAAATTTCCCTTCCAAAAGACAAATTTCACAAGACATATTGCCAAGGTTAGTGGAGAAGACAATTGAATTACATGTTTTTCCTACATTGGCATAATGTTATTATGCAAGAACAAGCTTTGATCTTTGGATGTCTAAAGGAGGTTATGATGTGTTCACATTGGTGGTAAAATTTTTAAGTAACAATTGGCGGCCTAAACATATGATTATTGGTTTATTTCAAGCAAAAGCAACAATAGGGCAAACCTTGGCCAAAAGTTTGACATAATTATTGGACAAGTAAGGTTTAAGGAAAAAAATTTGTTTATGTCAAAGATGAAGGATTTAATTTCAATGCAATGATTAGTGCATTGAAGTTTGTTAAAAATTGTGAATATCTTGGGATAGAAGAAAGCTTCTAGGGTACTTGTTTTGTACATGTGTTTTCAAAAGCATGTCAATATGGCATTTCAAAGTAAAAAGTATCCAAAAATTTGAAATATATTTTTATTAAGTTTGCTCAAGTAGATTTGCAAAAATGTGTCACTTGGTTTAAGAAGTATGGGAATGGTAGACAAGAATGGAGTAAGGTGTATTTTGATATTAGAATTCAACCCAAAAAATTAAACACTCTAATCAAAACAAAGTAGTTTTTTTTCACTCATTGTTTCAACTTTTCAAAGTTTTTGTGGTTTAAAATTTGATAGGACAACTAATCAAGTTATTATTGTTTTTTTACATGTTTGTTAGTAAAATCATTATGTTTCAAAAAGCTTTATAATTTTGATCTAATGTTGTTCTCTATTAAAGCAAACATATTGCTATGAAAATCACTCGTCAAGTGCCTCCACCTTTAACATGGTAGATTTCTCAAATTGTTGTTGACTATCTTTCCCTAGTTGTTTTTGTGTATGCTTTCAATCAATCACATGGACATTGACCTCTTAATGATGCTTTACATTTTGCCATTTTCATGAGTTTGAAACTTAGGGAAGAAAATCAAGTTCTACCTTCATTTGAAAGCCTAATGGATGATGATTAAATTGTTAATGATGAGTTATCTTTGCCGGTTTTTAACATTAGAAGGGAGGTTATTAAT
>Ga0116226_10006062_pt1 | contig 10836 bp, 6 predicted proteins | sample S1TSphfallax_FD_89692 | JGI IMG/M metagenome (GOLD analysis project Ga0116226, IMG submission 89692) | Host-associated microbial communities from peat moss isolated from Minnesota, USA - S1T2_Fa - Sphagnum fallax MG | ecosystem: Host-associated > Plants > Peat moss > Unclassified | place: USA...
AGATGATTGTTAAGGAGAGGAATGATGAAGGTGCTGGTGGAAGATATATTTTTAAAGGTAAAGAAAAAGCTGTTGGGGGTAGTTGGGAGAAGAAACCAAAATCAAAAGAACATTAAGAAAAATTTCTTAGAAAATGATTGGCTTCATGAATTAATTTTAAGCATGTGTTTTTGAGCTCACACCAAATGAAACAACAATTGGCTTACAAATAATAGTATAGAAATGAAAAGTAAAACAAATAGGGATTCACTTTTTACAACAACAACCATGAAACAATTACTTATTGTATTTAACTCTCATGCATTTTTTTTTGCATGTCATTTCTATAACACAAGGAAACAAAAAATAAATTGAAACCCCATAATCTTTCCCCCCTTCATAAGTGATTCAACTTCATTTTAATAGTAGTACATTTACCATTCCAACATTAGTTAATTAATTTTTAATAAATGTCAAATTTGTTCAAAGCCAACCTCCACAAGGTTGAAAGTTTCAAAAATTTATTTACCATTACTATTGATATCATGCCCTATAGCTTGGTGGTGCAATATTCCTAAAAAATGCAAAATTACTTGGCATTTTTTTCCCACCTTGACTATACGAATTCCAAGATTTAAAATTTTTTTACTATTAATGTGAAAAAGATGCTGAAATGGCAAAAATGCTACAATAACATGTAAATGCATGTTAAAATTAACATCTCATCTTAATTTGATGTCAAAGGTTCCTTGTGAAAATAAAAATCAACCTTCATAGGTGTAAAAAATAAGACAATGATATAACTTGAAAAATAATAAAATACTTGTTAAAGATAAAATTCATCAATGAATAAAAACTAGACAATTTTATTGCTTGAATGAAACATGATGCAAACTAAAAGCATGAGACGGGTTAAAAATACAAAAGTCACAACTTACATTATTAAAATTGAGGGATGGTGCCTTTTGGACCTTTTATTACATTATTCAATGAACCTTATAACAAATCATTAACCTTTTGGAAAGTTCCACCAACTAAGCCTTTTATAAGTTTTTATTAGATAAAATTTTAAAGTATTTCACCAACCATGTTTTCTATAAGGTTTCACCCAAAAAAATTAATATTTAAAAAACTGAACTATCATTTTTTCAAAGCTTAAATACTAATTCTACATTTTAAAAAAATTAAACATATTTTTCATGAATTGTTTTATAAAATTTTATAAACTTTCAAACATAATCCTCGAGGATATTTTTGGAAACTTTAAAACTTCTAAAAAATTTCAAAAATATTTTTCATGGATATTTATAAATTAAAAAAAGAAATCATAAACTTATTTCTCAAGTATATTTCTGAAATTCAAAAAAACTTCCCCTATAATTTATTTTCCATGAAAATATGCTGATTTTACAACAAAGAACTTGCCCATCACAATATGGTTTACCCCTTAGGCAAATTCAAATTCCTAGCCCTTAATACCTTTAGGTCCATCACCTCAATTCCAAAAGCCTGATGACAAGGGGGCTTCCTTTATGCAAAATTGATTTTTGAAGATGTGTCCAATCTCCAATTGTAAAGACTTAGGTGGATTTTTGTAGTGCAGTTATAAAGCACATTACAAGCTAAATATTTTCCTTTACAAAGGGTAACCATTTTGAAGACTATATTACCCGTTCCCACATGCAAGTAGGCATTTTGTTTTTTTTAAGGCCCATGTTCATGTAAAATATTTTAAGAAAATCTACCAATGCTATTAATTCAAAAGCCTTAATATTGACCCTACAAATAAATTTTTAGACATGTTAAAGTCACCCTCATTTTAAGACCCAAATGTACTTGAATTAATAGGCTTTTGTATGGCACATTTTAAAATAAGTGTAACAAGTTAAATGTGGTCCAATGGTTTGAATTGTTTCAAAGGACAAGGTGCCCAAGAAGAAAAATGACCTTCATTTCTTTTGATTGTATATAATTCAATCATAGTTAAAATCATTTGATAAAAATAAATAGAAATTCATGTCAATAAATGATTGAGTGTGTAAAAATGTTGCATAATATGTCCATCATATGTATTTGGGACAACAATAATGAAAGTTTCATGATGTTGCACAATTAGGAAACATGGGTGTAATTCATTAACCCATTTCATTATGAGGCTTTAAATGTGAAACATGTTCACCTATCGCTATCCTTAATGTGATTCCACCATGGTTGAAATTGTAAACCTCTAGGCCAATCTAATTCACTAAAGTTTATTTTTATGTTATTCAAATTATTGATACATTAAAAAACTTAAATACAATATATATATATATTACTACCACTAAATACTAAAATTACATGAATTTAATATTAAAATTAAAAAAAATACATAACATATATGTTACTAAATGATATATTATATATTTAGATCAAATTATTATTATTATTATTTATAAAATAAAATAAAATAATCATATTTTTAAATATTATTTGAATCTATGCTTAAATGTGGGGAGGTATAATGTTTATTTTAAAAATTGTATTAGCAATAAAATAATTTTCACAACCAACTTTTCAATGGTGACTTTAAATAGGCTTATTTACAAATCATGTTATGGAAAAGAAAATCTTCAATATATCATTTTTGAAATGTATTAAATAGCAAAATTCAAATGTATTTTCATTCAAATGCTTGATATATATATATTTATTTAAAATTAGGTGTGTACATCTTGGAAAAGTATTTAACAATGATTTTATTTTATTTTTTCATTTGGACAAAATATGATAAAGGTAATAATGGTTAAAGTTCGCTTTGGTGAAAATTTTGGAATAAACAACATAGTAAATCCAATGACTATCACATTTGTTTCACAACTAAAAAGGTGGTTGGATGGCAAAAATTATGGTCTTTCACTTTATTTAGACCAAGGTTCAAACTTCATTATCAATTCCATTGTGTATGTTATTTGAATGTCAACCAGGTTTGCATTTAAACCCTCCCTAGAATTGAGACTATGGTCATGAGGTTAGTGGAGGGGTCAAAAGCTTACATGGCACATATGTTTAAACATAAGCCACTTGGCATATGTCTAGACCTAGGTGCCACGTGGCACCTACCTTATTTAAGTCTACACATATGGCACGTGCCACTTTTAGGCCTAGCCTAAGTGATCACCTAGGCTAGGCTTATACTTAAGCCATGTGGCACGTATGCTAGGTCTAGAGATACGCCATTTAAGCTAGGCTTAGACTTAAACCACATGGCATTTATAAAAAATGTCATATTTCTTTTTGGGTTTAATTAATTTTGAGCCCTTTTGATTAGCTCATCCCAAAATGTAATTGCATTTTAATTTGTACATTATGCTCCTAAAACACCTATTTCTGTAATTGACAAAACTAAATTGGGAGGCAAAACATATGGGATTAATTTTGTAGTTGCAACCGAGTTGCAATGTACTTGCAACTAATCATGCAACTATTTAAGCTACTAGTGATTACCTAACCCTAACCTACTACTTCTAACCTAACTTACAAGTTATTAACCTAGCCTATTAAGTAACACACTTTATGGTGTGGCACCTAATCTAATCACGTTTCCATGTGGCATGGAAAAAGGTTAATTAACTGCCACATGGCATGGCCTAAGCCTAGCCTATGTGTTATGTGACATGTCCTAACATACCCTAGGTGTTGCGTGACATGTGATATATAGTTGCCACATGGCATGCACTAAGCCTTGCCTAGTTGCCATATGGCATGTCATAACCTAATTAGGTGCCATGTGGCATGTTTTAACATATATTAGGTGCCACACGACATGGCCTAGGCTAGGTTAGGTGCCATAAGTGCCATGTGGCATAGGTCAAGTGGGTGCCACGTGGTAGAATGCAACTAGTCACCAATATAGTTGCACTTTTAGTTGCAAAATCGTTCATGTATAGATTATACAATGACCATATACTTGTTTGATGAAAAAGTATTTCATTCGTCACATGTGATTGGTTTTTGCATGCAACTTGTCGTTTGTTACTACAACCAATTTAGTCACAAATGTCATTTGTGAAGAAAAATTAGTTGCAAACAACAATCACATGCGACAAAAATTCTACTAGTGTTATTGCACATCAAATCTACATTACATACTAGTCCAAATACAACATGTAGTCCTCAAATGTGCCCTTCTTCATTACACTCCTTAAACCATAATGGAAGTAACTATCAATCCATAGTTTGGCCTATCATGTGTTGTAATTGACTTTAAGAGCATAAGAGATTCAAAACATGTCCAACAAATACACATTAAACAAAAATGAAATTAGTTACTTAAGTTGGTTTTGGCTTTGAACATTCTATTACAACATTTGGTCCCCTACCTTTGATCACTAGACTAGTCCTTTGTTCATGTATGCAAATTTTTGAACATATCAATGGCATGGAAAATTTTGTTTGGTATATATTATGATTGATTGTACCTTTTGAAGTTGGTCCACTTGTCCCAATAATGATTGCATACTTACATTGTCCAAAGTTCAAAAGGGACTTGAAATATTGTTTGGAACATGTTATGCACCCACATTTCTTCACACATCAATAGTCTTTGACATTAGTTTATTAGAGGGATGTGTTATTAATGTTGTTAATGTAGAAATTGCCTCCTTCACCACCTTATCCCCATCATTCCCAACATTGTCTTTTAACACTTTGATTGGCGGATGGTGACCTTGTTGCACTTCATTATTATGCATTGATTTTAATGAAACCAAGTTGCCATCCACTAGCATAATGATTCCAAGTTTTATGCCATATACCCTTGTGCACGCATGGTAATACTATGTGTATACACAACTACAATTGGGTAATTGAAATTGCGGTTTCATCCAACTTTTGATTGACATCACCCTCCTTTTTATCCAATGCCCTTGGGTGAAAACACATTACAATGAACCTCTTTGGGCCACTTGTGGGTGTATTATTATAGTACATACAATATAATTGTTCTAGAAGTGCAATACATTTAATTTTGGGTACCAGTTTTGATTTTTGGGCCCTACAAAATTTATTTTTACAAAATTAATGTTATTTAATATTTTTAAATAATAATAAATTTCATTATCTATATTGAAAGATCCATGAATATATTTATAATGTACATTGGTATAATAAAGCCACAATCTCGTTTTCATTGCACTAATTTTAGGGCTTCATTAGTCATTAAAATAATCAATTTGAATGAAAATTTTAAAATGGCCCATCTAGTTATGCTTTTCATTTTTTATGTGGATAAGATTTATTGTCAAAATTTCAATTTACCACACATTTATCACATCTTTGCTGAAAAAATTCATTTTTTGGAATGAAATTTTACAAATTAGTCACATGGTAACCATACTTGGTTCAATATACCTTCAACTTTCATAAAGACTAAAAATCATTTGAAATGTTTTTGGAGCATATTTGTGTTTTTGAATACACAAATACATTAAAATTTTCTCCACAATTATACTCCAATTTCCCATTTTATAAAATGAAATGAAATAGTTTCTTTCTTTATCTTTTGCCTATGTTATATTCTAACATAATATGCATAAGTATTGTGAAAATATCTTGAAAGCTTGAGGTGGGATACATTCAAACATGCACATCCCTAGAAAGTAATACAACGTGACACCCCAAAGGGGATCACCATAGTGTGCTTTCACCCTTTTCTCCAATTTAACATCCTCTCCACCTTGCTAAAAAGATCCAATATGAACAATCATTTGTTGATGTCTTACATTCAACAAGATTGTTCAAAAGTCAATATTGATTCATAATACAAATTGTAATTTTATTATAAAAGTCCATCAATTCTTATAAGAAGCCCCTCCTAAATAAGTTTAAATAGTTCAATGGGAAAAAAATGTTTCAAGTAATAAACAAGTGAAAGGGATACCACAAAGGCAACGTTCCTTGGTGGAAGGTTAGTAGTCCCTAACAGTTCTCCTAACAAATATGATTGTGTCCATGTAATATCATATGCTCCTCATGAACTCGCATAAATCAATTAGATCAAATCTTACCACAATTCCAACACATACTATAAATTTCCAACTTTATTTCAAACTTTGATTACATTATTCCCTTAACAAAATTAACAATGCAAAATTTTACATCACCTAGATCATAGGAGTCTAGACCTTGTAAAAACATTGTAGGATACGAATCCAACGAATTGGGTGTAAAAAGTTCACACATGACACCAAAACAATCAGTAATCATCATTCAAGCATCAACATATGGCATGAAGCCTATATGGCAAAGATTTCTTACCTCTTTAAAACATAAAATCAAACTTATATGTTTATAAAAATAATATTTTGTTGGAACAACATGCAACACATTGAAAAGCAAACACAAAAAAAACCAAGACCTAGTTTAGATAAAGTCCTATTGTTTATACTTTTATGAATACAAATGTCTTTAGACATTTACAATTCTTGCTTCTTAAGTTACACTAACCTATCACAACCTAATTTGGACACATTTTTCACCATTGTTTAGGCATTAATCAAGTGTCCACACTTTGTAACAAAACCTAAAATAGTTCATTATTTGCATAATGTTATTCAATTTGGAAATATGCAATTTTCAAACCTTGGACCAATTGTCAAAATGTAGTGCCCAAGAACCAACTTAAAAACACAATAACAAATGTCTTTAGAGATTTGTAGAGAAAACTGACATGTAGACAAAAAAATTATCATGATGATTGATCAAATCCTTTAACACCAATTCTATAGTTAAAATTCCCCGAACCTTATTCATGAACTTTGAGCCATTCAAACCACCATGTTTCAAAATTTTGTCGATTGTGGAACCACGTGTTTAAAGCTCAAATTTGGTTTCATACATTGTTGCGAAATTGTAAGAAAGCTCTTCCAAACTAACCTTTTCTTCGTGAATGAAAATTTCCCCTTCCATGTGCAAGCAATTGTGGTTCGCTCATTTTTTTGGGTCATTTTTACAAATGGTCACCAATAAATGTTGCAAAAACACCAAATCAAAGGACTATATTGTCCCCTTACTTTTAATGGCCAGAAGATTTTTGATACAAACTTCACGTATTTTATTTCATATTATGCTATTGATGGAGATGCATTTTTGCTCTCCTTGTCGTATTTGTAATAGGTTACTATTGACATGGATTTTTTCATGTGATGATGGAGATTTGCTTTTAAAAACAATTGATTTTTTACTTACAAAAGAATATGGGAAGTTTGGTGCCAACAATAAAGTCTAAGGATGAAAATCCCTTAACATTCACAATGATGTGGCAAAGAATTTGTGTAGTCATAGTTAGGAAGGGCCCTAATAGAACACCTTTTCACTTCTTCTGTGGGTACATCAAAACCTTGAACTTCGACTTAGTTTAATGGTGCATGGCAAATAGGTTTCCAATCATGGAATGCATGATCACCAAAGGTTGAAAGTTGTTCCACAATCAAAATTCCTTGAAGCGAAAAAATGGCCTTCAATGTTATCATTATCCTCCAACATAAAATGAAAGAAAATTTCAAATAAGACCATAACTAAGAAAGATGCAAATATCCTTTGGACCACCTACCACAAGGCCATAATTTTTAACAATTGGAGAGCATAAATGAATTAAGAAGTAGAAGTCAACTATCCCATTTGTGAATTGATGGAGGTTGGAATCTTAATTTGTAGGTTTTATGAATGTTCTAAAATGCAACTAGTTTAAGCTTGGTTTGCCACCTTCATGTTCATGTTTAAGCACCCAATGATGGTTTAGTGAATGATAAGGAATTGTTAGAAAAGGACTTATTTTAACATTGATTAACCTTAATGGCATAAACAAAATATAATATTGATTATGAAATGTACACGTGATTGGTTTATAAGGTTTGTTGATGAAATTAGTGCTAATCCAATCATGTGTAGAGGTCATTTTTCAATTAATGTTGATTACTTGGAATGTTTCTTCACATTTTTTTCTTCTCATTACACTCTTTTGAAATAAGCAATAATATTAAAAATTAATGAGTAACACTAGTAAAAAAACACCAATTTGCAACTATAATTTGTCACTAAAAAACAATTGCAATCAATTTTTTCAAATCTTTTAATTGCATAAGTGAAGTCACATTGAATTTTTAGTTGCAAATGATGAGTTAGCATGATGTTAGCACATTTTCCATGGATGATGTATATAATCAAGATATACATTTCCACCTTTTAACTAGTGTGTAACATTTGCAATTATTAACCATTCTTCTGAAATTAATAAATAAACATATCATTAATTATCATTTGTCAACATAATAATTTTTTGGGCAATCTTATATTATTATTATAATTCTAATCTAGGCCATCCATTATGGATGGCCATAAATTTGAACACATTCTCTAACCAAATTTTGCAACGTGGAAATTTTAATTTTTTAATAATATAATTTTATATAATATAATGAAAAAAATTCAACATGGTTCAATTTTAACTATTTACATGATGACATTGGACAAAGATAAATTTGACACATGGTAGTTGGATTATTTTTGATGAAAATTGAAATTTTATTGAAATTTCAATCTCAACCATCCATTATGATTATTCAATTTAGATGTATTTATATTAGGACATGTGGCATATTGATTAAAATTTGGAATAAAATAAAATAATTAATTACTTACATAGGTGGGTAGGTAGGTAAAACTATGTGCATAAAAAAATACCTACCTACCTATGATACATACCTCCCTAAGTTATTTACTTACTCATTTAGTTAATTAAATAGGAATGTAGAAAGGTAGAAAAATAGGTCAATTTAAAAAGTAACCATGTAAATATTTTAAATTTCTTTTATGTTTTTCTTTTAAAGTTAAATTTTTTTTGAGCCCATCTCAAATGTCACATGATTTTTAATGTGAAATCCAAAGAGAAGGAACCTTTTTTATATTTTTTATAAGATGACATTAAAAGACAAAATATGTGGGTTAAACATTTTACTTGCACCTTAAGTTGCAAATTCAATTGCAATTTAAAAATGATTATCCCACAAATTTTGTGATTGTTTTTAATTTTATAAATTATACAACTAAATAAGTAATAAGTAAGTAATAAATAAATAAATTGATAACTAATTGCCTACCCACCCACCCACCCACCCACCCACAAAATAAGTTACCACATATTATTAATTAATTATTTTAATAATTAAAAAAGTAACATTGATCATTATTTTTTCATGGTTTCTAATAACTAATAAATTGTTTCACAACAATAATTCAAAATTCATAATAAATTACTTCAAGAATTAGTTATTTAATATCAAATTAATTAATCAACTCACAAATGAATCATTTAAGTTTTTAATATATATAATTTCTTGGCCATTATTTTTAAATGAATTTTTATTTATTTATTCAATTACTTAAATATAAATATTATTTTTACCTTTGAAAACAAACCCTTCAAATTGCTAGTGATCAACTAATTACATAAAAAATAATTAGGTATTAATTATTATCTTATATATATATATAAACTAATTGGTAATTGTTAAATATTATCCTATAAATTATTAAATTTGTCTCATTGAATTATTTCTAATAAACCATTAATATTAACTGATTAATATTTGTTAGCTATTAACCATATTCATTGATTAATAAATACTAAATAAATTATTTAATTTATATTGAGGAAATATTAATTAATTAGAAAAAAAATTCTATTTTAAATTCTATTTACTTATGAAGTAAGAATTATTTCAGTTTGATTAATCATTAACATTACAATATAATTTGTGAAGAATTTATTATTTATTATTCATTGGCTGACTAAATATTTACTAATTAGGAGTCATTTGCTATTAACCATAACTTTTGATTAACTACCTAAATCAGATTAATGAGATATTTAGAAACTAACCATATACTTCAGAACTAATTAAGTAATGAATAATCAGATTTATTATCTGAATAATTACTTATTTCATAGTAACTAAATATTAAATAATATTAAATAAAAATTTGAAAAATCTTTGATTGATATATATTAAATATGTATTATTTATTTATAAACTTATTGACTTGTTGATATAAATTAATTACTTGTAATTAACTTAAGTATCATTTCATATTTCATAATTAATCAATCAATTAATATGAATAATTCATGAATAATGATTAGTTATTGTATCAATTTATGATTTAATATCTACTGAATCAACAAAAAGTTTTAAAGTAACTAATAAATAATAATGATTACTTAATTATTTGGTATTAGTTAAAATATAATGAAACGATTAAAGTTCTAGTTCATAGTTTTACTTATTAATGAATTATTTGAAAATATTAATTTATCAATAATTAATGTTTTTGAATACCATAATTATATCATATTAATATGACTTCATTACTATAATTTAATCATACTTTAATAGAGATGGTATATTTTTAAATGGACCATACAAAATTGAAATGATTTTTTTTTCAGTCCAATATGCCCATAATATGATCAAATATATGTTTAATAAACTCCGGATATAAATTTAATATCTTAACATACCATGAATACAAGTCAAATATGCTTAATATATTTTGAATATAATTAAAATGCATTTTAATATGTTAAATAAGTTAAATAGATGTGTAATATACCTTGTATAAAATCTATATAATATATTTTTAATGTAGTCCACAAAACCTTAATGTACATTAAATGTATAAACACACCATAATAAGTAACCAAATTGCAATTAATTTTGCAACTAAATGAACATAGGAACATATTTTTCGATGAAAAAATCAAAAAGCTAATCAAGATGGAACATTGTGTAATTTAATAGTTGCATCATAATTACAAAA
>Ga0116226_10006064_pt1 | contig 10833 bp, 9 predicted proteins | sample S1TSphfallax_FD_89692 | JGI IMG/M metagenome (GOLD analysis project Ga0116226, IMG submission 89692) | Host-associated microbial communities from peat moss isolated from Minnesota, USA - S1T2_Fa - Sphagnum fallax MG | ecosystem: Host-associated > Plants > Peat moss > Unclassified | place: USA...
ACATCCCCGTCATACCCAATCACCAGCGGCGCCGTGCTCCCCGCCAGGTAGAGCAGGCTCCCCGCCGGCGGGTTCGCCCCATTCGCCAGCACCACCGTCAGATACGCCGCATTGAGCTGCGCTGCCGGAAACCGCGCCACCACCCCGCCATATTCCGGCGGCGTGATGCTGATCTCATCATCCGAAATACTCGCCGTCAGCGGCAGCGCCGCGGGGTCAATCGAAATCTGGTTCGGGAAATTCGCGATCAGATCGGGCACCAGCAGCCTGCCGGAAGCATTCGTCCGCCCAATCGGCTGGTTCGACACATAGACCGGGATGTTCGGATATTTGAAATCCACCACCGCAAACGCATTATTCGCCGGCCGCGTGAAATACAGCCCATCCATGGCGATGATGCTGCCGCTCACATCCAGATCGGCGGTATAGGTGCTCCCATACTGCGCCACATCCGCATAGGCCGAGCTATACTTGTTCACATCCTGCAGCCGCGCCCCACGCTCGGTAAAATCCCCCGTATTATTGCTGATCTCACCGCTCGCCCCCTCAATGCCCGAAGGCGAACTGGCAAAACTCTCCCCTGCCTCCGGCGTCTGCCCGGAGCCCGAGCGCAGCGACCCGCCCGCGATGCTGTTATCCCCAAGCGGGATGCTGATCCCCGCGTCAAACCCATCGCTCGGCTGCTTCGCCCCCGCGGATTTCACCGAACCCTTATAGGCCGAGAGCGTGAAATCCCATCCGCGGAAAAACTGCACCGAATAGGACAGCAGATAGAAGCTGCTATCCCAATGCCGCATCAGGCTTTCATCCGTATAGGCAAAGGTCACGCTGCCGGCATTCCCCGGCAGCACCTCGGAGGCCGAGAAATGCCAGTTTAGTGCCGGGTAGATCGCGCCATTCTCGACCCCCAGATCATTATAGCCCGGCGTGGTGTCGATCACCCCCGCGGAGACCCCAAACACCGGCGAATCCCGCGAATATTGCAACGAGAACAGCGCCCCGGCCTGGCGCTTATGCCGCCCCGGCCGGCGGTTCTCGCTGATCGCAATCGCACCCGAGAGATCGCCCCAATCCCCGCTCGTCTCCAGCCCGCCGCCCAGCAGAACCACATTGGGTGCGGCCTCCGAATGCAGCGTGCCGGTCAGATCATTGGTGATCCCGAGATCGACCGTCCCGTCAAACGCCGGCGTGGAATAGAAATCATGCACCTGGCCGTAATTATGCCGGACATAGCCGGCCGAGAGGTTGTAATCCACCAGCCCCTTGGCCAGCATCGTGTTGCTGGAATAAAAATGCACGATTTGCGTCGTCACCTGGCCGGAGGGCGCGCGCGTCTGCACCGTCACCTCGTTCAGCCCGCTGACGATGGGAATGCCCACCAGCGAGAACGGCCCGGCGGCAAAATTCCCCTGATAGGCCTTCGCGTTATTGACCAGCAGCGAAACATCCGAGGGCTGCGCCAGGTTCTGGCCAATGATCGGCGTGGGGAAGGTGATGCGGCTCGGCTGCAATGCAAAATCCGTCGCGACCTGAAACCCGCCGAGAAACTCCGCCCGCGCCCAGCCGGGCGGATCGGTGATTACGTCGCCGGCGCGCCAGACCCGCGGGATTTGCGGCTGGTCATATTCATAGGTCGTGTTCAGCCGCGTAAAAATATTCTGCCCCGTGCCGGAATCCGGCCGCGGAAACAGGATCATGCTGTTATTGCTCAGGAACCCCTCCGGCGAGAACAGCACGGTCAGCAGGGTGCCGGCCAGGGTGAATTCGCTCTGCTGGCTGTGCCGGCCAAAAGCCGGGGTCAGGTGCAGATCATAATCCGCGAACGCCCCGGTGGCGGAAGGGGAGGGGGTGTAGACATCCTGGTCCGCCAGCGAGGTGACGGAGGCCAGCAGGTCCGAACTCGGCAGGGTGAAGTTGACCTCCTGGTCCGGCATGTCGACGCTCGCGGATTCCGGCCCGGTCGAGGGCACATACACATCGCCGCCCGGCCCCGGCATGGCGTCTTGCAGCGTGACGCCGATCCCGTTCAGGGCCTTCGGCGAGATCAGAAAACCATGTCTGTAGGGCACGATCATCACGAAACCGTCTTTCTGGATGCCATCGACCGTGGGCGACACATAGAGCGGATTGCCGGGCAGGCTATCGGAGAACACCAGCCCGGGGACCGAGGCGGTGGAGACGGAGAGCACGAACAGCGGCACCGCCAGGCGCGGGAGTTTGATCGCCCGGGTGATGCGCCGGCGCCAACTCACCCGCCGGCGTCTGTGTGCGGGGCGTCTCAACCTCGCGCCCGCGTATTTTTTGGGCATCGGCCGCCACGACGCTAGAGCGTGAAGGTGCTAAATGAAGGCAAGCAAGCGGTCGCTTTTTTGAAAAAAAGCTCCGCAAAAAACTTCTGCTCCCGGGGGACGTTGCAAGTTCCCGTGTAAAAACTAACAAAAGTTTTTTGGTTCTTTTTTTCAAAAAAGAACTTCTTCCTTCCTCCTTCTCTGAACCCAATCATGCGCCAACCAGCTGAATCGGCGTCGAGGACGACTCAAGCTGTGTCTGCCCCAGCAGCAGCCCGCCGAAGGGCGGCGGCGCCTGGATTGGCAGCGGCACATCGCGCGTGGAATGCGCCAGCACGTACCCGACCAGCCCCGGCAGCGTAAAAAACGGCCGTTCCTCGACGCTATAGGTCACATCGGCGAGCCGGACATGGACATCCCCCCCATTGGTGAAGCGCAGGACCGGCCCCTGCGCGCCCTGCGCGAAGCTGGCGCTCAGCTGCGGGGGCACCGCGTCGACCCCGGCGATGAAGACCGGCAGGTTGAAGGCGATCAGCACGGTGATGCCGTTATTGGTCAGGCTGCCCGCCTCCGGCAGCTCGTTCAGCAGCAGCCGGTATGCCAGTTCCGATTCCGCGGCCTGGGCGGAGAGGTTGACGATCCGCACGATTTGCCGCGCCCCTGGTGCTAGGGACATGAAAGGCGGGCTGGCCACGACATCCTGCGTATCGGCCAGCACGTCCTGGCCATCCACCTGGCTCCAGGCGCGCAGCCGGATTTGCGAGGAGGTTGTCTCCGTGCCGTTATTATACACCGTGCAGACGGTGGTGGAGCCTGGCCCGGCGAGGTTCAGCGTGGTGGGGGAGATTTCGACATTCCTGCCCTGGATGGAGGGCAGGTCGGCCAGCGCAATTTGGGGGAGGCAGGAGAGTCCGGCGATGAATTGGCGACGATGCATTTTGACATCTTCTCAAAAACAGACTTCGAACGTTGAAAAATACGGTTGCGGCTCGGCGGTTGCGCCACTGGCTGGCGGGGAGAGGTTGAAGCTGCAGAACGGGTTGAGGCCTTGCTGGCTGAGTATGCCGGCCGAGCTCATCGCAAAGCTGCCGGACTTCGTATTGTTAAGGCCGATGAACTCGGCGGCCATCGGCGTGTTGAAGGAGCAGCTCATGGTGATCTTGTTGCCGCGATTGCCCTCGAACGTGCAGGAACTTTCCACGGTGGCGGTGATGCGCATCGGCGCCGAGGCGGAATGCGTATAGAGCTGCGGGACCAGATAGGGTGGCGGCGCCGCGTTTTGCGGGCTGGTGGCCGGGGCGAAGCCTTGCGCGATGCTGGGCGATGGGAGGGTTTGTGCCGATGCTGCCTTTCCTGAAAGCGTGAAAACGAGAATGCTGGCCAAGACGCCCGTGGCTTTGGCGGCCCGGTGCATGGGCGCGGGTCAGTAGCTGATGGTCGCGGTAATGAGGTCCGAATAGCTGCCGGGCGTGACATACTGCCCGGCGGCGATGAGCCCATAGATGGTGGTGGCCTGTGCCGCGCCGGTGCCGGTGCCAGAAAGCGTGCTGCTGCCGCTGGTGCCATCCCCCAGTAGGGTGGAGTCCGCCGCGGTGGTGTAGAGATTGTATTTCAGGGTCACCGTACCGGTGGTCATCAGCCGCTGCGCGATAGTGGCGCCGGTGGTGGTGCCTTTGTCGAAGGAGAGCGTGTAGGGTGTGCTGGTGGTGCAGGTGGGGGTGACGGTGGTGGACCCCGCCAGCGCCGAGCCGCCAGGGTTATACGCGCCGAAAGCGAGCGTGGCGGTGGCGAGCGTGCACGTGCCCGCAACCGTGGCGGTGACCGAGAATTGCGACGTAACGTTGGTCAGGGCCATGGCCCCGGCGCTGGGCACCAGCAGGCCAACAACCAGCGCGGCGGCAAGCGTTAGCGGACGATTGTTCATAATAACGGCACTCGCTTGAAGGAACTACGTGTGACGTTAAGAGAGATATATTAACAAACCGTTCTTAACCGGGCGGCAGGTAACAAGAAAGTGAAGGGTGACACGCCGCGCTCCGCGAAAAGGAATAAGACGTTCTTTTTTGAAAAAAAGAACCAAAAAACTTTTTCGCTCCGCTTCGCGCGGCGCTGCAAACGCCCGGCACTGAAACTAATGAAGTTTTTTTGCTTCTTTTTGTTCACAAAAAGAAGTTCTTTCTTTCTCTTAAACAGGATTCAAATTCCGCATCATCCAGGCCTGCGTGTTCGCCGCCGGCATCGGTTTCCCAAAATGATACCCCTGCGCAATGTCGCACCCATCCGCCGCCAGCTGCTCCGCCAGATCCCCCGTCTCCACCCCCTCCGCGATCACCTGCATCCGCAACCCATGCGCGAGGGTGATCGTCAGCCCCACAATCAGTTTCGCCTCCTCGGATTCACGCATGAACCGCACAAAACTCTGATCGATCTTCAGCTCCGAGAACGGCAGCCGGTGCAGCTGCAGCAGCGAGGAATACCCCGTCCCGAAATCATCAATCGCCAGCTCAAACCCCTTCAGCCGCAGCCGCGTCAGCACCGCGATCACGCGGATCGGATCGGCCATCGCCGCGGTTTCCGTCAGCTCCAGCCGCAGCAATATCGGCGGCACGTTATACTGCACGCAGAGCCGCTCCAGCCGGTCCGGCAGTTGCGCATCCGCCAGGTTCTGCGCCGAAAGATTGATCGAAATGAACGCATTGCGCCCATCGCCATGCCAGTCCGCCAACTGGCGGATCGCGAGCTCCGCCACCCGGTCGCTCAACGGGTCGATCAGCCCATGCCGCTCGGCCATGGTGATGAACCGGTCCGGCATGATCAGCCCCTGCTTGGGATGCTGCCAGCGCACCAGCCCCTCCCAGCCGATCAGCCGGCGCTCGCGCAGATCGATCAGCGGCTGGAAATGCAGCTCCAGCTGCCCGTCATCAATCGCCTCGCGCAGCGCCCCGGCATCGATCTCGAACGGGCTGCTCCGGAATTCATCCAGCGTCGCGCGCAGTGCGGCCGCGCGCACCGGCTTGGGCAGCGGATTGGCCATGTTCAGCCCGAGCTTCTTGCCCAATTCGCGCGAAATATTCACCACCCGCGCGTCAAACCCGCTGGAGAGCACCACCGCCGCGCGCGTCTGCTGCGCGGCCAGATATTCCAGCAGCTCCACCCCATCGCAGCCCGGCATCTGCAGATCGATGAGAATCACATTCGGCTCGCCGCTCCGCAGCATGGTTTTGAACGCCTCGGGATCGGTGGTGGCATCCACCGTATAGCCCCAGGCCTTGGCCGTGCGGCTGAGCAGTGCGAGCAGTTCCGGCTCGTCATCGATGGCGAGGAGATGGTTGGTCATATTGCGCGCAGCCTCCGCGTTACCGATGGGACGATTCTGACAAGTCGATCGCGGCGCGGACGCGGCGGCCGAGTTCGTCCTTCCGATAGGGCTTGCTGAGCAGATTATGGCCGAATTCATCGCGCATCGCGGCCGAGGCCGCCGCGGCGGTGAAGCCGGAGGTGAACAGCACTTTCAAATTCGGCCGCAACCGCCGCGCCGCGGCGGCGAGGTCCCGGCCATCCATGCCGCCCGGCATCACGACATCGGTGAACAGCAGGTCAATCGCGGTGCCGCCGCGGATCAGCTCCAGCGCGGTCTCCGCATCCGCCGCCGGCAGCGTGCGGTAGCCCAGCCCCTGCAGCTGGTGCAGCGCGATCTCGCGCAACCCCTTATTGTCTTCAACCACCAGAATAACCTCGCTGTTTCTGGCATGGCGCGGCCCGGAGGCCCGGGTCTGCTCCGCCATTTCCCCATCCGCGGCGCGCGGCAGATACATGCGGATGGTCGTGCCGCGCCCGACTTCGCTGTAGATCTTGGTGTGCCCGCCCGACTGCTTCACAAAGCCCTGCACCATGCTCAGCCCGAGCCCGGTGCCGGCATTGCCCTTGGTGCTGAAAAACGGCTCGAACACATGGTCGATCACCTCCTGCGGCATGCCGGTGCCGGTATCGGAGATCGCAAACGCGATATAATCCCCCGGCAGCGCATCCGCGCTCAGCTCCGCCGCCCCGGCATCGAGCGTCACATTGCGCGCCTCCAGCGTCAGCCGCCCGCCGCCCGGCATCGCGTCCCGCGCATTCACCGCCAGGTTTAAAATAGCGGATTCCAGCTGCGAGGCATCCACGCAGGCCGGCCACAGCGCCTCGGGCACGTGCAGCTCCAGGCTGATGTTTTCGCCCAGCGTGCGCCGCAGCAGCTTGGTGGTGTTCTCCATCAGCCCGTTGAGGTCCAGCAGCCGCGGGGTGAGCGGCTGCTGGCGCGCGAAGGCGAGCAGCTGGCGCGTCAGCTCCGCACCCCGCACCGCGGCATGGATCGCGGCATCGGTGAGCTGCCAGGCCTCGCTCTCCGGCATCTGGCGCTCTTGCAGGATATCCAGATTGCCCAGGATCACGCCGAGCAGATTGTTGAAATCATGCGCCAGTCCGCCGGTGAGCTGGCCGATCGCCTCCATCTTCTGGCTGACCTGCAGCCGGTGCTCCAGCGCGTTATGCTCGGTCAGATCCGTCACCGCCACCACCGTGCCGCGCACCCCGCCGGCGGCATCGTACATCGCGGCGAAGGAGGACACCGCGTCGAGCACCTGACCGTCCTTGCGGCGCAATTTGGTCGGCACCGCGCCGGATTTTTCGGGCCGGAATTCCGGCGCGCTCGGCCCAAACGCAGCCGGCGCCGGCTGGCCCAGCAGCTCGCTTGCGGTATAGCCGAACACCGTCTCCGCCATGCGGTTCCACAGCGTCACGTTGCGCGCCGCGTCGAACGCCATGATCGCCACCGGCGAGGCATCGATCACCGCGCGCAGCTGCTCGCTGGCTTCCTGCAGCCGCTTCTCACTGGCGGAGACCTGTATCCAGGCATGCTGGCGCTCGGTATCCCAGCGGTCCGCCTGGCGCGCCGCCAGCCAGGCCAGGCTGCTGATCACCGCAAACGCAATGGTGGTGAACACGGCACTGCCCACCTGCGTGGAATAATACCCCTCGGTCTGGCCGCGCATGCGGATATAGCCAATCAGCGGCTGAAACGCGATCAGCGCCGGCAGCAGCCAGCGGAACAGCGCGCCGCCGGCCGTGGGCGAGCGCATCTGGCCGATCCACCCCAGCTCCGGGCGCGAGCACATCAGCGCGATGAACAGCAGCAGCAGTGCCACCGAGGTGGGCGCCGCGATCGTGTAATGCCCGGCCGGATGCGACAAATAGGGCGCGTGGTAGAGGTAGAGCAGGGTCCCCATGGAGGCGATGAACAGGCCGGTCAGGCAGCACAGCGTGTGGCAGGCATTGCCACTGCGGCTGACCCGGCCGGCGGCCAGCCGGCCAGCCCCAAACAGCATCAGGCAGGCGGCCGTGATGATCGACATGCGCCCGTAAGACCCGACGGAAAAATGGTCGATGATCAGCAACTGGTCGATGCCGAGATTGACGTTGCCGAGGATCTCAATGGCCGAAAGCAGGCCGAGCGTGGCGGCGAACCCGGCCGCCAGCAGCGCCACCCAGCCGCGCGCCACGTCCCGCCGGCGCGGCGCCAGCAGCAGGGAGGCGGCGGCGAGGATGATCGCGCAGGCGGTGTTGACCTTCATGGTGATCGGCCCGGCCCCGAAAGTGGTGAGGCCCGGATCGCCAAGGCACCAGCCGGCCAGCGCGGCCAGGCCGATGGCAGCCGCGCCGGCGGCGCAGAGACTTGCGATCCGCGCCGCCGCCGCGCAGTCCGCGGGGTCGCCCCCTGGCGAACTCGCCCACCGCGTGACGTCCTTTGCCGGCTCCATGATATGTCCCTGGCTGAACAATTTTGCTCCTGCGGTGGCGGACGGCGATCATCTTCATTGTCGGCCGTGAAGCATAAGGAATCGTTAAGATGGATCGATCCGCGGGGCCGATCATTGGCGGAAATTGTAACGCTTTCGTTGATGTCACGCGGAAGTGAAGGAAAGATGGTAAGCAGCGCTTTTTGAAAAAAGCGCGCAAAAACTTCTATTTGTTTTTACACGGGATGTTGCGCCGTCCCCCGGGGGCGAACAATTTTGCGGCGCTTTTTCAAAAAGCGATCGCTTGCTTAAGCCGCGCGCAGCGCCCTGCCCAGCAATCTCGACAAATGCACCGTCAGCGCCAGCGTCGCCGCCACCCCAACCCCGATCAGCACCAGATGCACCCGGGTCCCCGCCTTCAATCCGACCCCGCCCAGCGCGCCGATCACCACATAGCCCAGCAGCGGCGGCAGCGAGGCGAGTGTGCCCAGTACATAATCCCGCGCCGCAATTCCGGTGAAGCCCAGCGCGTAAGAGGTGATCGAAAAGGGCATCACCGGCGAAATCCGCAACAGCGCCACAATCCGCCAGCCATCGCGCGCGATCACCGCATCCAGCGCCGCCATCCGCCCGCTCCGGCGCAGCAGCGCGCCGATCCACGGCCGCATCACCGAGCGGCTGAGCGCAAACGCCACCATCGCGCCCGCGAAAATCCCCGCGGCACTCGTCCAGAACCCTGTCACCACGCCATAAATCGCGCCGCCCGCAATCCCCAGCAGCGCGCCCGGCACAATCCCCACCAGCGTGACGCCAAACTCCACCGCAATGAACAGCGCCCAGCCCAGCGCGCCCAAGCCCCGCAGCCAGCCGGCGCCCGCCTCCACCGCGCCGGCGATCCGCGGCCCCAGCCAAAGGCTCAACCCCAAAGAGGCGAGCGCCGCGCCCAGCAGCAGCGCCCAGCGCGCCCCGCTAAAGCGCATCGCCAAACAGTTTGGAGGGCACGAGTTTCCACCGCGCCAGGCGGAACGCCAGCGCCGTCTTCACCACCCCCACGCCATAGGTTACCGAGCGCCGGAAATTGATCGAGGACGCCTCCGCGAAATACCGCGTCGGGCAGGAAATCTCGCCGATCGCCAGCCCGGCATACGCCGCCTGCGCCAGCATCTCATTATCAAACACAAAATCATCCGAGCAGCGCGCCAGCGCCAGGCTTTCCAGTGCTGAGCGCGACCAGGCGCGGTAGCCGGTGTGATATTCCGAGAGTTTCAGCCCCAGCATCACATTCTCGAAAAACGTCAACGCGCGGTTGGCGATGTATTTATACAGCGGCATCCCGCCGGCGAGCGCGCCCCGCCCCAGAATCCGCGAGCCCAGCACCACCTGGTAATGCCCCGACGCGATCATCGAGGCCATCGCCGTCACGAGCTTGGGCGAATATTGGTAGTCCGGATGCAGCATCACCACGATATCCGCGCCGCGCGCCAGGGCCGCGGCGTAGCAGGTCTTCTGGTTGGCGCCGTAGCCCAGGTTATGTTCGTGCACCAGCGTGTGGATGCCGAGCTGGCGGGAGAGCGCGACGGTTGCGTCCTTGCTGCCGTCATCGGTGAGGATGACCTCGTCCACGATGTCGCGCGGGATTTCGGCATAGGTGCGCTCCAGCGTGCGCGCCGCGTTATAGGCCGGCAGGATGACGGTCACCCGTTGGCCGGCGAGCATTTTAGAGAGAAGGAAAGAGAAGAAAGAACTTCTTTTTGTGAACAAAAAGAAGCAAAAAAACTTTATTAGTTTTCCGACTGGGGCCTTTCCAACACCGCGCGAAGCGGAGCAAAAAAGTTTTTTGGTTCTTTTTTTCAAAAAAGAACTTCTTGCCTTTGTTCATCAGGCAGCGCGCGTCAGTCGCTTGACCAATGCCGAGAGCTGGTGCCGGCGCAGCTCCGCCTTCGCCTTCGCCCCCGTGGTCATGTAATTCATCTGGATCACGTAGCGCTGCCCGACGAACGTCTTGTGCCCATGAAAGGTGGCGGGACCATTCGGAAACACCAGCAGCGCGCCATCGGTGGGCGGGACTTCCACGGCGTAATTTTCAAGGTCCTGGCCGTTGCGCAGCAGCCGCAGGCAGCCTTCCTGGCGGGTCCATTCGGTGCCGGGGTTGAGGTAGAGCAGGATGGTGACGCGCTTGGCCACGGAATCCGTATGGATTTGCCCGTCTTTTTCGCCGGAATTGCCGCGCAGCGTGGTCATCAGCGGCGCGCCGTCGAGTTCCAGGTTGAACTTCTCGGCAATGATCTGGCGGAAAATATCGCCCTCCAGCCCCGCCACCAGGCCTTGCGCGGCCGCCCCCAGCCGCAGCGCGCCGATGGGAAAACTCCCCCGCCCGCGCATTTCCGGCAGCGCCGCCACCACCTCCGGCAGCGCCTCCGGCCGCACGAAACGCGGCAGGAGAACATGCGCAAACGGGTCGGTACTGACCGGGGCGGCGCGCAGACGGTCGAAATCGAGGATATCCATGGCGCGATTCCGTATTGAACCCCGGCCAGCGCGTCAATGTTTGAAGTAAGCAAGCAAGCGGTCGCTTTTTTGAAAAAAAGCTCCGCAAAAAACTTTTTGTCCGAGGGGCCGGGGGACCTTGAAACATCCCGTCATGGCGGACTTGGTCCGCCATCCACGACTTTTCCATCCGGTTTCCAAGCCTTGTTGCACCGCACAACCATCTCCTGTATCCCGCGCCCAACCATGTCCTCCCCCGCCAACCCCTCCACGGGCTTCATGCC
>Ga0116226_10006065_pt1 | contig 10833 bp, 11 predicted proteins | sample S1TSphfallax_FD_89692 | JGI IMG/M metagenome (GOLD analysis project Ga0116226, IMG submission 89692) | Host-associated microbial communities from peat moss isolated from Minnesota, USA - S1T2_Fa - Sphagnum fallax MG | ecosystem: Host-associated > Plants > Peat moss > Unclassified | place: USA...
AAAGAGAAGACTGACCTCGAGCTTAAAGTTGACCCATGTACCTCTATTGCCATGGAGCTAGCTAGTACTTAGTGTTGCTCCGTATAGAATCACAGACGTCCTCGGAAGCTTAGATCAAACTTCTTCAATGCATTGAACGGGTTGCTGAACAGCTCTACTATTTCTGAAAACGTTCGACAGCTTGTCCAAGTGCAGTCCGGAATCTCAAAAGCTTCAACAAGTTGTTCTTGTGTGGAGATAACCAAGGTGGAAGCTAGGCAACTGCTTCGAGTGCAAAATCTTCAGTCCACGAGAGAGAGAGATCGAGATACACAACAACCGTGCAAGGAGATCATTGAGAGCATCCACAATCAAACGCGGGAAAATTCTGGGATGCCAAGCGCATACTTATAGGTCACCTTGTAAGAATTTTAATGCAAAGGTGAAACCTTGAAGACGAGTAACTGTAGCCGAAAGTAAAGGCAAAGGCCGGTTGAAGATTATTCTGGGAACCCCACAAATGGACCACACCTCCACGACAAGTGACACAATTCTCATAATTTTTTAATAAATCGGTACTCTTTTTTTATACTTTTTTTGTATTACCGACTAAAGGATGAATGTTGATGATATAGTGTTGATGTCCAACAAAACTACTAGAGCTTTGACTTATACTCACTAGGTATGTATAGGCTAGATTATTTTTTGTTTCTTCTTTTTTTTCCCAATTTTGTGATGTTGCCACATTTGTTATCATCCACAACAGGATTTAGCCAAGTTTGACTCCAAGTCAGATATGGACTTAGTAGAAAAATTTCAGAATCTTTTTATATCTTTGCCTACACACTCAAAACTGAATATAGAAATCTGGCAATTTTTACTATTTTTCCCCCTCTCTTCTAGCATTTGAAAGCCTCTAAAATTACTTCTGTTTCAATTTTTAGTTTCTCTTTTTTGGCTATTTAGCGAGATTTCGCCAATAAAAAGTGGCTGGACTCGAGGTAGGCCCTGATGTGGGGCCAGGGGAGTCTCCACACGAAACTCCACTTGCCACTCTACTGGTATGCCTGGTTCTTTGTTTAGACTTTTTTTTGGGTGGTTCTATTTATGGCATGGTTTGGGGATTCCATTTCTATTACTCCTTCTAGTAGTTTCCTTGTGCAAACCAAGGTTCCATTTGGGAATGCACTTGAATTCAAAAGACTTGGGCCTAAAGTTAATGAAGAAAGTAGTGGAGAAATAAGCGACCAAATGACATTGGCCAGATCTAGCATGATAGAGAGCATCTTGAGAGCATTTGAAAAGCAGTGATGAATGATTACTTATGAGAACATTTGATTGAAGGCATTTGAGTGATTACTATCCGCCAAAATGCCTGGGGATGACAACATGGAATTCCTCCCCGAATGCGAGACACCAAATACCCCCCATCAAGCTTTATCCGCCTTGTTCTCAGACGCCCTAACCCACCACTAGAGCTACCATCTAACCACTGGTTGGGCCCTACCCATTGTCATTTGTAAAACGTCGTCAAACTCATTTTTAAACATTCATCATTGATTGTGATCAATTTTTCAATTACAAAATACTCCCATGTTCTATGTGACATTTCACTCACGCATGGATTTTAAAATAGGCTAAAAATAGTGCCTTGAAATTTTTTAGGTTGAAACCTTGAAAAAATTAGAAGTAAAGGTGTAGCAAAACACCAACAAAGCTCAGCCTCTTGCATCACTTTCAATTTGGGAAGCTTGTATTGTACTTGAGTGCAACATAACAATTGTGCAATTGAAAATTTTAATGTTGTTTCGCATTATTTTCTTTGTATGTTTAGGGTTTCAATGTTTGCAGCAATGCAGTTGTTGCAAGAAGAGCCTCCATGTGATGTCAATGTTATTGCGACAAAGGAACTCGCCTCCCTTGCACCTAATGGCATCACAACTAATTGAAGTTATTTTGTTCCCATTATTAATGTTGTGGAAGAAGTTGCCAATTTTGGAGAATTTGATAGCGCTAATGAGGAAAAAAAAAGTATATTAAAACTTGAAACACACACAATGCCACCCCTAGGGGTCATCAACAAAGGCCACTTGGTTCATGAATTGTTGCCCATACACGCATAAGAGGATCCTTACATGATCCAGCTACTTGGGCATTAGAGAAATATCAGCATTGTCTCTAATGTGCCTATACGATGGGTAGCTAGGGTATGTTCCTCACTTAAGTTTTGTTCCTCCTTGTTTTTTTACCATTTTGTATGTGATGGTATGTTGTTGCTTGTTGTTTTGTGTTTGCATATGTATTTTTTGTTGTTTGTCTTCTTAAACCTTAAAAAAACATAACTTTGACATCAAATGATCAAATAGAACAACTTTAATATGTTTAGTTTCCATTTAATATTTCCACTTCTTTCAATTATTTTGTTTTCTAAACTTAGCACCTAGGTTTAGTCTATGTACTAGAATTAGTATGTTTGAAGAATAGATTCCATAGAAACAATCAAGATGATGAAACCCTGGCAAACTTCAAGAAGTTAAATGAAAACAAAAATAACATGTGTGCTTATGGTAATGGCTATTGAATTGATGTTGGTACTTGAATAAATATCAAATTGTATTATGTTGAAGGAACGAATTAAGTAGGTTAAATATTAAAATATATTAAAGGTTGTATGAAATAATATTTGGTGAACAAAAAGGGATTGAGGTGCCTTGATATGGAATGAAAAACCAACCATAGCTTAATTTTTTCCTCCATTATAGGATTTAGTATCAAACAAAAAAAACATTTTCTTAAAGAATCAACCATTAAAGGCAAATTGAATCTTACAGTGTTTGCCATTGAAAACAATTATCTTGTAGTGTGTTAGACATCACATAAGTTTAAATTAAATTTAAAGAATTGTGTGAAGGTAATGCACATTGAAGTTGCTTTCCATTTGACAATGTAAACATTGTTTGCAAGTTAGTATGGGTGAAAGTTCGATGGTAGTTACGTAATTATTTTTTGATCTATTTTTTTTTAATCACTATTCCATTCATATTGTAATTGCAGAACATTTGCAGAATCATGTTTATAGCAGTGGTTTTGCCATGTGCCATGGTTAATTGAATTATTGTAATAGGTAGTTTGTCAAAAAATTATGTTGTAATTTGTTGTTTATCACATAATTGCAGATTGAAGTTGGGATTATGTTGTTGTGTTTTCAATTGTGGCATGTTCATGTGTAGGTATTCAGAAGTCCATTCCATAAGACCAGAATCTATAAATGCAACATGCAACAAAGTAGGAGAATATGTGTGGCCTTGTATCTTGAATATGAACAACTTGTAGTGGAAGCACATTTTGATTATAAACGGCTTGACAACCCAATTTGCAATCAACCTTCCTTCCAATGTAAGTTCTACAAGGTTTGCATGAAAGATAAAAACATTTTGGCTTACCACAAAATGATGAACCAGTGCCCTTTTTACAAAGGGAAAGACCTCCTGAAAATGTACCCAACTTGGAATAGGAGTCAAACAAAGGAAATTGTTGAGTTAGGTGTTAAATTTCAGAAGACCATACCTAGCCAAAACAAGTGTCATGCTTCAGATGAAGCAAATCTTCCTCCTAAGTGAGTTGCACCCAATCCGCTATGTTTGGAAATAGGGGTTATGCCACCTCCACAACGTAGACATGTTAAAGAAGACATATGCATCATCAGTAATGATGATGATTTCTTGTTTATTCCACATAAAAACAAAGGTAAGCAACCAAGTGTGACTAAACTTTCCATTTCTAAGAACAATTCTTGTGTACAACATGCTCTCAAGGAGAAGCCAAAAATCCCCACCCAAACTAAAATTTCCACACCACTCTTTGGTTCCCAATCTACTACAAACCTATCTACTGCAAATCCACAACAAAATTTGATGGATTTAAGCAAAGTTGAAATGGAGGCAAAAGCATTGACCATTGTAAAAACTTTCACAATAAAGGGTGATTGTGAATTGTTCTCTCTTCCAAAAGAAGTGTCAATGAGTAGGTTGTTTGCGTTGCTGTCACAAACGAATACGGTCATGGACATGACTCTTCTGCAAGATCCCAAAGCTTACATGGCAATCCTTATGAACATGGAAACAATTGGAACCTTATGCAACAATCTTGTTGTTGCATTTGGGTATTGGTATTTATATCTTATAGTAAGTTTACATCTACCATCCATTCATGTTTAATCAATTTTTCCAACCAATTTTACAATGTCATGTTGCATCTAGTATTTTCATTTATTAATTAACTTTTGCTTCCTGCTCTAAAAAATGGAGGTATTGACAAAAGTCCTTAGACAGAAGCTATTGTGAAAAGTTGTTTAGCTGCTTAGGCATCCAATGGGGTTAAAGAAAAGACAATGGAGAGATTTTGAAAAATCAAAGGTTTGAAGGACTATTTAGAATACTTAACATTGAAAAAAAAATATGAAGCAAAGAAAGCAGGTGTTTCACTGACCTTCGAGAAGAAGAAAGCTAATTATGTTTTACAACAACTTCATGCTTTTGATGAAAAGGTAAATTTCACAATGTAACTATTATGTTTTCCAAGTCTTGTATTTATTGCCACTAAATTTTTTTATTAGCCATCTTGGATCAGACATCCTAACACATTTGGCACATCAATGGTTTGTTGATCTACATGCAAGTTTGGGCTAAAAATAAAAAATAAACATGGGGTTGGTCACCCTTGTACTATGTCTTCAAGCATAACCCAATGGCCTCAAGCCCACAATGCCCATGGCACCACATTAAACAAGAATTGCAAGACATATTGGCTAAATTGGAAAAGGAAACAGAACCTTTTTCCTTGGAATGTGAATGCTTTCATATTGTTTAGGCACTCAAAATGTTCTGCAAACCACTTTGGGAGGTGCCCACCATTGATGCCCATGTTGTATGTTCTATTGTAGGTTATGATTTCAATAGCTTGTGTGTTGGAAAATGTCTTTGTCAAACTAACACATTCCTCAAAAAATTTAAGTCCACATGTTACATCCGTTGGTTCATCCTAATCATGGATTAACTAAACACAACATCTTACCTTTTGCCCATGATATGGCACACTCTGTTCACCTAACAATTACGGTACAAGATTTGGTTGACTACGACTTTGCATGGTTTCCCAAGATTCATCAAAGTCATGAAGACGTCTCTTCGATTTGGCATGGTTTTTTGGGGCTTCTAGGTTGACCATGAGCAACAAAATATTGTCATTCAAAAAATTTAGACTTTTATTTGCAAGATTGCCCATAGAGAAATTGCTAACATTCATCATGTTAGACAAATGAAGTTGTTGGAAGACATGTGGTGTAATGGCATGTTGTTTTTTGACCAACACCATTTCCTTGACTAGGTGACCACAATAATCCCTTATGTTTCCTCTTCCTATTCCTACATGATTTTTGTTTATGTGTTTGTTATTGAGGTATAAGGATTATTAATATGTGCTTATTCTCATTTAGTGCAAGTTGTCAATGATGTTTTGTTGCTTAGGGAGGACATAAACATTAATTGGTTGTTTGTTGGAAAGGTCAACTTGGAGGAGGAGGTTGCACTGTAGAACATTTCCAAAAGTTGTAGAGATAATCTCGTTGAACTTTGTGATTATTAGTTGCAAGGCATCATGGTCAAATTGGCCAAGGCCAAAGACCCCAAATCAGTCACTGCAAATGTGACAAAGACTTATGACCAAGTCCAGGCCTACCCTACTAATGTTATTCTTGATGATGGTGAACAAACAATGCGCAACATTGATGTGTCTACTACTATTCTAGTAGTTGACAATAACATTGACCTAGGTACGATTCCATATTAGAGCAAAAATGTTATATTTTGTCCTTGTTGGTTTGGTCTCCCTTCTTGTTTGTTCTTTTTTATTTGGGCTATTGTATGTATGTGCTTCTCATTTGAATTTAGTCTTTGACAAAATATATATAATGTCCTAAAAAGGAGTTCTTTGGGTGAAGTTAAGGAGCAAGTACGAGGGCCACTACCTGTAGATTTAGGACTAATCACCAACATCCTTAGCAACCTAATTCATTCTAGTGAGAATGCGCCTATTCCATCTAGTCCTATGCAAAAATAAAAAACAAGGGAAGTTGAATTATCGCAATGTTATTTGTTTAATCCAAGCCCAACTACTTTAATCCATATTGCCCACCTCCCTCTTGATTTGCAAACTTTCACTAGGACACCTTCCCTCTTTCTAGGGTTGCGCCTTCCAGGACAAACTAAACACAGCCCCATGCGTCCCATCCCCAAGCTCAATATCATGGTGGAGTTCCCCCCATGAGTTATTACAGGATCAGAGGCAACTGACATAAGAGAGGGGAGAAAATAAGATAACACATAAGTTCTCAACCAGCCCATGATAATTGCATTGGAAATTTTTATTTCCAAAATATTTTGTTCTACAAGGTTTTAGGGTTTTTATCAGTTTTGGGGTCTTTGATAGAAATAATGTTCTACAAAATGTCTTGTTGTTTGCAAGCTAACATCCTTTGTGCAGGAGTTCATTATTAGTAAAAGGGGTACTAAAGAGGTAGCATTTTCCTTTCAGATCCAACAACGTTATGCAAAATTGAAGCTTGATGTAGATATTTCCTTTCTGGACAACCCCATCATGCACTTGAGCACGAATTCCATGGATCTTTTGAGGTTGTGGTTTTCACACTTTCATATGAATTTTTAGCAGATGTACATCACACATTGTCACCTTTGGGACATTGTAAATAATTGGACCAAATAAAGAGGGGAATCATAATAGAGTGTACTAAAATTTGTCCAAAATAAATTAGAAATCCCACTTTATGTCAAGGACCTCATAATCCCATTGTAGAATGCCAACCACTAAAATGTGATTATAATGAATGCAGACCAACTCCTACACTATGACCTTCTAAAGATTGAAAGTATTTTCCCATTTGCATTGGTGCACCGATTTTTTGCCAAACTATGGGTTGCCATGCAAGGTCCCATGTCTCAAAATAGGCCATAACAAACAACTCTTAGGTGTGGCCAAATGGGCCACAGCAAGAATCAAACTAGGAATGTGGGTTTAATGTTATGAGGCTCATAACCAATTATTGCCCAAGAAGTTTGGGAATTGATTTAATAGCATTTAGGTATGTGTATGTTTAACACGTCGGTAGATCTATGTGTGATTATAGCCCATTCTATGATACGACCTAATTATTGGGTTTGGTGAATGTAAGTGACATCGAACATGTTCTCAAATGCTGAAACCATTCGAGCACGAAACACATTATGAGGTCCAATTTTAGATGCCATGCATCAATCAAGTTTAACAAAATCTAAATGGATAGTTGGGTTAAACCTTTTAAGTGAAGGTTTATAGTCAATTTCAACGTAATCTCATAACATAATAGGAGCATGGTGTAGTGGCAAAACAAGGAAACTTAGCTCCTATGTTTCTTAGACAACAAATCTTTTGGTTGGTTTTGTGCCAGTATATTTTTCTTGCACTCCAGCTTGAACATTATCTACTATGCACTATATAATTATGTAAGGCCAAATGTTCTATGGCATTTTTGGCCAATGTATGGCATTGACACATTACAAACAAGAGACCTAAGTTATTAATTATGCCCATTATGTGGATTGTTTGAACTGAAAGGTGGCAAGTTGTAATTATTGTTACATTATTGTTTTCCAGGTTACAAGCGTGATGTCCAAAGCCCTACATTGCATTGTTGTTGGGTTGACTATTTATTTTGGTTCTTGGGTTTATTACCTAATTTTGAAATGTAAATACTAGTTCTGCTTTAGGTGAATTACAATGTAGCAATCATGGTGTAAGGCGCATAATGATTGGGTGTATCATTGCAAGTTACAAAATGGTACAATTGAACATGCAATCCTTTGAAAATGGATCAAAAACATTAAACACAAATTACTTGCCATAATTGCATCCACCCCACAATATACCCCTTACAATTTACAACAACATATTTTAAGACAAAACAAACACTTAAACCCCTAAGCAGAAACCACATCACCTTGATTTTTTCTACAATGTGTTATTACATATTTTGGACAAGGATGTTTATTGGATGTTTTTGTAATTCCTTGTACAATGTCCCATAGACAATACAAAAATCCAATATTTGATTGCATAATCATAATTATGGAAAAAAATGTTCAAAGTGAGATATGAAATGTCTAGCTAAATCACACAGAGTTGTAGATAATGTATTAATTATTCTCAAATTCCAGCAAACATTACTTGGTACACAAACAAACCCCAACAAATCATAAAAGAAACTTAAAATTGACCCCACCCTAAGGTACAATGTTTTAGATGCGTATGCCTTATTGCTCTTCTTTAGATGGTTGTGTTACTGAACAATGGGTTCAAGCAATCCTCTATGCCTATTCAATGCATTATCACCTACTACACATGGGAACAAAGTTGTGGTAGCTAGGTGTGCCAAGTTGGCAACACCTCACATTAACATGTTTTGTAGTTTCCCTTTCAAAACTTTCAATGTTGAAAGCAAATGCATAAGTTGGAAATTCCATGGTTGTGGCTCTAAGGTTAGAAAAGACCTTGTCAATGACATCAATTACATCCTCATCTATTATGGATTTAAGATGATCCTTGAGCTCCAAGCCAAGTTTTTGGCCAAATTGTTTGTTAATGGGATCATTATCTTTGGTGTCATTGTCTCCAATCCCATAGTTAGGACTATTCTGTTCGGGAACTGCACCACCCTGTGTGACCTTGTGCAAGGTACCAATCTTTCTAACAATTGAACCATCCCCAATGTTTGGATGAAGCATCTTGAAAACTTTCATGACATGCTTATAAACAATGCCTTGTGCTACAAAAGCGAATTCGCATTACCACCATTTTGAAGCTAGGGCATGTACAGTCCACACGTTTCCCAAGTGGTTGGTGGATGCCACAAATGCAATGTCCTCTTCATCTAGGTGCAATAGGACATTTGTATCTGGAATGTCATGAGCTTGCAAAAAGGCCATGGCAACAATGCCCTCTTATTTTTTGTTTTTCACATAATTGAAAATTTTGCATTGCACCCCATACCAATAGTGAGTGAAAACATCACCAACAAGATTGTAGATGAACTAGTCCATCTTGCGTCCTATAAGCCTTTTTCGAGAAAAATACAAAATTTGCTTCATGTTGTTATGAAATGATTCCACAACTACATTGGTGTCTTGTTTTTCATGGGGGATGTTTCAAGTTCCAATGCACCACATCCCTGTTTTTGAGAACCAGTGTTGATTCAAGTATTCGTAGAAGCGAGATGAATCAAGGTAATTGGTTTCCAACTTCTCAAGTTGTTGTTTTGCCCACAAGATAGGTTTTACATGAAGTGGACAATCTTAGGAATACATGATGCTTCCAAGAGCAAATAAAACTCTTGACTTCTCTTCCGTACTAACAATTTTCTTTACTACATTCTTAGCCCAAGTTTTGCCACAAGCACAAAAACATTTTAGCTCCAAGCCAAATGTGTTATAAATGGAAGCATGAGAATTAAACTTTGAAGTTATGGGCTCACAAACAAATGTCTTTCAACATGAGATGGAATGAAAGTATATATCAAAGGTTTTTATTTTGTAACAAATTCTTATCTTAGGACATTGATTTTGGCTAGCACATTGTCCACAATGATAGCATTGGGTGTCCAATTAATAGGGAGGCATTTTGATAATGCTTGGAAAATTGGGTGTAGGTCATTCTCCCTACCTTTTCCAATGACAATGAAGGCAATTGGTATGCCATTCTTCCATTCATCAAACACCATCAAGGTATACAAAAGGTATTGCAAAGAACATGGATCAAATATTATGTCCTAATTTCATAAACAATGATCTTGTCACTACATTTCATTCAACAAAAAAGGAGGTTCAAAGGAAAGGAAATACATACCTTGCTTTGATTCATTCCAAAGGTTGCATCAAACGAAAATGAACTGTGGTCTCCAAATTTTTCCATCATTTCAAACTACCATGAAGTTTGAATTCTAAATGTGAATGATGTGTCATCTTGGTTTGTTATATTTCAATCTAGAGGGCATGTTGAACATAATAAAAAACTAAATTAGGGTTTTCCAGACCCACATTTTAACATTGATTGGATCCTTGGGGTGTTTGTGCCACAACTCATTAGTTATCTTCTTTGTCAAGTTTTTAACATCAAATGGGAACACAAAAATGTCATGGGTCATAGGTTCATTGTTCAATGCCTTCTCCCTGACGTACACCTTATGATGAGCCATTACTTGAGCAAGAAAATGACCTTGTCTTATAAGTCCCATCAAGTGTGCCTTCATACCAATTGACAATTGAGATCCCAAGGCATGGTAGTATTCAAGTAGATCTTCCATGTGGCATATTTGGCCCTATTTGTTCTTATGTTCTCCATGTAGATATATCAACTAACAAAAACTTGGGTCCAAATATGGTTACTTGGCGATGAATGTTTTTTGACAACTTCGGTTGATGGACATACCTATCATTGTCTTCCCAATTCAAAATTTGGGTTACAAATGTTGGATCAATTCTGGAAACTCACTTAAAGATTTTCTTCCCTTTTTTTTGGCGGTAATATCACTCCCTTTCCTTTGTTTATGTTTCTATTGTGTAGACAAGAGAAGCTTTTGCATGTCTACAAGTAGAATATTGTTCTATCTTTTAGTCCAAAGTTGCAAAAGTATTTGTAGAATAAAGACAGTGGCGTTAAATGACCTACCAATTTTAGGAATATAAAGAATTGGCTTTATGTGAATAGTTTAAAAGTTGCATTGGTGAATCAAATCATCTACTACATTAC
>Ga0116226_10006066_pt1 | contig 10832 bp, 4 predicted proteins | sample S1TSphfallax_FD_89692 | JGI IMG/M metagenome (GOLD analysis project Ga0116226, IMG submission 89692) | Host-associated microbial communities from peat moss isolated from Minnesota, USA - S1T2_Fa - Sphagnum fallax MG | ecosystem: Host-associated > Plants > Peat moss > Unclassified | place: USA...
CTTGTACAGTAAACAAGGTTCATGATCATCTGAGCAACCATTGGAAACATAGAAATCTGTAGGTTATCCTCTGTCTTCTAGACAATTAAGGTATCATATTAGCACAGCACTAATCCTGCATGTCGCCTTGGTAACAGACTATAAGAAGGATTGGGGAGAAGGAGGAGGCACTTGTTGAAAGACGGCAGGTAGTTCTGGACAATATCCGAGATAATGATGAGGCAGCAACCCATTATCGTCAGGTTGGTTTCGTCAGATTGATACAAAGCAGTCTTTCCATTGGGAGTCATGGACTTCGTCAATTGTTTCCTTCCCATCCAAGTTCATGTACAGTTTTGGTTACTTTTACACCACAAATGAAATTCAACCTGGTTATGGATCAAACTGGCTGACATTGTTGGTCTCTGCTATCTTTTCAGGACATTGAACATAATGAGGCACAGAGAAAGGAACTACAACGGCTCATTGATGAGGCCATTGACACTGACCACAACAAAACATTTCTGCGCATTCTTAGCCAATATAGGCTACTGGTAAGATTGCTACTTCATGCACAATGTCAATATCAAGCTTCACCAGAGCCAAGCAAGTCTGTTGTTGGTTCTGAAGTTTCATCTTCCATGCCACCTGAAGCAGGAATTGTTGTTCCAATGGTTTGAACTCTGTTTTGAATTACAGTTAATACAGTAAAATTAGTTTTTCGGTGTCCTATATGATTTTGTGCAGGGTATGAAAAACATGGAGCTCCAATTTCAAATGGCCATAAGAGACCAGATTATACATGACCAACGAGAAGCGGTCAGCAATCTGTGGTTGGTTCTTGAATGCTCTGGACTGGATCATGAAGAGATTTTAGAGATAGCTGCTCAGCAAGGCATTATAATAGAGGAGGGTATAATCCCCATGGTGGCAGGGCATACCCATGCACCCTCCACACCAATACCAATTTTGCACAAACAACCTATCCTGAACACCAGCTCTGGTAGGTTTCCAACTCTGGGGCAGCAACAGACTGGCCCTGACACTAATATGGTTCCTGAGTATAGAAACCAGGGAAGTAGACCTGGATGTGAAGAAGGTGATACAGCCACTTGTTTTCCAAAGACCACACATGATGACTGGAAGAATCTGCCACCCCAAGGAAATGGTGAACAGCCACAGTTGGGGTTTATTCCATCTTGGCTTCAACCTTCTACATATTGGACTTGTACAGATTCCTTAAGAGTAGGTCTTGGTCATGTAAATGGTGATGGCATAGGCTCCTATACTCCTGAGAAGCTCAGGTTGTCGAGAACCCCATGGTCAGTTGATAGTGCATGCTCAGGAAGGTTGGGCACTGTCCATATAGACACATCAAGTGGTGGAAATATGATGGCAAATGATCCACTGCTCCCTGCAACAAATGGCCATAGAATGTTGACACCATCAAGGTCCAGGCGAAGGCCACGGTCAGCAGAGAGTGAGCACCAGCGCCGGTGGTTGCATGAAAGGGATGGCAGTACAACTGGGATTGATGCTGGGAGCGAAGGAAGTGAAACTGAAGACTTTGACCAGTACTGGGTTGAAACCCAACAGAGGGCTCACCTTCAGAAGTTTCAGGGAGGTTCACACCTGTCTATTGACAATCACTTGCTTCACAAGGTAATCAGCATCTGTATCCAGGCTTTACGTTATTACAACAAAGTATTTGATTGGTAGGTTCTGTGTAGGGTGTAATTGGTTTGCTTTCTGGTTGCATTTGCATCCATATGTAGCCTGCTGTGAGGTTTTGTGCTTGCACTTCTCTGTAATGTTAGAGGTACCTAGTTCTGATTCCAATACCTGACTAATCTTGTGTTTTGAACATTGGTTTAATTTCTCTACAGGAATTGTCACGATTGGATAGTGAGCTTCAGGATCTGAAACGAGGGATCAATCAAAAAACCACTCCATTGCTGAATGGCCGCAAAATAGATGCAAGTCGAATGCACTCCACAGATTTCAAGGACACGAGGCGACCAGTAACTTGGACCAGCACATCAGCACCAAAGCTGACTGTAAATCAGGTTATCTCCAATGGAAGTCAAGTATCTGCTCCAATCACACTGAATATATATAGTCCAGTGATGCATAGCAATGGAAGAGTCCACAGGAATCAATACACCCCTTTCTCTGTGTTTAGTACACCTCCATTGTCAGATGTGCAACCATGGAAGCAGGTAGGATCAGATGACCAAGGTGGTGTGGGGTTGGAAGAGGCAATTTCAGCCAAAGTTTTGCAACCAACTCAATCAGATTTAAATGAATCATACAATGTTGTCAATAGTAGAAAACCAACTTTGATTGATCACAGGAGGTCAAAGTTTGAAAATCTACCAAATGGTGTATGCCATGTGTCAACAGGAAATGCTGCTGAATGAAAGTAGCAGGAAGGGCTGGGCCCGGAATTTTCATTCACATTTGGTGCTACTTGGCTTCCGTAATTATAGAATTAACTCCACAATCTTTAGGCATGACCTTTCCACAACAACAAGGACTGGAACGCTAATGTTGGGAATGGATCGATGATTGAATGGCATAATTCAATCAGCAAGGAGCATGCATCCTTATTGAGTTGCTTTGCTCAAATTGTAAAGAAATACTAAAATTGTAAGGATTACTGCCTCTGCTGACTGCACCTGCTTGTGTTGTACATGGGGCGGTTGCAAACTCCTGCAAATCTGCTCTCATGAATACAGCTATGAAATGCAGGAGAAGAATTTCTGGAGCCAACATGAGGAAGAAGGGTTTCCCAATTTGTAGTCAAAAGAATATGTGATTCAACATAATGAGAAGACCTCTTAAGCAGGGATGATGAGGTAAGATGTCCTAAGCTTCAATTTGCAACATAACAGTAGTCTTGACATGTGTACAATACTCAAGACATGCTGCCATAATGGGGATTTGATGCTCATCTGAACCTCTTTCTCTGGACCTTTTTAAGAGCTGTCCAGTAGTAAGGTACCTCTTGACAACAAGTCTCATCCCACAGGAGTCCAATGTCATCAGCTGTCGTCAATAGGTGGGCCATTCCCAACCCAGTCCATTTGGTCTCTGTTGGAGCTTCTCCATGGAAAAGGTAAGAGACATGATCTGTTGTTGTGGCATGTGGGGTCATTGTTGAGCAGAACCACAGCACATCTGAAAAGGAGAAGCATCAAATGAGGCCACTAAAAATTTGTGAAATTTGAGGATCTTCACATATGCTCTCTCTCTGTGTCTCTTTATGTATGTATGTAACATATATGTAAAGAATTTTTTTGTCTGGCCGGTCTAGACTCTAAGCCACAGAATAGACAGAAGAGCTTCAATTGTATTGGATTTCAAAGTCAAGCTGAACAAGTGGTGCGTTTTTTGATCATCATGTTGAATCAAAAAACTTTATTTGCCCTTCAGAGTCCTGGAAGGTCCAAGTTGGTTGTGAAACAACCCTCCACTCCATGAACAGTTGATCGGTCCCACAGTACAGAAAGAATCCTGGACTATTTTACATATGTGTGGTGGGTGAGCTACTGATGAAGAGCACAGAGAAGATGTGCTCCAGGTGAACTGAAAAAACTTCTCATCTTTCATATGCTTTAGAAAAGTGCACATCGGAGAGTGGCAACTTTGAGGGTGGTGGGGTTTTGTCCTCTTGGTAGCCTATCATCCTTTTTGACATTGTGGGATGTTGTACTTCGTACTGAAAAGTATGTACAACAAACCCCCAAAACAATCTGCTTTGTTTTTCCCTGGAATGAGATGCTTAAGAGAAAACCGTCTCTCCAAAGAAGCCAGACAAACAAAACAGTCTTGGACAGAGAGGTCCCAAGCCAACAGACTCTTGAGAAAATGGTGACAAAGTACACTGATTTTCAGATGGAAACACTTGGAACCCAACCCCTAGAAAGACATTGGAAGTACGGCTCAGAAAATATACAGAATTGTACAATGTGAGTAAAAAGTGGGGGTTTCTTTAAGCGAGGTGAAAGTGTAGTGAGAGCCCATTCTGGGACCTTAGGACATCAAAAAAGCTTCTGGGTTCAAACCCAGTGGAGTACAGGTGAAACTCCTGCCTGCGTTCTGCCAATGAGCTTGACTTGAGGGTACCAACCACTGTTGGTCGGTTATTGCTTTTTGACCCGGTTATTAACCCGGGTCCAGATTCGGGTACCAAATAACCTACCTACCGGGTCTGAGATTTAGGGTTACCTGGGTAGGAACCTACCCGGCTCAGTATGAACTTTTTCAATACCCATTAATACCCTGTTGATAGGGTATTAGTTTGAAAAAAGTAACACCCAACCTATACCCTTATGGGTTTAGGTGAAATACACCTAGGTCAATTATTCATTCAATCTTTGCCTTTCAACAATGGCATTCTATAGCATTCACATCTTGTAGCATGGTAATTTATGAGTGAATGGCCATCATCTTTAATGATGCTATTATTCTTCAATGTTGTGGGTTCTAAGCGTTGGGATTTACTTTCAATCCTATGAATACGAATGTGAAATGCAAGATTGAGGAGCACGCAAGGGTGGGATTTGCGTTGGAACTTGGAATAGATTCAACCATCCTCAACAATCAATTCATCAAGCTTTCTAGGAAATGTTTTTTTCTTATGCTGTAAATGTGTGTGCACTCTTTCTTATTTTTGCATTTCATGGTTGCTTGTTGCTTTAGACAGTCTTTCACAATCCTAATGCACTTGAAATCTAAGGTTTCTTGTTCCATGCTCCTTGATAGGTCCTTGTTTTTGTTTTCAAAGCATGTGTATGTCACTAAATTGCTTTCACAACACCATAAGTTTTAGATTTTCTTTAAGTTGCATTTTGCATATGGATCTTGAAGTAGTTTGTCCAAGTTGGGTTTAGGGTTTTAGGAGCTCCTTGTGTTTCTTAAACCTTGTTGCTAATTTCAATTGAAGCTATTATGTTTCAAAGCCTATGTCTACCATTGAATTCCTTTCACAACTTTGAGTTTTGGGTTTTCTTTTTAAGTTATATTTTGCATATGGATCTTGAAGCAATCTATCCAGATTGGGTTTAGAGTTTTAAGAGCTCCTTGTGTTTCTTAAACCTTGTTGTTAGTTTCTGTTGAAACTATTATGTTTCAAAGTTTGTCTACCATTGAATTCCTTTCACAACCTTGAGTTTTGGGTTTTTTTAAGTTGCATTTTGCATATAGATATTGAAGTAGTTTGTTTAGGCTGGGTTTAAGGTTTCAAAAGTTCCTTGTGTTTCTTAAACCTTGTTATTGGTTTTTGTTGTCAAAGCTCTTATGTTTCAAAGCTTCTATTTGCCACTAAATTGCTTTCACAACCCTCAATTTTGGGGTTCTTCAAGTTGCATTTTGCATATTAATCTTGAAACAATTTATCTAAGCTGGGTTTAGAGTTTTAGGAGCTCATTGTGTTTTTAAAACCCTATTGTTGGTTTCTATTGAAAAGATCTTGTGTTTCACGTGTTTCACAACCTTAATTGTATACACAATAGTTTTTAGTTTGTCCATTATCCAAACTCGAATAAAAAATGGTAGACATTGAGGTTTTGAATGTAAATGTGGATTTAATGGCAGCTAGTTTTAATGATGATGGTGCTAATGAAATGGCATTGGGTTCAAATGAAGTTTTAGGGTTAAGGGTTGGTTCAATCTCTACACCTAGTGCACCAAACCCTAATGTAAGTATTGCAACCCCAAGCACTTCAAACCTAGAAGCAAAAATTACATGAAAATTATTGAAGCTTCAATTGAGCCTACATCAAAAGGCTCAAATCCCTCATAGTAGGACCTCTCTCCCTTGACATTTCTTTGTGGTCAATGATGGCAATAAACCTAATCCTACTCTTTCTAAAACCATGTGTTACACTATATGCCACTCTATTTCCCAAGCATATAGTTTTGGAATCACTACAAAGAAGAGGAAGGGGCTAATCACTTGTAGGCAACAACATGGGACTACATCAATGAAGAAACATGTGACATATGAGCATGGAGATGCATGGGCAAGGTGGAAGAGTGTGAATTTGAATCTTGTTGTAAAAGATGATCAAGGTCGAGAAAAATCCAAACATAGATTAGTTGTTGGTTATGGGGCCATTACATATCATTTTGGCAATATTATTCCTTATAAGATGGAAGATTTGGGACAAAAGAAATTCATGGAGGACTTGTTTCTATTTGTTGCCAAAGGCTATATACCTATTTATGTTGTTGAGAATTAATGTTGAGGTGCATGGTCTTCCATCAAAATCCCCAAATTGTGTTCCCAAATTGGAAGCAAGTGGTTTAGCATGCCATTCTTGAATTGGTTGCCAAAACCAAGGGAAAATTTGTGATGCTAGCTCTAGAATCTTGTTTCAAAACAACAATTTCTTTTGATTTGTGAATGTCCAAATTTGGACATAACTCATTTGCTCTTGTAATTAATTTCATAATCTCACATTAGGTGCCTTACCATGTGATAGTGGGCCTTTTTGAAATTAATGATACATTTGGAGTTGTAATGGTTGCACAAGTGAAGGAGCTATTATCATGTTACAATTTATTGGACAAATTAATTGCATACATGAAGGACAAAGGGGGCAATCTATCCACCCTTGCAAGAACTTTAAGTCTATGGTTAGTTGTGCTCCTTTGAAACTTACACTCCTTGGCAAGGTTCTTGTTTTGGCCATGCTTTAGCAAAACATGCCAATATGCTTGCAATGATGCAACAACTCAAGGTCAGTTTGAAAGCCACATAATTGGCCTTGTAAAAAACAATTATGTGGACTAAAAAGTTTGGCAAAGGTTGGAATGAATGGAAGAAGGCATGCCTTGATGAAACCTCTGCCATCAAAAATTGAAGACCCTAGTGAAGACCAAGTTCGCCAATAAGGTTATTTTGTTCCAAGAGACCTTGGAGTATAAAGATGCCATAAATCTATGTTATGGTAGGTAGAAACTTTGGAGCAAGGACATGGAGTAGATGCCCATACATGGGTAGTTTGTAAAACACTCATTGAGACTATGTTTCATGTTGTGAAGTAATGTATTTTGAACTTAATTTACAACTATTGGTTAATCTCTGACACCTCACATGCTACATTTTCAATCAATGTGAATATGCAAATGGAGATTCAATAATCTAAAACCACCTCTAGCAATTCTATTAGGGGGGATTTTGAATCTGAGTTGTAAACATTACACTTGCATATGATGGTAGAAGTGATGGCAGTCTTAATTCCCATTCTGTCATTTGCAACTATTTACACTCCTAGCAAGGCACATAACATGCTTGCATTGATGTTGGACCCACATTTCGTATGCATGGATGTGGTCAAAGTTTTTGTGGGATGTGCGAAAGTTATGGAAATGGTGGTAGAGTATGATACTAAGTCTTTGATGTCACTGGTGGTGGCATCCTTTCACCTCCAAAATCTAGGTTTTGTTGACCCTATTGCTGCATTGGTAGTTGTTGATGAAGATTCCATTTTTAGCCTAGTGACCTCAAACGAAGCTATTCTACAAGGGTTATTAAAGAATGAACTATCTTTATTTTGCCAATTGCATGTGAAGCTTGAACACTACTTATTGCCCTTAACTTGGTGGAAGTCCCATGAATTGTAGTTTCCCAACATATCTTTTGTTGCAAAGCAGATTTTTGGCCTAGGTTTTAGATTAAAATCGAAAGAATATTTGGTATTGCTGGAGTTTTGACAAGTTTAGGTCATTGTAAACTAGGAGTGGAAAATCTGGATAAACTTGTCATTATCATGAAAAATTGGTCTTCTGATGCAAGGGCAAATTGCATGCATGAAAGGAAGTCCTTGGATGATTTCTTAGCGGACAAGGCCAATATCATCAATAATAATGACATCATTCTAGATGTAACTAGCTATTATAATGGTGATGAGTTAGAATGAATAATAAGATTGTTCATGAACATTTTATTCTAGTTTATGAAGGGAGGCAACTTTGCCATGAATAGGATTCCAACTATGTTAGTTATAGTTATTATTTTTGCCTCTTTTAATTGTAAGGATCTAAATTGTTGGACCAAACATTCCAGCATTGTGTTTTGAAACTTGACATGTTGTTGGTTCTGTGCTCAAACTGCTGGAACATTTTGGTTTTGAAATTTTTGGAACATCTTGATTCTGAAATTTTTATTATAGTATTGTCTTAAATGTATTTTGGGGTTTATTAAATCTAATCTCACAATCTCAACTTTTTGTTGAATGCATGTGATTCATCAAATTCATGCATTGCTACCTATAGAATTATAGAAGTTGGGAGCAACTAGTTTGCGCACTCACTTTCTTCATATCATTTACCTTTTTTATTTCTAATGCCTTGTTGTCCACTTGGGCTGTTGTGAATCTTGGCATTATTGAATGTACTACAAATTTGCATTTTTGGTGCAAGGAGCATTTTGAATGAACAAACTTGGAGCTTAGGAATTATTGGAGTAACTATGCAAAGTGTTGATCTTCAATAGGGACCTATACTTGTAACTGATTGGGGTCATAATCATAAAGCCCTAAATTAATTAATCTTCATATTCAACATAAATATAAGGTAAGAATCTTGAACCAGCTTTGAAATCCTAATTGATCATATATAGATTTTGTTTGAACTCAAGCTATGTAGCCATTAAAAAAAAAGTGTAACTTGTGAAAAGTTTAGAGAAAGCCCCCTCCATCCCACAACTATACAACAAAAATTGTGGATATAAATAACAAACATTGTGTGGGTCATTGATATGAGGTATGACAAGATTGGGAAAATTGGCAAAGGTGGCAACAATGAGGAATTTGTACATGACAAACTATCAAGGTGATATCCTAGCTTAAAAAAGAAGCTCACAATTTGGTGTAAACAATATGATAACATTATCCATAATGTTAATCCAAATATGTGGAGTAGTAATAAAGGAAGGAAATAAGAAAGTTTGTTTATTGCTTTGACTCAATATACCCTAGTTTGTCTTGAATCTTCACATTTTTCTTTATACGGAAAGCATTCTAGTTCACTTTGCACATCAAATCAAACGAATAAAAATTATATAAAATTCTCAACTTAATAACCTACCCAAAACCTTCCAATATTGGCCGGTTCTCAAACGGATTATTGCAAGAATTAACCCTTATAGATACCAGGCAATTCTTGCTCCCACAAAATTAAGTAATACTGATAACCGAATTGACTGACTTTGCCACAATATTGATACCCGATAGGTGTCAGAAATTTAATTTTTTTCTTTCAATACCTTGTGTGTAAGTTAGAAATTATAAATTATAAATAACCAGCTTGCTAGATATTGAATAAAATCAATACCCAGCCAACACTAGTATTGTAACTTGGTGTGTAACTTAATGTAATTACACAATTACTTAGGTAATTGTGTAAAGGGGTAAATTGAGTGGTAAGGTTCCATAATTTGGTCATGGTGCATTGACTTTCACATATTAATTTATGTGGAAGTCATGTGCACCATGTGATTTTGTTTCCTTGTGATTTAATTGTGGAATCACATGGGGAACCATGTGATTTAGTTTCCTCGTGATTAATGGTGGAATCACATGGGGGACCATGTGATGGATAAAACTTTGGGAAGTTTTTTGACTAGTTACCTTTTGGTTGGTATATAAGTGGGTGTTTGTGACCTTGAGAAACATCTTCACTTGTATAAAGTTATTGTATGAATGCAAAGTTTGTTAGAATTGAAGTTTTGGTTTTTGAAAGGCTTTTGGTTTGGAATGGTTTTGGTGTTGGTTATGTTTAGTTCATGGTAGGAGAATGGTGAAGCTTGCATAAACAATTGAAGGGTGAAAGAATAATTTTACAACCAAGAACATAAATTTCATAACTATGTAGTAATCATACATAGTTTCAGTTCGAAACCCGTTCGTGTTGTACAGTACCAACGGCTTGTCAGGTTGGGTCTGCCGTTGTGCTTCCCTAATAAAAAGAAAATATAAAGTGCATTGAGAGACACATCATGTGGTCAAAGGAAATGCCACATGGAGATGAATGCCACTTGACTCAATTTGAAGTAAAAGAAGGTTTAATATTGTTTTGGGCCCTTTTTCACTTGGTCCTTCCTGTCGTCTCTTGGTGTCTTAATTTTATCTCAAATAATTTGCCACTTTTCCCTTCTCATTCATATAGTTGAGCTAAAGGGGAGTGATTACACCTTCACATAGAAACTTTTATTTTGACGAGTGTTTATATATATATATATATATCACAGATGTAGGGTGATGGGCAAAGTTTCTTGCGAAAGGGAAAAAAAACAGGAACTTCGGAGGCACCCATTGAATTATTAGAAGCAACAATAGATACCCATTAGTGTTGTTCAGATATATATAAAACCATTTCTAGGAATTTTTTTGATGGGGAGAAGGAATTTTTTTTTCTGTCTGTTCCCATTGTGTTCCCATCAAGTTCACAACAGGTTCCCCAAGACATTCCTGATATCACCTCAATTTTATCCCATATTGTTTGGACAGAGTTCAACTTTCGTCTAAATTGTAAAAATGGAAGCATAACACAGCTTCTATTCTCTGGAGTGGGGGCCAAAGGGGTGCTACTATTGGGGACTGCCCATTATTCCAGAAAAATTGGTGATGGGTGAAATCAATGTGGCTTAAAAGAAAAGAAAGAAAAACTATGGGGCACCTTTGAATGTGATTAATTGGAACACATGATAATTTTTACACAATAATACCTTCATGGAAATAGTTCTTCTTTTGCCTTGGCATACTTGATCAAAGAGACTTGGGAATAGGTAAAGAAATATTGCAAGCAATCATGTTTGTGTCACCAAATTTTGATACAACATCAAA
>Ga0116226_10006067_pt1 | contig 10832 bp, 10 predicted proteins | sample S1TSphfallax_FD_89692 | JGI IMG/M metagenome (GOLD analysis project Ga0116226, IMG submission 89692) | Host-associated microbial communities from peat moss isolated from Minnesota, USA - S1T2_Fa - Sphagnum fallax MG | ecosystem: Host-associated > Plants > Peat moss > Unclassified | place: USA...
GCTTCACCGACGAGGCGAAATTCGTGATCCTGATCGGGTTCACCGTCCGCTGCGGCGGAAGCCGGTAGGATCAAGCGGACGAGCTGTTCGTCCAAACTGTCCTCCACGAACAACAGGACACCCGCCACCTTGATGAGGGCCGCCTCCGAGGGAGTTTTCCCTTCGCCCAAGATCTCGGTCAGTTCGGACACTTCCCGTTGGACGCGCTCGCGCAACTCGCCGAGGCCAAGCACCCCTAGCGTATCGCTGATCTTCTTCAATAAATCGAGCTGCGGGACGAGTTCTTCGGCGCGCCCGCCGCCGCGGCGCACGAAGATGTCGAGGACATCCTTGACCTTGGACAGATCCTCTTTGATGGCGCTTGCCACGGTGCGCATCAGTTTCACGCTGGGCGCGGACAGACTCTCCCGCTCTTGTTCGATCGTGTCATCGACCGGCAGCAACTCCGAGAGCTTGAACGACGCGCGCACCGCGGCGATCCGGCCCGTGCTGGTCGAGGCGCGGGCCACGTAATAAAGCAGATTGTTGAGCAGATCGACGGGCGGATGTTCCGCGTAACGGGCCTCGCCGAGCTCGTACAATGCCTTGATCTGACGGTCCGCCTGACCGAACAAACGCTTGAGCGTCGCGCTGCTTTCCAGACCGTTCGCCTGCACGGCCTCCAACAAGGCACCGACCACCCACCACAGTTGAAATACTGCCTGCGTGGTCGCCACCTGCTCGAGTTTCTCGGCTACCTTCGATAAGAGCTCGAGGTTTTGCACCGTCCGTTCGCCGCGGATGTAGCCCAGCAGACCCACCTGAAATCGGGGTCGCAGGCGACGCGCCCATTGCGCCACGTTGAGGTCCGGTTCGCCCTGCTGCAATTGCGGTTGTGCGGGCTGGTCGGATTTGAGATTGAGCAGCAGCAGCGTGCCTTCGGACAACAGGGGATTACCCTGGACCGAGCGCAAGTCGTTCAGCAGAGGCAGCAGCACCAGCGCCAGATCACGGCCGCCCGACAACACCCGTTCGAGGTAGGTCGGCAGCTGCACCATTGCGCGCATGAGCGCGTCGAGGCCTTCGATCTGATGCTTTTGATCGCTGCCCGACGCGAGCAGGTAGCGCGTGACATGCTCCATTTCCTCGGCGAGCAGCGCTGCGCCGTAGACTTCGACCAAGCGCAGGACGCCGTGCGCCTGATGCAACTGTTCCGCGCATTTCTCGAGATGGGCGGTTTGGTCGGAACGCTCGGCGAAGGCCTCGAGCGCGGCGCGTGCCTCGTTCAGCGTGACCGTCAGTTCCTTGGCAACGATATGCAAGGTCTGAGAGCTGACGTCGGTCTCCGGCATGTCCACAATCGATCGACTAAGCGCCAACGCCGCTCGCCTTGCGCAGCCGGCTGGTATTCTGCGCGCCCTCCGCTGCATCCTTCCCGGGCAAAACCACCGTGGGCACCCGCAGGGTGCCGGTGGCCCCGGCGGTGTCCGGCAGCCGGAAGCCCGCAACGGACTTGCGCAACTGCGCCGACAATGCGGCGAGTTTCGCGATCGACGTCGACGTGGCCGTCGAGCCTTCGGCCGTCTGGGACGAAATCTCGCGTACCACCCGCATGTTCTTGGAAATATTCCCCGAGGCTACGGCTTGTTGGCGCGCGCTCGCCGAAATGTTCTGTACGAGGCTCGCGATTTGGTTCGATACCTGCTCGATCTCCTCGAGCGCGGCGCCGGCGTTTTCCGCGAGCAACGCGCCGCCGACGACGTCGGTGGTGCTTCGCTCCATCGACACCACCGCCTCGTTGGTATCGGTTTGAATCGTGCGCACGAGAACCTCGATCTGCTTCGTGGCGTTGGCCGCGCGCTCGGCCAGCCGCTGCACCTCGTCCGCCACGACCGCAAACCCGCGGCCCGCCTCGCCCGCCATCGATGCCTGGATGGATGCGTTCAGCGCCAGGATGTTGGTTTGCTCGGCGATGTCGTTGATGAGTTCGACAATGTTGCCGATCTCCTGTGAACTCTCGCCGAGACGCTTGATGCGTTTGCTCGTCTCTTGGATGGTCTCGCGGATCGCATTCATGCCGTCGATGGTGCGCCGTACCGCATCGCCCCCCTTGTGCGCGATGTCCACCGAGTGGCGCGCGACGTCGGAACAGCGCTCGGAATTGCCCGATACCTCTTCTATCGAAGCGGCCATGTCCTGCATCGATTCGCTCGCCGCGGAGATCTGCCGCGACTGCGCGCCGCTGGCTTTGGCCATGTGGGCCGCGGCCGCCTGAGTTTGCTTCGCCGCACCATCCAACTGAATCGCGCTGTCATTGATGGTCGTGACGAGTTCACGCAACGCCTCGATGGCATAGTTGATGCTGTCGGCAATGGCGCCAGTAATATCCTCGGTCACCGTGGCCTGCACCGTCAAATCGCCATCGGCGAGGCTCGACAGCTCGTCCAGCAGGCGCATGATGGCTTCTTGGTTGCGCTCGTTCTCACGCACACGCAATTCGGTGCTGCGCCGTGCATTGATGGACTTGAGGGCGATCCACGTCATCGCGATCAGCATCAAGGCCGCAGCGCCGAGCAACGTCACGATCCACGGCTTGTAGCCGGCGCCGGCTTCGCCGCCGGCATAGGGCGTGTCACCGATTTTCGCGGCAAGGCCGCTGGTCAAAGTGGGCAGCGCTCTGGCGGCCGTCTCGGCTCTCGACAAGGATTCGGCGGCGCCGATCGCCTTGCGGACGGCGGCGGCAAACTGCTGATTGCGTTGTACCACGATCTTCAACCGTTGCTCGGCATCGCTGCCGGTCACGCGGGACAACGCCAGACCGGATTCCTCGCCCGACAAGCCGCGCATGACCTGATTGAGAAACTCCAGACTGTCGGCCAACCTCTGCGCCGTGGGGGCCGCATCGGTCACACCGGCGCCCAGACCGATCAGCTCTTGCTGGACGCGCTGCACGGTGATCTCGAAGCGATCTAGAAAGCGGCTCAAGCCCTCGAGTTTCTGGACGCCCACGGCGCTCGCCAGGTCGCCCAATTCGGAGAGCAACTTCGGCGCCAATTCACGCGCGTCATGATTGGCCGCCTGGATCACTTCCACGGCCGAGCGCGCATCGGCCACCAAGGCGACGTCGTCGGATAGCGTGTTCCAAGCGGGATCGCCGGACACCGTGCTGTCGGTCAAGGCGGCGCGCAGATTGTTCAACCGGGTGCTGCTCTTGGCCATCGCATCGAAAGCGCTCAAGTCACCGCGCAAGGCATTCTGCGCTTCGAACGGCAGCCGCTGCAGCACGAAGGACACCTGGTCGGCCGGCGCGGCCACCGGTGCTGCACTGCGTGACATCAGCGTCAGCGCCGCGGCGCCCGCCAGGCACAATATGATGGGCACCAACAGGGCCGGCAGCAGAATCGATTTCGGTGCAGGTTTGTCTCGCTTGCTCATGACTTAGGTTCCGGCGGCGTTCAACTCGCCGCCTGCAAGAAGCTCTGACTTTCGACCAATCTCTTGAGGCTGAGCACCGGCCACACCTCGCCGCCGCGCCGGAAAGCCCCGGCAAGATATCTGTCGCAGCGAATGACCGTCGGCGGCGGCTCGGTATTGAATTCGGTTTCGGCAAAGCGACGGAAACCCAATACCTCATCGATCATGAGACCCGCGGGGATATCGCGGTGATTGACCACGACGACCCGCGTATTGCGGCCGGCGGTGGTCGTTCCGCTGCCAAGGAACTGCCGCAAATCCACCATGGGCAGGAGTTGCCCGCGCACGTTCGCCAGCCCCTTGACCCAGCTCTTCGAGCCGGGAATGCGGGTGACCACAGCCGGGTATCCCAATACTTCGCGCGTTTCCTCACGAGCCACCAAGAACGCCTCGCCGCCCATCCTGAACGCAACGCCCACCCATTCTTGTCCGACAGTTGGATCGGGCGCACTGCCCGCGGTCACGCTGCGGCTGCGCTTTTCGAGCTCTTTGAGCAATTCGAACGGGCGGTCCCGCAGAATGCGCAGACTGGATTCGCCCCCACTCATCGTCATCGTCATGTGGCCAGCGCGGCCTGAGCCTTCTGCACCAGGGCCTGAGCGGACACCGGTTTGACGAGATAATCGACCGCCCCTTGGCGCAATCCCCACACGCGGTCGGTCTCCTGACCCTTCGTGGTAACCATGATGATCGGAATCAGGCTGGTCTCCGGATCATTGATGAGCATGCGCGTGGCCTGGTAGCCATTGACCCCCGGCATGACGATGTCCATGAAAATGAGGTCGGGCTTCATGGCACGCGCCTTGCGGATGCCTTCTTCGCCATTCTCGGCCGCGGCCGTCTTGAACCCGTGCTTTTCGAGCGCCTTCTGCATGACGAAAACCTCGGTCGGTGAATCGTCGATGATGAGGATCAGTGCCATACAGTTTCTCCGTCACTTGCCGACGTGTGCTTCAATTGCGCCCAGCAGCTCGTCCTTCGTGAACGGCTTGGTCAGATAGTGCTCCGACCCGACGATGCGGCCCCGCGCCCGGTCGAATAATCCATCCTTGCTCGACAGCATGATCACGGGGATCTGCTTGAAAACCTTGTTGTGCTTGATCAGCGAACAAGTCTGATAGCCGTCCAGCCGGGGCATCATGATATCCACAAACACGATGTCGGGCTGGTGATCGGCGATTTTCGACAGCGCGTCGAACCCGTCGACGGCAGTGAACACTTCGCAGCCCTCCTTGGTCAACAACGTCTCAGCAGTCCGCCGAATGGTCTTGCTGTCGTCGATCACGAGGACCTTGAGTCCCGTGAGTTTCGGCTTGCCGGTGCTGATCGCGCTCTCCATGAAACTGCCCTTGAGGACCTTTCGGCCAAGCACGCGTATGTGCTGTATTCTTATGGCTTTTTAACATATCCGGTGTCCGCAAGCCACGGTACGGGATGGTCATTTCGCGGCAACAGCGTGTAAACAACGGTGGCGTGGTTCACAGTTTCCCCAAGAGACCGTGCACGCCGGCCGCGAGTGCCGATTTGCGACGTGAGCTAGAATCGACCGTACCAAACCAGAAAACAGGCTCTCGCATGTCGTCTCGAGTTCGTCTCATCGTGGTCATGGACCCCATCGAATCCATCAAGCCGGCGAAGGACAGCACGCTCGCCATTCTGATTGCTGCACAAGCACGCGGCTGGGAACTGTTTTATGCGGAGCAAAAAGACCTGTACGTACGCGATGGGGTGGCGTGGGCCCGACTCGCGCCGTTGCAGGTTTTCGAGGATTTGCGAACGTGGTTCACGCGCGGCGAGGCGGTCGCTGCCAAGCTGGGTGAGTACGACGCCATATTGATGCGCAAGGACCCGCCCTTCGATATGGAGTACATCTATAGCACCTACCTGCTGGAACGAGCCGAGGAGCAAGGTGCCCGCGTGTTCAACCGGCCTCAAGGGTTGCGCGACATGAACGAGAAGGTCTACACGGCTTGGTTCCCGGAATGTTGCGCGCCGACGCTGATAACCCGCGACATGACCGACATGAGCGCCTTTCTGCGCGAACATGGCAAAGCGGTCTGCAAACCCTTGGACGGCATGGGTGGCCGGTCGATCTTCGTGCTTGAAGAGGGCGACAAGAATCGCAACGTCGTGTTCGAGACGCTGACCGACTACGGCCGGCGCTATGCCATCGTACAGCGGTACTTGCCTGAGATCGTCACGGCAGGCGACTGCCGGGTGATTCTCGTGGATGGGGAACCCGTGCCGTTCGCCTTGCAGCGCATGCCGGCACCCGAAGACAATCGCGGCAATCTCGCGGCCGGGGCACGCGCTGAAACCCGGCCGCTCAACGATCGGGACCGCTGGCTGTGTTCCATCATCGGTCCGAAGCTCAAGGCGGCGGGCATGATCTTCGTCGGCTTGGACGTCATCGGCGATTTCGTGACCGAGATCAACGTGACGAGTCCGACCGGCATTCGAGAACTAAACAAGAAGCACGCTGTCGACATCGGGGGAATGCTGGTGACCGCGATACAGAGGACATTGGACGCCGCGTGAGTTCCGATTTGCTGCAATCCGGGTTGCCACCAGCCAATGACCGCATGCTCACGACTTGCTTCCTGGCGGCGCTCCTCCACGGAATCGTGATTTTGGGCGTCACTTTCGGCGTGCCCAAGGACGATGCGAGCGGACTCGATGCCCCCGCCCTCGAAGTGGTGTTGGTCGATGAACGGGCACCCCTCGGTCAGAAGAATCCGAATGCTCGTTACGTCGCCCAGCGCACTCAGATGGGCACCGGCAACACGCTGGCTGCCGAACGCACTCGCATACCGAGATCGTCATTGATTCCGCTCGAGCGGGCCGGCGTGGCCGGGGGCACCGGCTCGTCGGCGCAACAGGCCGCCACGGATTTCGGCGACGAAGAACGCATCGCGACCCACGCACCGGCACTCAAGGTCTTGTACTTTGCGGCGCCGGAGGCCGCGCCCGACGCATTGCAAATGCCCGAAGCACTCGAGAAGAAGCCGAACCTCGGGATGGCGGCCAACGACGATGGGGTCGAATTGCGCCTGCGCGGAGAGACTCGCAACCAGCTGTGGGTAGCGGCGGACACCCGTGCAGCGGATGTGGCGGTTTATCTGGACAGCTGGCGGCGCAAGATCGAGCGCGTGGGGACCGTGAATTTTCCCGACGTCGTGCGCCGCAAGAATCTGGCGGGGACACCCGTGATCGAGGTGACGATCGGCGCCGATGGCCGGCTGCGGGGATCTCGGGTTCGCCGCAGCAGCGGTCATGCCGCGATCGACGAAGCCGCCATGCGCATTTTGAAACTCGCATCGCCCTACGATCCTTTTCCCAAAGACATCAGTGCCAAACATGATGAGATTCGGATAGCCTACGAGTGGCAGTTCCTCGGCGGCTCACCCCAAGGCTCCAGCGTGTATTACCCCGATCCACCATGACCGACTCGGGCTATCTGACGAATCAGTTGCTGATCGCCATGCCGTCCATGGGTGACCCCAATTTTGCCCAAACCGTCACGTTGGTGTGCGACCACAGCCCGCGCGGCGCCCTCGGCCTGATACTCAACAAGCCATTGCCGATGCGCATGGGCGAGATCTTCGAGCAACTCGAGATCGAATTGGTCGAAGGGGTCGTGAGCGAACGCCAAGTCCTGCGCGGCGGTCCGATGCAGACGGATCGAGGCTTCGTCGTGCATCGGGCCGGTGGCGAGTGGGATTCGACACTCAAGGTCTCCGAGACCCTCCACGTCACCACGTCGCGCGACATTTTGGCTGCCATGGCGCGAGGCGAGGGTCCAGGCGAAGCGGTCGTGGCACTGGGTTATGCGGGTTGGGACGGCGGCCAGCTGGAGGATGAGATTCGCGCCAATGCCTGGCTCAGCGCGCCGGTGGATGCGGGCATCATTTTCGACATGCCGTTCGAGTCCCGCTGGCATGCGGCCGCCCGGCTGCTCGGTGTCGACCTGTCGCGAATCAGCCCGCACAGTGGCAATGCCTGATCCGCGGGCAACCGGCTCCCCGGCCGGCGGCGCCCGCACCGCCGCGCCGGCCCTCATCCTCGCCTTCGATTTCGGCAAGCGGCGCATCGGCGTGGCGTGCGGCGATACGCTGAGCCGGACCGCGCGGCCCCTGGCCGGCGTCGACAACTCGAGCACGGCTCGCCGCTGGGACGCCATCGATTCGATGATGCGCGAATGGCAACCTGCCCTGCTCGTCGTTGGTCTGCCGTACAATGTCGATGACTCGGAGAGCATCATGAGCGAAGCCGCCCGGGGATTCGCCCGCGAGGTCGGTTCCCGCTACGACTTGACCGTCGATCTGGTCGACGAGCGATATTCTTCGCTCGATGCGGCCAGCCGGCTCAAGTCGGCGCGTGAATCGGGCGCACGCAAACGCCGGGTCGCCAAGGAAGACGTCGACGCCGCCGCCGCATGCGTCATCCTGGAACGCTGGTTTACGGAATCAACCTGAGGCGCACATGCGTTCACAACAAGACAGCGCGGGCGGCCTGCGCCACCTCGTCACGCTCGACGGACTGACCCGGGACGCGTTGACCGCCATCCTCGATCGCGCCGAGAGTTACCGCCGTCTGCCCGGTCAACCGGCCTACGAGGGGCGCGAACTCGCCGGCGTCACGCTCGCCAATCTGTTCTTCGAGCCGAGCACGCGCACCCGCGCATCGTTCGACTTGGCGGCGCGGCGGCTCGGTGGGCACGTTCTCAATCTGGATCTGAATTCCAGTTCGCGCGCCAAGGGCGAGAGCATGCTGGATACGATCTACACGCTGGAAGCCATGAACACCGACGTGTTCGTCATCCGCGATTCCGAGGCCGGCATGCCGGAGTTTCTGATCGACCACGTGGCACCGCATGTGTCGGTGATCAGCGCGGGCGAGGCGCATCTGTCGCATCCCACTCAGGGTCTGCTCGACGCCCTGACCATCCGCACCCACAAGCGGCGTTTTGCCGGGCTCAAGGTGGCCATCGTCGGTGACATCAAACATTCACGGGTGGCCCGCTCGTCGGCCCACGCCTTGATGACCCTCGGCACCACCGATCTGCGGCTCGTCGCCCCCGAAGCACTGCTGCCCGCGCAAGAGGAATTCGGCGGTGCCCAACGGTTCACGCGGATCGAGGACGGGATCGCCGGCGCGGACGTGGTCATGATGCTGCGCATTCAAAAGGAGCGCATGGCGCAAAGCGCGTCGCTCGACGATGACGCCTATTTCCGCGAGTTTGGACTCGATGTGAAGCGCCTGAAGCGGGCATCGCCGAGCGTGCTCGTCATGCACCCGGGGCCGATGAATCGCGGCGTCGAGATTTCCTCCGAAGTGGCCGACGGTCCGCGCTCGGTGATCCGGGAACAGGTCAACAATGGCGTGGCCGTGCGGATGGCGGTGCTGGCATCGATTGCGATGACGTTGACGCGCCACCGCAGACCTTTGTAACGGCCGCCACGGTCAGACGGCCCGCGCTCAGCCGGCACGCGGCAGGTCCATGAGCGGTTGCCCCATGCGGATATGGCTGCCCTCCTCGAGGCCGGTGTGCAGCGAGAATCCGCTCGGCGCGAACACGATGATGGTCGAGCCATGTTCGAACCAGCCCATCTCCTCGCCCTTTTTCACCGGCACGTCGCAGCTGATCCGGTTGGGCCCGCGGTAGCGCAAATGCAGCATCACGTCCAGGAATCGCAAGCGAATGCTCGCGACCAGGATGGCGGCAACCGGCACCAGGGTCAGCAGGACACCCGACGGTAGACGGCACTGGATGATCGCGCGCTCGTTCTTGCAGAACAGTCGCTCGACGCGCCGTAACGCGATGGGATTGACGTTCCAGGTGTCCCCGGAGATGTAGTTCACCTGTTCCACTCGACCATCGTAGGGCGCATGAAAGCGGTGATACATGCTCGAGGTCAGCCGCAACGTCGCGAAACTTCCGCCACGGTAGTAACGAACGAGTTCGGCATCGCCCAACAGATCGATCAGTGGATACGGGAAACCCTTGGCTTGAAGCACCGAGTCCTCACGCACGTCGCCCACGGCACCGAGCAGCGCGTCGCACGGGCTGACCACGACGTCGGGACGTGAGTCGATGGGCCGCGCACCTTCCCGAAGCTCGCGCGTGAAGCATTCGCGCAGGCTGTTGAAGCGGCGCTGCTTCGCCTCGCGCAGATCCAAATCGGAGAAAATCCGCCATAGCCAGATGCAGGCGGCACACAGCCATCGATTCTCGATGCGGCTCAAGCGCCCCATGCCGAGCGTCAGCCAACGCCGCGGAATCCGGTTGGTCAGCAGGAAATTGATGTCTTCTTGTTGAACGATGCGGTCGATCAGGGAGCGGGCGTTCATCGTAGTGTCACTCGTCTGCAATACAGTGATGCTGGAGGAGAACGGTCATCATGAATAATCTCGGGTATCTTGCCGGCGCGATCCTCTTGGCTCTGCTGGCGCAAAAAGCGTGGATCCGGCTGCAGCTGTCGCGTGCCAAGCACCGTTCGCTCACCGGACATTCGAAAATGGCGCGCCGCTTTGCCGGTTGGGTGCCCTTCTATGAGTACGACGAAGCGCGCTTCTTCAAGGCGGATGCGGCGCCGCAACGCATCGCCACTCTGCGGCGTGACGGCTTCATGCGTCTGGCGGCGCTGTTCGAACAGCGCTTTCGAAAGACGGCGGCCCTGACCGGGGAGATCTTCGCGGAGGTCTCCGATCTGCAATTCACGTCGCGCTACCGGGTCCCGTTCCAGTTCAGCCGCGTGGTGCGCGACCACTTCAAGGCGGGCGCATTCCTCGAATCCTCGGCGGGCGTGCACGTCACCGACCTCGACGGCAATCGCTTCTACGACCTGACGGGCTCGTATGGGGTGAATGTGTTCGGCTACGATTTCTACAAGGAATGCATCGCCAGGGGCAGCGAGCGCGTGCGCAACTTGGGACCGGTGCTCGGCGCCTATCACCCGGTCACCGCGACCAATGTGAAGCGGCTGCTCGAGATTTCGGGTCTCGACGAGATCTCGTTCCATATGTCGGGAACCGAAGCGGTCATGCAGGCCGTGCAGCTGGCCCGCTACCACACCCGGCGCACCCATCTCGTGCGCTTTTGCGGGGCCTATCACGGCTGGTGGGGTGACGTGCAACCCGGCGTCGGCAATCCGCTGCCGGCGCGGCATACCTACACGCTCGAGGACATGGACGACGCCGCCCTCAGGGTGTTGCGCAACCGCAAGGACATCGCGTGCGTCCTCGTCAATCCGCTCCAAGCGCTGCATCCGAATACCGCCGCGCCCGGGGATTCGACGCTCGTCGACAGCGGCCGCAGCGCGCATTTCGATCGGGCGGCTTATACGCGCTGGCTCGAGCGGCTGCGTGAGGTATGCACC
>Ga0116226_10006068_pt1 | contig 10830 bp, 9 predicted proteins | sample S1TSphfallax_FD_89692 | JGI IMG/M metagenome (GOLD analysis project Ga0116226, IMG submission 89692) | Host-associated microbial communities from peat moss isolated from Minnesota, USA - S1T2_Fa - Sphagnum fallax MG | ecosystem: Host-associated > Plants > Peat moss > Unclassified | place: USA...
ACGAATGGTCGAGACCGGGAGATGGTCCTCGAACCGAAAAATTATGGTGCGCCCGGAGAGATTCGAACTCCCGACCTCCTGGTTCGTAGCCAGGCGCTCTATCCAACTGAGCTACGGGCGCAAATTGACGATCATCGACTCAAACCAAGCGGCGCCAGCCTCGGCTTCTCACCGACCCTACGACCAAACACCCTTGAAGCCTTTGGCGGAGAGGGAGGGATGGGCTCGGCGCTACGCCGACGTCTCCCTCCCTCTCTAAAATCCTGCGATCACTCTAAGATCGCGCAACTCCCTTCCAGCGACCCAACGGCTCTTATCCATTGGCGGAGAGGGAGGGATTCGAACCCTCGATGGGCTTTTGACCCATACGCCCTTAGCAGGGGCGCGCCTTCGACCACTCGGCCACCTCTCCCGTCGGGCAAAGCCCATCACAAGGAGCGCGGGATGATACCCGCCTGGAGTAGTCCAGGTAAAGCGATGGAGGGCCTGACGGCCGAATTCTAAAGGTCGTCGACGGTTTCCGCATCGGAGGCTTGGGCGCTGCGATCGGGCTCGCCCTCGCGCTTTATCCGCTCGTAGATCTCTTCGCGGTGGACTGAAACGTCCTTGGGAGCATTGACTCCTATTCGCACCTGATTCCCCTTGACACCGAGCACAGTGACTGTGACGTCGTTGCCAATCATGACCGTTTCCCCTACTCGCCTCGTTAAAATCAACATATTCGGGCTCCTAGCTTCCCAGGCATGCATCGCATGGTGATGCGGCTTCGCCATCGCATCGTCAACGACATCGCGCCGGACGAATGCAGGTTCGAGTCGCCATGGAAAAAATTTAATCAATGGATGAAGAACGCAAGAACTCTCGAGTGATCCGGATTCTTGCATCTTCTCGGAAGAATAAACAATCGTTCAACTAGACAATTGATTGCGCACCAAAGTTTCAACGCCGTCCAACGCATTTACGAGATGTTCCGGCTGCGTTCCGCCCGCCTGAGCGAAGTCGGCTCGGCCGCCACCGCGTCCACCGACTTGGGCCGCGACCGCACCGACCACATCGCCCGCTTTGATGCGAGACGTCAGATCCGGGGAAACACCAGCAATCAGCGTGATTTTAGCATCCTTGACCGTGGCGAGCACGATCACGGAGCTACCTAACTTATTCCGGAGCTGGTCCATCGCGTCACGCAAATTCTTCGCATCGGCGCCTTCGATTTGCGCAGCCAACACTTTGATTCCCGCCACATCCTTGGCACGAGCGGCCAGATCTCCACTCTGTTCGCTAGCGTACTTCGACTTGAGCTGCTGCATGTCCTTCTCGAGCCGGCGCGCTCGCTCAGCGAGTTCACGCACCTTCTCATCAACATCGTCGCGACTGCCGCGCAGCACCGATGCCACATCGCGCAGCACCTCTTCGGTGCGGACCACCCATTCGAACGCGGCCTCGCCCGTCACAGCCTCGATCCGGCGCACACCGGCCGCAACGCCCGATTCACTGATGATCTTGAAGAAGCCGATGTCCCCCGCGCGTTCGACGTGCGTTCCACCACATAACTCCATCGAGAAATCGCCGATGCTGAGCACGCGGACATCGCTCTCGTACTTCTCTCCGAACAGCGACATAGCGCCGGCGGCCACCGCCTCATCGAGCGCCATGACCCGGGTCTCGGCAGGCGCATTGCGGCGAATCACTGCATTGACCGTCCGTTCAATGAGATGCTGTTCCTCGAGCGATACCGCTTGCGTATGAGAAAAATCGAATCGCAATCGGTCCGGCGCAACCAACGAACCTTTCTGCTGGACGTGCCTGCCCAAAATTTGGCGCAAGGCGGCATGCAGCAAGTGGGTAGCGGAATGATTGAGCGCAATCGCGGTGCGTCGATCCCGGTCGACACTGGCCTCTAACTCATCGCCGATGCCGATCTGGCCCGCTTCGAGCACCCCGACATGCGCGAACGAGGCGCCAATCTTGCGTGTATCCCGAACCAGGAAGCGCGCCGTCGTCCCGACGAGGACACCGGTGTCACCGACCTGACCGCCGCTTTCGGCGTAGAACGGGGTATGGTCCAGCACAATCTGACCTTCCTGCCCCGGATGCAGGAAATCGACGGTGGCCCCGTCGAAAATCAGTGCCGTCACCTTGGCGGTGGAGCCCAGGCGATCATAGCCGGCGAATTCGGTCTTACCGGGTATCTTGATGGATTCGCGCAATTCGGCCCCGAACTTGCTTGCCGCCTTCGCGAGAGCCCGCTGCGCCTGCATCGCGGCATCGAAACCGGCTTGATCGATCGTGAGACCGCGTTCGCGAGCGACGTCGGCGGTCAGATCGAGCGGAAAACCATAGGTGTCGTACAGCCGAAACGCGGTTTCGCCCGGAATGACCGTCGAGGTGAGCTTGGCCGCCTCGGCATCGAGAAGCGCCATCCCCGTCGCGAGCGTCTCGGCGAATCGATGCTCTTCCTGGAGCAAAACCTGAGCCGCCCGCGCCTCCCCTTCCACCAATTCGGTGTAGTAGGAGCCCATCTCCCGTACCAAGGTTGCCACCAGCCGGTGAAAGAAGGGCTGCGTCTGGCCGAGCTTGTAGCCGTGGCGGATAGCCCGACGAATGATGCGACGCAGCACATAGCCACGGCCCTCATTCGAAGGTACCACGCCATCGATGATGAGGAAGGTACAGGCTCGAATATGATCCGCGATCACCCTCAAGCTCGAGGATTCGAGATCTTCGGTACCCGTGATATCCGCCGCGGCCCGTATTAAGGATTTGAACAGGTCGATCTCGTAGTTACTGTGAACGCCCTGCATCACGGCGGCGACCCGCTCCAAGCCCATGCCGGTATCCACCGAGGGTTTGGGCAGCGGCAACAGCATCCCATCCGCCGATCGGTCATATTGCATGAAGACCAGATTCCAGATCTCCACGTATCGATCGCCGTCTTCGTCGGGAGTCCCGGGTGGGCCGCCAGCGATCTCAGCGCCATGGTCGTAAAAAATCTCGGTGCATGGGCCACAGGGTCCCGTTTCACCCATGGACCAGAAGTTCGATTTCTCGCCCATGCGGGTGCAGCGGGTGGGATCGATGCCAATCTCCTCGGTCCAGATCCGAGCAGCTTCATCGTCTTCTTTGTAGACCGTCACCCACAAGCGATCCTTGGGCAGGCCCAAGGTACCGGTGACGAAATTCCAGGCGAAGTGAATCGCTTCCTTCTTGAAGTAATCGCCGAAACTGAAATTACCGAGCATTTCGAAGAAAGTATGATGACGTGCCGTATAGCCAACGTTTTCGAGGTCGTTGTGCTTACCGCCGGCGCGCACACAGCGTTGCGACGTCGACGCGCGCGAATAGTCACGCACGTCCTTACCGAGAAACACGTCCTTGAACTGGACCATGCCGGCATTGGTGAACAACAGCGTGGGATCATTACCCGGCACCAGAGAACTGGACGGCAGGACCGTGTGCCCATTCTTCTTGAAAAATTCGAGAAAACTGGCACGGATCTCAGAAACCGTCATCGCTTTCAATCTGGCATCGCGTTTCATGATTTTCTAACTATCACCATCAAGATCCATGTCAAAACCCAACGCCAAGCGTATTTGGGTGCCTGTATAGCCACGGTAGGTCAGGAACCGTACCTGACGCTGCCTAGCAGCGTAATCGCTCGGTAGCTCGACGCCAAACTTCTTCTGTCGCGCTTGACGCAGCGGCGTCAGCCAATCAGCGTATGCCTCGACGCCCTCGTCCACCAACTCTCGGGGTACACCCAGGTTTCTCAAGTCCGCGCGCACCCGTACGGGTCCCTGGCCTCGAGCCGCATGCAGCGCGACGAAGCTTTCCACGTAGCGGCGGTCGTTGACGAGTCGATCGACCTGAAGTCGGTCGATCACGCCGGCAACCACGTCCGGATCGTAGCCCTTCTCAACCAGTTTTCGGGTCAGCTCGGTGGAGGCGTGGTCCCGCCGAGCCAGCGTGTCGAGCGCCGCAACCCGAGCCGCGCGGGCGTCGAGCGGATCTAGCGGTGCACGAGCCAGAGCGTCATGCCTCCTTGACGTCACCGCCGCGGTTCATCGTCGCCTTCTCGGGAATCAATTTCAGGCGCAGGTGCGCCTCGATATCCTTCGCGATCTCCAAGTGTTGTTGGAGGAACGTACGCGCATTGTCCTTACCCTGTCCGATCCGCTCACCCTTGTAGCTGTACCAAGAGCCTGACTTTTCCACCAGGTTGTGCAGCACGCCGAGTTCGATGAGTTCCCCCTCCTTGGAAATACCGGTGCCATACATGATTTCAAATTCGGTTTCCCGAAACGGCGGCGCGACCTTGTTCTTCACCACTTTGACCCGCGTCATCGACCCTACGACTTCTTCGCCACTCTTGATCGCGCCGATGCGCCGAATGTCCATGCGCACCGACGAATAGAACTTGAGCGCGTTGCCGCCGGTCGTCGTTTCTGGATTTCCGAACATCACGCCGATCTTCATGCGGATCTGATTGATGAAAATGACGATGGTGTTGGAGCGCTTGATATTACCCGTGAGCTTGCGCAACGCCTGGGACATCAGGCGCGCCTGTAGACCCATATGCGAATCGCCCATTTCGCCCTCAATCTCAGCCTTCGGAGTGAGCGCCGCCACCGAGTCGACCACCACGACATCGACCGCACCGGAACGCACCAGCATGTCGGTGATTTCGAGCGCCTGCTCGCCGGTGTCGGGTTGCGATACCAACAGGTCGTTGACCTTGACGCCCAATTTCTCTGCGTAAACGGGATCCAAAGCATGCTCGGCATCGACGAACGCGGCGGTGCCGCCGTTCGCCTGGGCCGAGGCGATGATGGCGAGGGTCAATGTCGTTTTACCCGAGGATTCGGGTCCGAATATTTCGATCACTCGGCCGCGCGGGATACCGCCCACGCCAAGCGCGATATCGAGACCGAGAGAACCCGTTGGGATGGACTCCACCTCGTACGTCGAGCCGGCGTCGCCCAAGCGCATGACCGAGCCCTTGCCAAACTGTTTTTCGATCTGGCTGAGCGCAGCAGCGAGAGCCTTCTTACGATTCTCTTCCATGGGTTCATTCCTCAACAAAGTGTGCGTGCATTATTTCATATTCGGCGCCTCTCGCTCACCTCATATGCGCCCCGATCGACGAGTTTTTCTAGCGATGGCCTCGCTTATCCAGTAGTGACCAGGTGGCAACTACTGTATACGCGGACTCACCGCCACTTCGCTGCGACAGCATCAAGGAAAATTCACGAACCACCCAGTCGAACGCCGCGATCGCCGGTAACACCGGCGGTTGACCGACCCCTCGCGCCAACGTGATATGCGGTCGCAGTCGTTTAGGTTCGAGCGCCCAGCCGTGCACCGCGAGGGCGGCATGCAGGTGTTGCCATAATTGCTCGAGCGGCGCAGGAACGGTGCGCGCGGCGGCCACGACCACTGCTGGTTTGGGCCAATAGTCATACGCATCGAAACGGATGCAGAATGGTTCGATGCGTTGAGCGGCGCCTAGCTCCTCGACGAGCCCAAGTCGAGACTCCGCCACCTCGCCCAGAAAGGCCAGCGTCATGTGGTAGTTGCTGCGCAGCACCCGTCGAGACGTGGGAGCCAGATGCGCCGCCGCCGCCACGGACGCGATGCGGTCGCACGTGCTCTGATCGGGGACCGCCGCGAAAAAGGCGCGCTGCGTCGGCTCGCAGGCCTCACTCATCGAATCAGCACTCGAGCAGACCGAGCAAAGCCGTGCGGACGGTCTTACGGCGGACGGCCTCGCGATCACCGCGAAAATGTCTGATTGCAACACGGACTTGGACCGTTCGACCGCGTCTCGCGGCCCAGCCCATCCACACGGTGCCGACCGGTTTGTCAGGGACCGCGCCACCAGGACCCGCAATGCCGGTAACCGCGACCGCCACGTCGGCTCCCGAGCGCAGCAAGGCGCCACGCACCATGGCGCGCGCTGCGCGCTCGCTCACGGCTCCGTCGCTGCGCAGCACAGCGGCAGGTACGCCGAGCCGATGTAGTTTCGCCGCATTGCTGTAGGTTACGAAACCCTCGGTAAACCATCGAGAGCTGCCGGCGATATCGGTCAATGCCTTGGCGATCCAGCCGCCGGTACACGATTCAGCCGTCGCTGCCACACGCTCGCTGCGCAACAGATGGCGCCCGACTCGCAGGGCCAAACGCTCGAGATCGTGATCCGTCGTCTTCAAGCGCGCCCGATGCCAAGCCGCGGCAGCCGGGCATTACTCTGCATGGTATACATGGGTCCGCATGTTCCCATTAATCGCTAGGTTGCTCAAACGCAAGGCGCAACCCCCCTCTCCTGCGCCCCCTCCCGCCCTGGCGGCCGTCACCCCTTTAGTCCCACAACCGACGTCATTCGCCGTGCGCTATGCGGAGGCGCTCGCAGCGGCGGCAGCGCTCGAATTCCAACGGGCGGTTGATCTTTACGATGCGGCAATCGCGCTCGACCCCCAACATGCCGAGGTGCATTACAAGCGCGGCAATGCGCTGAAGAGTCTGGGCCGATTGGATGCGGCGCTCGCCAGTTTCACCGCGGCCATCCGGCGCCGGCCCGACTATGCGCATGCATTGTGCAACCGCGGTGTCGTACAACACGCCTTAGGTCGGACGGCCGATGCATTGGCGAGCTACGACGAGGCCATCGCGCTCGACCCGGGTGACGCCTTGTCCCATTACAATCGCGCCCTCTTGATGCAGGATCTGACGCGGTGGGAGGAGGCCGTTGCCAGCTACGAACGCGCGATCGCCATCGATCCTGAGTATGCCGAGGCTCAGTACAATCGAGCGGTAGCCCTGTTGTTTCTAGGACACTTCGCCGAGGGTTGGCGCGCTTACGAATGGCGCTGGCGGAACGCCCAGCGTTTGCACATTGGAGCGCAGCGACATTTCAACGAGCCGCCCTGGCGCGGAGACGTGCCGCTCGCCGGGAAGCGCTTGTTGCTCTACAGCGAGGCGGGCCTCGGCGATACATTGCAATTCTGTCGCTATGCCACGGCCTGCGCCGCACGCGGAGCCATCGTCATCCTGGAAGTACAACCCGCCTTGACTGAGCTGCTCACGAGACTTGAAGGCGTCGCGGAGGTGCTCGAGGCCGGCAGCGCGCTGCCAGCGTTCGACCTCCACTGTGCACTCATGAGTCTGCCGCTGGCGTTCGGCACGACCTTGGCCAACGTCCCGGCGGCTCCCCGATACATCCAGAGCGATCCACGCAAGGTGGCGGCCTGGCAGGCGCGCTTAGGTTCGCGCATCCGCCCTCGGATCGGGCTCGCATGGAGCGGTAATCCCAACAACACGATCGATTCCCGCCGCAGCACTCGCCTGGCCGATTGGATACCGCACCTTCCCGACGCCTTCGAGTACTTCTGTCTACAGAAGGACGTACGTGATGCGGACCGCGCCACGCTAGCGGGCGATCCGCGCTTCGCAACTCTCGAGGGCTTACCGATGGACTTCGCCAACACGGCGGCGCTGTGCGAGTGCCTCGATCTTGTCATAACCGTCGATACCAGCATCGCGCACTTGAGCGGTGCTTTGGGTCAACGGACCTGGGTATTGCTGCCCTTTACGCCGGACTGGCGCTGGCTGCGCGATCGCGACGATTCTCCGTGGTATCCCACCCTGACGCTGTATCGTCAGAGTACCCCCGGCGGCTGGAATCAGGTGTTGGCACGCATGGGAGCAGATTTACGCCGGCACTCGAGCGGCTGATGAGCGCTTGATCTGTGACCGGCGCCCGAGACGGGTCCCCCCGCCCTGGAGGACTATTCCGCAATCCATGGCCACAACACTTGCCATTGCACTACCCGGAGCTTCACGAGCATGAGTTCGCAGCGCATCCGGTGTAAAGCCTGTCGGACAGACGTCGAGTTGCCGGCGTTCACGATGGCATTCCAGCCCATCATCGACTTCGAAACGCGCACACCCTATGCCTATGAGGCCCTGGTGCGGCCGGTTGGAGGCGGAACCGCGGCGGATGTCTTATGTCAGATCAACGATGACAACCGGTATAGTTTCGATCAGGCATGCCGAGTGAAGGCGATCAGTCTGGCCGCCAGGTTAGGGATGACCGCCAACTTGAGCATCAATTTTCTGCCGAATGCCGTCTATCAACCGCTCGCCTGTCTCGAGAAGACGTTCGAGGCGGCCGACAGAAATCACTTTCCGCTGCATCATCTGATGTTCGAGGTGACTGAAAACGAGCCGTCGCACGACATCAAGCACCTCCAATCAATCTTTTACGAGTACAAGCGGCACGGCATGCTGACGGCCATCGACGACTTTGGTGCCGGTCATTCCGGACTCAACACGCTCGCCGACTTCCAGCCCGACATCATCAAGATCGATATGGCGCTCACTCGCGGAATCCACCGCGACCAAGTTCGCTCCAAGATCACTCGAGCCATCGTCAATTTGTGCGCCGACCTCAGCATCTCTGTCGTTGCCGAGGGCGTGGAAACCGTCGATGAAGCGGCAACTCTGCGCGACTTAGGCATCCGGCTTTTTCAAGGCTACCTCTTTGCCAGGCCGATCATCGAAGAACTGCCCTCGATCAATCAGTCCGCGTTCGATGCCATCGAGGAAGCGCAGGAAACGTTGCTGCTCGACGACTCGGTGCAAAATATCCGTATGGCGCGATGAGCACCCCGTAAACTGAAGGGCTATGACGTGGAAGCTCAGAGATTTCCTTTCGCGTAGCGCTCAATCGACCGGGGAGGCAGGGTTCGAGCGTGCCAAGGCCCTGATATCACAGGGACAATGGCAATCCGCGCTCGAAGCCTTGCGCGCTGCGGTGAGCGCGGACCCGAATCACGCCGAAGCACACGTTTACCTGGGCAATGTGCTGCGTCAGTTGAACCAGCCCGAGGCCGCGAGGCTGGCCTACGACCGTGCGATCGCCGTCAACCCTACCTATGTGGAGGCTCATTACAACCGCGCCTCGACGCTGCATCAGTTGGGTCAACTAATGGCCGCCTTGGATAGCTACGCTGCCGCCCTCTCGGTCAATCCTTCCTTCGTCGAAGCCCACCTGCGTCGTGGCAGCCTGCTTTTGACGTTGGGCCAGCCCGCTACGGCCGAGGCCAGTTACCGGCACGCGATTGCCCTCCGGCCAGACGACGCCGAAGCGCATGCCGGACTTGGCCTCGCTTTGATGGCCCTAAGTCAGCTGGAGTCCGCGATTCTAAGCTTCGATAGGGCCATGGAACTCAAACCCGATTTTGCACGCGCGCTCGGTAATCGAGCCGAGGCTGAGGCCAAACTCGGCCGTCTAGAGTCGGCACGCTCGAGTTATCAGCGAGCTGTGTTACTCAGCGCTAACGATGCCGGCCTGCATTTCAACCAGGGCGTATTCCTGAGTGATTGCAAGGATTGGCACGGGGCGATCGAGAGTTACCGGACGGTGATCGCGCTCGAGCCGGATCATGCGGAGGCCTACTGCAATCTTGGACTCGTCGAACACGAGACCGGCCAAGCTGATGCGGCCATGGAAAACTATTCCCGGGCATTGGCAATCAACCCGCGGCTCGCGACTGCGTTCAACAATCGTGGCAATCTATTCCGATCCCGGAAAGAGTTCGCGCAAGCGATGATGGACTACGAGCAAGCGATAGCGCTCGAACCGAATTTCGCCGAAGCTCATTTCAACATCGGCCAACTGGCTCTTCTGCAAGGAAACTTTGCGGCGGGCTGGCCGGAATACGAATGGCGCTCGCGCATCAGAGAAGCGCTGACGTTCCCGCCCAGGAATTTCCCCCAGCCCGCCTGGGACGGCGAGCGCCCCCTCCGGGGCCGGAGCATCCTCTTGCATGCCGAACAGGGATTAGGGGACACGATTCAGTTCTGCCGCTACGTCAGCCGGGTGGCGGATTTGGGGGCCCGGGTATCGCTGGAGGTACAACCTTCCTTAGCTGATCTGTTGACAGGCCTCGATGGCGTCGCGCAACTGGTCCGTTATGGCGAGCCTCCTCCGCCCGCCGATTATCACTGCCCACTGATGAGTCTGCCCCGCATACTCGAGACGACGCTGGATACGATTCCGCGTAAGACCCCGTATTTACGCGCAGAACCTCATAAGGTAGCCCGCTGGAATGAGCATCTGGGCCCGCGCACCAGTCCCCGCATAGGATTGGCCTGGAGCGGAAACCCGCATCTTGCCAACGATCACAATCGAAGTGTGCCGCTCGCTCGGTGGATTGCGCACCTGCCGAAAGGCTTCGACTACATTTGCCTGCAGAACGAGATCCGCGCTGCTGATCGGCAGAGCCTGCCATCTTTCGGTCACATCACGAGCGTCGAGTCGCAACTCAAGAATTTCACCGACACAGCCGCGCTGCTTGAAACGCTCGATCTGGTCATCAGCGTCGACACCAGTCTTGCGCACCTGAGTGGCGCAATGGCCAAAAAGACCTGGATCTTGCTGCCCTTCTTGCCCGATTGGCGCTGGCTGCTCGACCGTGCAGACAGCCCCTGGTATCCGACAGCGACGCTATATCGGCAACCCACCGCCGGTGATTGGGACAGTGTCTTGAGCGAATTAGGTAGGAATCTCGTGAAAACTTTTTCAGACTGAGGACCAGGGCGCCCTCGCCCGTGCTTTGTAGTCGAACCACTCTGGGTTTCTTGCCCGTGTGCGGCTGACTAACCCTCCCGCCGCAGCAAAGCGAAACCTGCGCTACGATACTCGGCGGTACAGCATTTTTGTCTCCTATCCCCAAACATTCGCCGACCCGGCAATCGAGTACTGATCCATGTCCATGAAGTTCCGTTTTGTCTGCGCCACCCGTGCCACGGTGGATGGCTTTGCCAAGACCG
>Ga0116226_10006069_pt1 | contig 10828 bp, 11 predicted proteins | sample S1TSphfallax_FD_89692 | JGI IMG/M metagenome (GOLD analysis project Ga0116226, IMG submission 89692) | Host-associated microbial communities from peat moss isolated from Minnesota, USA - S1T2_Fa - Sphagnum fallax MG | ecosystem: Host-associated > Plants > Peat moss > Unclassified | place: USA...
CAATGATAATGAGATTGAGTCCCCAACCTGGGGAAACTCTTCCAGATGTTATTGCCAAATTATTGACAAATGACATTCATCGGAAGAAAAATTCTGAATTCATTAAGGGAGATTGAACTACAGCTTTGTGAGAAAACCACCTTTTTCAACAACCACCAAATAAATTTCCAACTGCGTCCTCAAGTTTCTCTGGGATGATTACACCATCAATAAACCAAAATATTCAAGCCCGACAACAACCAAATTTACTTTCAACTAAGAAAAAAGGACGTTGTAATTATTGCAAGAAAATGGGACATTACAAGGAGTGTTGAAAATTTCTAGTGGATCACAAAGGTTTCAAAACAAATGTTGGGCCAATTGCTGGCCACTCATCAACCCAAGAACATGGCCACATCCCTAGCGGATATTGTAAGTTCTTTATGGTTACTCGAAGTTTTGCTTTGCAAGCAACTTTTGATGATTGCTTCCTCTGATGCCACTTATCACATGACCTCTCACCATGCATGGTTCATAACTTACAAACCATTGGATCCTAGAGACATAGTCTACCTTGGAGATAATTATTCCCATCACCAAATTCATGGCAAAGGGAAAGTTGCCATTCGATTGATGACTGACGATGTGAAAATTATACAAGAAGTATATCATGTCCTAGCATTATTTCATAATGTGCTATTTGTCAAGCAAATTGTTACTGCCGGATACATAGTTAATTTTCCAAACAACTTGTGACTTTGGAGAGTGTTGAAGGATGGATGTTCATACTCGAAAAGGTGGATCATCGTGGTCTTTATCAAGTTGGTTCATCCAGTGATGAACTTTCCAACTCAATGCGCCAAGTGTTGACACCACATTTAACATTGAGTGCTTCGACAAGAACTCCGGATGATTCATTCTTCTAACATCACCAGTTTGGTCATGTTAACATGGAGAAATTGCACCTCATGCAAAAGCTTCAAGTTGTCCACAAACTAACAAGTAACCCTTTGCATTCAATACCTTTATGCGAAGGTTGTTTCTTTGGCAAACAACAACTTATGTTTCCAAAGGAGGCTACCATTATTTTAGCCCTTGTCCACTTTGATGTATGCAGGCCCATGCAAACCCACTCACATGGTGGTGCTTGATATTTTCTAACTTTTATAGATGACTACAATCAATATTTAGTTGTTCTCTTGCTCAAATTTAAAACTGAAGTTTTCCAACATTTTAGAACTATAAAGTCATGTCCAAAAAACAAAACAATCAATCTCTAAAAATTTTATGAAGTGATAATGGCATTGAATACACTTCCAAAGCATTTCAGGCTTGCTGTATAAAACATGGGATACAACATCAATCTACTACATATTCCCCTTAGCAAAATGGGTTGTTGAGCGCAAAAACAAGACTTTGGTTGAATCTACACATAATATGTTACAAGCAGCACAAACATCCCATGGTTTTTGGGTAGAGGCCATCACCATTGCAAATTACTTACAAAATAAAATTACCACAAAAGTTGTGGCACATTGTATTTCTGAGGAAGTTTGGACTGGCCACAAGCTTACTATGAAACATTTGCACACCTTTAGGTGATGAAACTTCATAAAAAGTTAGATGCTAAAAGTCGAAAATGTCATTTTTTGGGATATAACAATGATGTGAAAGGTTATTGTCTTCTTGATGTCCACTATCAAAAAGTTTTCATTAGTTGTGATGTTGTTTTCAATGAAAACCTTCCCATTCTTTCTTCCACACATCAAATCCAAACAACTCCATCTCTACTTCACAAGCCTAATTCGAATACGTTCATATTGGGGGCTCATTTCATTCCTCTTCATCCCCCTCTAGTATCACTTCTTGCACCTATTGCACCCATTATACATGTTGCACCTATTATTCCTATAACAACATCTATTATTTGTACTCCCCCTATTGCACCAATTATATCGGTTTCACCCTCTATTCCATCCACCTATGATGTCTCTTTTGACAGTTTTAAATTCTCCCCTGGTCTTCCAAAAATCTTAGAGCCTAGTCAATTGTATTTAAACCCATTGTTTACTCATATTCCTAACACTGATGACTCACTAATTCATCTTATCACCACTAGTCCCATACCTCTCCTTTCATTATTGTTTAGTCCATCAAAGTATTCACCGTTTGGGTTGTCATATCAAACCTTATCTGTAAGTATCTTTATTTTCATGACCACCACTTTAGAAATCTTCTCAATGAACCTTTATTTTGTCAAGATGTTTTAAATGGCCCTAATGCCTCCCATTGGCAAGGCCATTGCCTTAGAATTTGATTCTCTCATGAAAAACCACACTTGGGAATTGATTAATTTGCCATTAGGACGTAAAGCAATGAATTGTAAATGGATTTTCAAACTCAAGTTGACCCCTTCTGGGCACATTGAATGTTACAAAGCATGACTAGTAGCCAAAGGGTATTCTCAAATCCTTGGTTTGTCCATTGTCATGATTATTTCTTTCTTGTCATGAAGATTGCATCCATTCAAGTTCTTTTTACTCTTACTGCCAAATTCATAATTTGGAGGTTGATCAAATGGACATAAATATGGCTTTCTACATGGTCATCTTCATGAAAAAATGTATATGAGGCAACTAGAAGGGTTTGTGTACCCTGGTTCTGAACATCAAGTTTGTTGGCTTCTACAAAGATTATATGGCCACAAACAAGTTCATCGTGCATGGTATGAATGCATTAATTCATATTTCCATCATGTTGGTTTTTAATGCACAGTTACCAATTGCAATGTTTATGTTCATTAGCATGGTGCTTCATTTATCATCATTGCGTTGTATGTGGATGATGCAATTTTGGTTTACAACACTCCATTTCTCTTACAATATATCAAGATTAAACTACAAAGAGCTTTTGTTATGATTGATCATGGTGCAATTCATCATTTATTGGGCATGCAAATTCTTTGTACCTACCAAGCTGGCACTTTGTTTTTTACTCAAGCTCATTATATTCAAACTAAACTTGAATTATTTAGAATGACTTTTTGTACACATGTGGCAATTCCACTTGAAATTAATTTGCATCTTTCTAAAGATCATGCCCTTCAATCTCTTGCAGAAATGGATATCATGTGTGTTGTTCCATACCAACAAGTTGTTGGTTTTTTTCCTTATGCTATGGTATGTACTCATCTCAATTTAGCATTTGCAATGGGGGCTGTTTCTTAGCATCCACCAAATCCAAGATTAGCTCATTAGAAAGCAGTCTAACGAATTTTACACTATGTAAAAGGCACTCAAACTCATAGTCTTTTCTATTTTTCACACACTTTCAATTCCACAACTTTGGTTGGATTTTGTGATGTTGATTGGGTGGGAGAAGTGGATAGTCGACAAAGTACTAAATGTTACACATTCTTACTTGGAAGTGGGGCTATCAATTGGAGTAGTAAACATCAACTTACAATAGCCATGTCTTCTATGGAGGCAAAATATAAAGCTACCACTGAAGCTACAAAAGATGCAATATGGATAAGGCAACTTCTACAGGATGTTGGACAAGTTCAATTAGCTCTAACAATACTCAATTGTGATAACAAACAAAGTTGCATAGCTCATTCTTATGATCAAGTTTCATGCTTATACAAAATTTATCGAAATTCAATATCATCACATATGTGAAGTAATTAAAAAAGGGACGGTAAAATTACGATATTCCAATACTAATGAAATATTGTTGATATTTTTACAAAATCCCTTACCAAGGACATGCATCAAAATTGTGATTTTCAACTTGGTATCACAATTACTTAAAGTATTATCATGGCTACTCTTCAAAGATTCAATTCAAATTTAATTGTATACTATTATGTCAAGACTAGCCACCTTGTTCGAAAACCAAATTTCGAAAGGAAACAAAAGACATTACTAATTCTTTGAAGTGTAATAATTTATAATCTAAGTGGGGGTGCTTGTATGCAAGATAATATAGATGACTTAATTCCTTTTAATGTTTTCAAGGTCTTGTGTATGCTCAATTTTGGTTCTACATTGTTTAATTATCAAAATTGATGGTATTTGTTTATTCTTTAGTCTAGACAATTTTCATCATACAATTTTCATTACTAACATTCACTACACATAAAACATTTCAATCATGTGCAATAAATACTATTGATACACAATCTAAATATATTTTATATTGACTTTCATTATATTTATTCACTTTACATACAATTAATAATTAAAGATGAAATTGAAATTGACAACAAAATTTAAAAGGTTCAAAGTTCAAACTAAGAATCACTTTAAAGATAACTTTAATGGACAATCTTATAAGTTTGTGAAATCATTTGGAAGTTGTTGGCCAATTGAATACTTTTACATTAGGTCCTATGATGGATTAAACCATGGGTTTATTTCTTGCATGATATGTTAATGCCTGTTGGGCATGTTTGACATGGAGAAACGACACCCAAAAAAAAACTATCACACAAGAATTGAAATGCACTTTCAAGTTTCAACAATTGTGCATGTGAGGGAAAGAGTCCTTGTAATTCCAATAAACACAATTATTTTCTGCTCAAAGCATCTGAAACATAAGTTGGTTAGTAAAATTCATTTTATAATAATTTGAGTAATTTGTGCTCATGTTTTCATATGCTTGAATTGACATAGATTCAATGTGCATGGTCTTGACTAGCTTTACCATTTTCAAAATTTGGAAAAAATATATGAAAGATTCAGAGATTTTTTGTCTTCATTTTGAATTAATCAAAAGTTACAAAATAATTTTTTTTGTGTTTCTTTTACTTCATCCAAAATCATTTTCTAATTGCGTTTGAATATCGCATAATGGTCATTTAAGTTTTAGAGTTCATTAACATTGAATAAGCCTTTTGATTTGGTGTTTTAAAAGGAATTTTCTATCACAGATTCTTTTTTGGGGGAAAAATATTTGCCAAATTTCCCAAAAAGATGTATTTTTTTCCACCACATTTCCATTTGGACTTTAGAAAGGGGGGCATATTTTGTATCAATATTTTATTTTTTGTATAGGTTTTAAAATCCTATTGACATTTAATGTTAAATCCCTCTTGGGATGTTAGCAATTCACGCAACATTAAAAATTAGATAACAAAAACATTGCATTGGACAATACATCTCTAGTAGTTAAAGAGTAATTTTAACAACATTTGTAACATCTTCAATGATAACTTGGATTGCTTTCACAAATTAAAAATTTCTTTACTTACTCTTTCAAATGGAAATAAATATGGCACACAAATAAAATAGTAGCATATCTATGGTCCACATTTCATGTCCCATCGATCCATCCCCCTTCCCCAATTAAACTTGCATAACAAATTAGTTTACATATTCCCCTTTACCCCCAAGAAAATTTCATGAAGATACAAATCTTTATGAGACACATTTGCATGCAATTACACAACACATAGGGTAAGCATGCTCATTGTCAAACAATGACCGGTGATCGATTAGGTAAATAGTCCAACCCAATGTTAATTATTGATCAACCATCAAAGCAACCAACACTCAAATGTACCCTACGATCGAACAGTTGGTGATAAAAATTGTGATTGGTTTTTTTTTCATCATCATGACACGGATTATACATTTTTGTGAAAAAACTTGTGTCACTTGGGCACTTGTTGGAATTCAATTAAACCAATAAAGTGTTTGGTGATGGGGAAAAAATCATGTCACTTTGGGCACCCATCCCCCAACGTAAAATAACAAAGTATTCAATTTCTTCTCACAAATTGTAGCCCCTTGAGCACACAAAAGCCCACTTTAATTAACAAAGTGTTTGGTTTAAGGTGTAAGGGTGCACAAATTTCAATGATTAATACCCACTCAACATAGGGATTTTTTAGTAGTGGGATTGGTTTAATTGTAAGAGCCAAAAATTCTTAGATGCACTTGAAGTGAATGAACCATACAACTAAAAATATATCATACAAATTTGGATACCATGAGGTACATGTGAATAGCAATAAGTCACATGTGCAATGTAGTTTAGTAAAACTGGCAATACATAGTTGATGCATGTAATGTACCATAGTACAAAGAATGGGAACATTATTATGTACAATGAACTAAACATAATGTATGTATTGTTAAGTATTCCTATACATAACCATACTTGAATGATACTACAAAACTGAACAAGTTAGTTGTATAATAATATTTCAAGTATTATGTATTATACAACAAAATTGATGGGCACAAACACTATTGTATGTGTACTAGTATGCAAAGTACATGTCCTGTACATTCTTAAAATGTAGAGTACTTCCCTCTACAATATGTGCTTCCACAAGAACGGTTGAAAATTGGGATGGCGTGTGCTAAATTACTGAAATTATTTTTATAATCCCACATAAGTTCTTGTCCAATGAACACCTATTGAGTTGTAATGAAAGCAACCTATAATTAACATAGTCAAATTATTAAATGAAATAACTAAAAGCCAATAGGTGAATTTGAAAAAATCAGATGAAATTATTATGTAAAGGACATGTACATGATATTAATGTCGATTGTGTGTTTCAATCTTAAGAAGCATGTCTAATAAGTTTGCATCTTCACATCTATGGTTCAAAATCAGACAATGTTTTCAAATATCATAGCATCTAGACATAATGCTTCATCATTTTGCATTGTCCTTTCAAGTTCCCAATCCCCATCCAAAGATATTGCATAATTTTTTACCTTTTTTTCATCACCCAAACACTTATCTAATCCCTTTCCAAGCTTTTCATTATTCACAATCTCCCCTATAGGTTCAAAGATAAGAGCCCTTGCTTTGAGGTTTTGTAAAGTCATGATGCCCCAACCTTTTCAATCACTTGTGTAGAACAATTTTCAAACATGAAATGTTATTAATTGGATTCCCACCATCAATACCATTGAAACAAAAAAGATATAGAAAACAAACCACAATTCAACCTTCTTTAACTCGATCATGAAACCCTTGTCCATGTTGCATTCAGACTTCTTTACTGCTTCCACTTCCAAAAAAAGACTTTGCAAAATAAGAAAAATGCGTTGCCATCTTAGCCAATTTAATCCAACACATTGTTGGGACAATGTGTTCACATATTGAAAAAACAAATCTATCAAGTTAGAGTTTTCTTAGTGTCAATTTTATTGAATTTGTTGATTATGAAAGTTTCTCTAAATTTTTAATAGTTGATACATTTTCTACATATCCATGTTGGCAAACATTGTTCTTCATCCAAAACTTGCCATGTAATGTGTAATGAAAATGTTCTTATATAACCAAATTGAATTTCCACCCACCAGTTCACATTATCCATTGGATGCCTATTTTGGCTTACTTATGGATGAATTTCCATTGAGTTAATATTGATCTCACCTTCGTAACCTATTCCATAATGAAAAGGTCCTATATAGGTCAGAAAATAGGTGACTACTAGGTAGGTAGGTGGTTTATAAACATGTAAAGGTTGGCTTTACTACTTACCTACTAACAACAACATGCATGTACCTACTAATAACCATGGTTAGCTAATGAACTAAAACCCAATAGAAAATTATTTTGTGACCATTTACCATCCATCCTTCACAATGCAATGGTGGTAGGTGGTTTATTCTAACCCCTTTACATGAAATCATGACCTAAATTTTCTTTTGTATTTGCAATTACTTTTCATCCTAGCTTTTTGAAGTGGTAGACAAAATTATATGGTGTTTCCAGGGTGGTAGATTCAAAATACTTTAATGTTGAGGAAGGGGTAGGTCACATGGGGTTTTTTTATGCTCAGGCTTGGGAACTTGGGGGACAACCCTCATTGCCACTAAACCTTCAAACAATGTAACCTCTTTGGACTTACCTTTCCCTTACACAAAACTTTAAGGAAACAATGAGTAGTAGGGTCCATATTGAAAAAAGGAATCATCGACATCTATCCTACTCCTTTTTCTTTCATTTCTACAAACTAAATTTCATTGCATTTGACTAATTGAACCTTCTTTATGGCACAATGGGTTTTGGTAGACTAGTCTAAAACCTTGGTCTTAGTATCAAATAACCAACAAGTTACAGGTTTGGTATGACCCAAGGCAATATCAACCTAATACCATACAATCTTATACTTGAGCTTATATTTGAACCATCACTCCCTTAACATAATCGATATATTCCTATAGAGAAAAATCGAATCATAAGTACCAATATAAGTCATTTAGACTTCATAGGAAAGACATCAAAAATTAAATATATATATTTTCAAAAGATACATATAAAAAAATTCTTGGTATGCCTTTTTATAAGGTTATAAGGTTTTTTTTAACAATTTGTTTATCGATTTAATGAGTTGTTCCATAAATACTAATTCTAAATATTATATTTTTATCACACAAAAGCCCAATGTGCTTAACTTAAATAATAATCGATATACATACCATTGAACATATATTTAATCAAACACTCTTCTTACCAAATACCATAAAATCCATTCAAATGGAACTATTATTATCAAGATTTAATAATACTAGATATTTATGGGGCATGGCCAAGTAGTAAGGCACCAAGTTTTAGCTCTGTTATTCAAAAATTTGACTCCTTCCATCCCAAACAAACTTACTATCTCCAATAAATAGAAGACATCATGAAGAAGAAAAAAAAATTGTTGAAATGAATGCTTTGTTTGAAATCTACTTATCCAAAAAATAGACTCCATCAAGAGTGGGTATTGCAACAATACATATTGGAATTACATAAATGTGGCAAGGGTTTTTTCTATGATGTAGAATAGGAAAAAATCATATCATTGACTGTTTAAATTTGTGAAGTGATTATAGCCAAGGTGATTTTGATATTGTCATTTCTTGGCTTGAAATAATAACACATAACAAATGTTTTGTATACTCAAGTTACAAAAATGTGTAATGAATTAATATATTTTAAATGGCAATATATTTGAAATAGTCTTCAATTAGGCCATAGGAAGTATTATGGCTAGAAGAAGGGGTTGCAAAAACCTCGTAATATCCTTGATCAAAGCATAATTTCAGTAGAAAATGAACATCAATCTTGTAAAAAAAATCTGAAAAATCATAATCTAACAACCACATTGTATATGTTAAAGCTTAAGTGAATTAAAATTCTTTGGATTCTCTCTCATTGAACATCCACAGATTCCTAATGGCATTGATCATCCCATACCCAGGTGCATCCCAAAAGTTTTGACAAGAAAGGATATTCAACCCAAACCCACCCAAATTGAAAGATCAACCTTTAACACCTAGATTTCAGGTGAGAATGAGTCGTTGACCCATACTCAGAGCACCCAAGCTTGGGTACTCACTTCATCCCACAACAGTGCCCTTTCCCATACATAAACCTTAACTTTGACACAATGCCATTAAGAATTGCTTGTGAACCTCCTTATGTTTTTCATCAATTTCACCATTGGCCCATATCTAACAAAATAACATAAACTTTACATCTCCAACACAACAAAAACTAAAAGATTAAAGTTATGTATGAAAAGCATTCTTCTATCTATGCATTTCAAACAACCACAATTCTATCATCTTCTACCAACATAACCCAACATTAGAATACTTAGCTTTTTTTTTGTCTTGCTCAAAAACCAGCAAAAAGAGACCTTCGCATTGTAAAACTACCATCCTTTTTATATCCGCAACTCCTCATCCTTTCGTAATTTGAAGCACTAATTAGAACATATTTTCATGAGTTTTCATGAAGAGCAAAAGCCAACATAAATGAACTTGCAAGCTCATCTTTTAAATCAAAAGAAAGAGAGTGTCTACATTCTCCATTCTCCATGAATGCACAACCTGCAAATATAACACAGAAAACAAACAATATACTACTCCAAACACCATATGGTTATCATGCTCATAAGAAACACTGTCCTCCATCAACCACCACTTCAGGCCAATGCTTTGGCAAGTTTTTCATTTTAGGGCTCCTTTTAAGTCACAATATATCTTGGTTAAATTAGCACTTCCTATTGGGCCCTCTTCTTACTTCGAAGAGAAAGCTAGGCACTATTGTTAACGCCCTTCCATTTTTATTTCTACTTTCCCACCTTGACTTTGCCCTCTTCTATCAGAGCAATTTGGAAACAGCCCCTCGCCCCTTTCAGCTTAATTAAGCATTGAAGGCCTTGCCAGGTCTTCTTTTTTTTTTCAAAAGCTCTAAATCCTTAAGGATTGAGAAAGAAAACTTTTCTTTTTTTCTATTTTTTTCTCCCTGACCGGCACTTTGCAAAGTAGGAACTTTAGGCTTGAATTTACCTACGTTCTTCCCATAACTCATTTCCGAGGCCATACTTGGTAGACATAAGAAAACACCAAGCTTGGACCAATACATGCCTATAGGTGCTTGACCCCTAGTTTGTTATGTGAGGTTACAATTGCAAATCTTGCCATATTATATGAGGTTACAGGTGCAAAACATGTCTGGGTGTCACTTGAGAAAATATAGATGGGGCAAATGGGCAGACTGGACGAAAAAATCGCAGCTGCACTTTTGTACTGACTGCATTCATTTCCTTTGGCCTGTTTAATGTTTTCCATTTTTGCCTTACACAAATAAGATTATCTGCAAAGCTAACCAAACTGGACCAGAACCCTGAGCTTATAGACCAAACTCAGGGTTCTAATCATCAAGACTGCAAACATAAATTTGCTGTGAAAAAGCTCTACTACAAAACGTTGGGTTAAACTTTGTTAGAGGAGTAGTAGATTAGTTAGTTAGTTAAATATGATGTCATTGAACTATGTTTAACAAACACATTGTGAACAGACACATAAGAGACTATGTAATATAA
>Ga0116226_10006070_pt1 | contig 10828 bp, 13 predicted proteins | sample S1TSphfallax_FD_89692 | JGI IMG/M metagenome (GOLD analysis project Ga0116226, IMG submission 89692) | Host-associated microbial communities from peat moss isolated from Minnesota, USA - S1T2_Fa - Sphagnum fallax MG | ecosystem: Host-associated > Plants > Peat moss > Unclassified | place: USA...
GCATATATATATATATATATGTTGATGTGATGCCCCCATTAATGACATTTTAATCGTGGAAATTTTTTCTTTATTATTAATATGGATGTTGAGAAATTTATATACAAAACTTTAATGCAGAATTTTGAAAATGATTAATAAAGAACATGTGATATATTGGGGAAATTGTAATAAGTAAAAGCAATCATTTTTTAAAAGAAATTTCAATAATTCCTTTCTATGAAAAAAAATAAAAATCGTCAAAAGGACTATAATCCTTTGAAACAAAATAAACAAATTGGCTCATTGATTCATGATTGCACTCTAATATATTAAAAATATTGTCATGAAATGTGATTTTGAATGACTTGCAACATTAGTACAAATTTTAAAAATTAAACACTAATTAGACTTGTGGTTCATATTATGTCGACACACCTTAATCAACTTTCAAATATAAAAAACTAATATTTCATCTACTTGAATCCCATTTTTTTGTTTATGTTGCAAGGATCACAAATGGTTCATTTAACCATGTTTTCATCATTATACCTTAAACTTATATTTTATTTCACTAAATATTTTGTGTTGAAATAGATCCAAACACAAATATACCAATCATTTTTAAAAATATTTTTATTTACTTAAAATTTTCATTTGCCTCTAATTCTAGTGATAATGACAATTGAAATTGGCTTAAGTAAACTAGGTTTAAGGTTCATCAACATTTGCAACAAAAACAATTTTTGGATGTTTTGACATGGAAATGCAAGGTCAGGCAAAACAATGTGGGTTTAAGGCTTTGCAATTGTGCAATTGTTACTTTTATTTATTATAGTACATCATAGTGCAATCTCGATTTTTGGTTTATAAACTTGCTTAGATTTTGATAGATTGACAACAAAAAAAAAGAATCAAATGTTGAATTGACAAAGATGAAATTGCAAGAATTGAATATTGGATTTCTTCATTTGATGATGAAAATGCAATTGCAAAAAACATTTGGTACAAAATGATTATGATCATGATTATTGCACAAATTTGTTATTGTTGTTGTAGATTGCAACTTTAGGTTTAGTAATGGTGCTTATGGCTTTTGTTGTGTTATTGATGCAATGAATGTGATGATGATGTTATTGTTATTTTTGATAACGATGAAAATAGGAAAAATGTGTGATGTAAAATAGCTTATAGTGTTGATAATCATTTGAATCATCCTATGAAATGCCATTAGGTGTTGTTTTTGGTTTTTTGATGGGATACTCATCAAACTTTTTTTGGCATAATTGGAAGAGGTTGCTTGTTGTCGTTGCTATCATTTTCATCTTATTGTTGTGTTTGGCAACACCACCACCATTCTTTTAAATTTTTATGCTTCGCACAAATAACATTATATTATTTTTAAACTTGTTGTTGTTCCTCTTTTGCTTAAGGTTTTATCTACTTCCAAAAGTATTTTGTAATTAGATTTCATGTTTGATACTTGGACATTTATGTGTATGTGCATGTATATCCCTCTCTCGTAATTTCTCTTTGTCTCTCTCTTTATGTCATTCTTTTTGTGTTTTGGTCTTTCCTAATAATTTTTGGTGGGTTTTTAAACAATCTCCTATGGTGGTGATATTGTTGATAGCTCTCCTATAAAAAGTGGCAAGTTCATTCAAACTCTTCATGTGGTGATTAACAAAGGGAGATAAATTGATGGTGTGCCATAGGAAGGAAAACAAAAGTGGAAATTTTTTTTTTCTCTCAAAAGGGAGTTGTCATTTTATATAAACAATGGAGGGTTGTTGTTACAAAAGTTTGAAGATGTTGAAACAATAGGAATTCTAGGGGTTTGTGATAATGTACTCTAAATAATAATCATTGTAACATAGCAATAGCTAAAATTTCATGTAGCAATCAAGAAAACAACTTTGTATCATCATTTTTTTATAGAATATTGCAATTCATTTATTTTTCTTCAAATCAAAGTTTGTTGCAATTGTAATTTCTTTTTCCAAGTTTTCATATGACCATATTCTCACCTAGTTTGGTTGTCCACTAAGCATTATGACAAATCAAGGTACCCATTTTATTAACAATGATATTAATTATTTAATCAATCATTTTATATTAAGACATACCAATTCCACTATCTATTATCCACAAGGAAATGGGCAAGCTAAGTCTACGAAAGTTTTTGGTACATTACTCACAAAATTGGTGAATGAAAATCAAAATGACTGGGATGAACACTTGTCCACAATTTTATTTTCCTATAAAATTGTATTTAAAGTTGCAACCGATTACACTTTGTTTCAATTGGTCTATGGATTATATTTGTTGTTACCTACATAGTACTTGATACCATCTTAACCAGGGTAGAATTTTGACTCGACACTTGTCAAAGTTTAACTAGTCAACTATCAAAGCTAAAAAAACTACAAGGGAACCGATTAATAGCACAAGACTTGGTAGCTTCTAACTAGTGGAACTGGTCATTATGGTCCCTAAACTAGTACATTGAAATTAAATGCCAATTTGGAGATTATGTTCAATGGTTTACAAGGGCTATCAAGGCACATGCCCCTAAATTTCAAAGATGATGGTTTTGACCATATAGGATCGAGTATTGTTTGCCTAACAATACCGCACCATTAGTGACTATTGACAAATTTGATCCTAATTCAACATTGGTTAATATTAACAAGCTGAAACCTTATAGGTTTGTCAAGGACCAAACATTTTAACTGGTTTATTTAAATCCAATGATCTATTACTAGAAGAATCAAATGTGATTAATAATTTTGGTAACCTATTCATTAAAGAACCAGTTATAGCTAACATTCCTAGTAACTTGTTTAATAAAAAATTGGTTAAAACTCATTTGAAAGGCTTACTAGTTGATAATTAGGTGAGAAAAGGAACTAATTATGATTTGTCCAACCAAGAACCAATTGGAGGTTTGACCAACGGGTTGGAAAAATAAGTTGAGGAGATACATGCTAAGATTATTCTTGCACAAATTAATGATGTCTTAGTTAACCTAATCATAGGTGTCAACTTCTTAAAGGAAATTAACCCTAAAAGTCACATTATTTCCAAGGGCTACCATTTTTCAAATGGTGGCTGCAATACAAAGAACCAATGTACTTCTTGAAATGTTTATTCATGATTATATTATGGATTTTCTTATTCTTCTTCTTGCATAATGACGAAGAGATGAACATTTTGGATCAACTTAGAGAAAAAGTAAAAAAGAAAAAAAAGGAGAACGAAAGAGAGGAGAACGAGCTTAAAAAAGTCAGAGAGGAAGTCTTTAAAGTAATCAAAGCATTTTATATTGAACCACTTGTCTCAAGACCACCACCTATTTTTGGAAAAAGTAATGAGAGTTCTAAAGAGGAAAGGGACTTAAAGAAATAAATTTTAGAAATGTTGTAGCATGCTACCATGGTCAGAGAAGGATTTGAAAAAACATTGAAGGGTTTGAAACAACATTTTTCACCTTTCAAGCTTGTAGTCATAATCATTAACGATTATTAGGTGGAAGAACATGTGGATAAGGGGGCCATAGAAAAAGAAATTGAACAACTTACTAAGGTTGAACAACCAACCGATCTTTCATTATAACCAATCAAAGAACAATATTTTGACATCGACATCAGTTCACCCGACATATTTGTTGTTGTACCTACTAAGGCACAATTTAAGTGTATGATGAGGTGCAAGGGGAAAAAACCGATAGAGGAAGGTGTTTCACCCGCCATGGTTACTCAGAAGTGGATACTTGTTGAAGGGAAGGACATCACCAAAATGTTACAATAGATCCAAATGGGAGCCAAGGAGCAACAATGGGTTGAATGAGCCGATTTAGGTGGCTTATTCATAATTCACTAGAAAATCTTTTAAATTGACTTGTTGGGGCAATTTTTACATACTTGGGAGTCCACAGAGGATGGATGGATTCAGGCAATTATTTATGGAAAGAAAATTACCATTGAGAAGGTTTTACCCGTTCAACAATTTGGAGTGTGAGTCGAGGGAACAATTGATGTAGTTAACACACTAATCACAAAGGCACAAATGGTTCTCAAGAGCATAGCTAGATCGGATGCCTTTGTCAACAAATAGCAATGGAGCATGATCTAGATGAAAAAGGAGTATCACACCACGTTTACAACCATTTTGTAAATTGTCTATCAACGAAAGAGGTTAGCCTATTTCAACAATCGTATTGCCATTACTTTTAATTTAGCAAACAAGGGGAAGAAGGCCAACTAGTGTTCCATCATGTTAACACAAATAAAAATAAAGTTGACTCAGTGGACAATGCACCAGAATTCCATCGCAACAAGGTTGGCAACGCCTAACCAAAAGGTGGTTACCTGTTTTTTGGGACCAATCATAAAAATTTGTCTATGACAATGGTTTCCATTGTCTAAATAAGAGGTACATGTTGACTCTCCAAAGCCACAACTAATTCAAGATAAAGGTAATAACAAGATTGTTAAAGATCAATTTAAAGAACCTTTTTTTGAAGTTGTCACCAAAGAATAGTTTATTAATGAACGTTGATCTATGCATTCAACTTACATTTCACCACAACCAATTCATTAGTTGCACCAATTGAAGGTACGAACTTAACCATTAACACCTTGGGACCGGTTGAATCTAAAACCAACCAATTTTGCACCAAGGAAGAAGCCATGCACCTATCAACATGTTCTAATTATGGAAGGAGGAAATAAGGAGATTGAGGTTGATGTACCATGCAACAAGATGATGAATCCATATGAAATGAGAATGTTCAACCCATGGAGGACAAAAGTGAACACGATTTTGAATAGGTAACCATAAAACCTTAACTTGTTCACGAATTTTTTGTTCACATAAAACAAATTAGCAACTTGTTACCAACATGAGCTAAACCAATTCAACCAGTTCCATTTAAACTTGTTTAGCTAATTTTACCTAAACCCATTTACATCTTTCGTGAGACATCTTCGACTTATGATTAACACAAAAGTCTCAAACAATTTACCTTTGTTTTTAGCAAGTCATTGTAATTGCTAAGAGGTGGCCTCATATAGTAGACATTTTAGTTAATTTGAAGGTTAAATATAATGTTGTTGAAAACCCCATCCGCAAAGTGCACTTCAATGGGTGCCTTGAGTTCCTCCAATTGGAGCTCCATTCTTGCGACACTTTCTTGGGTTATGAAGTTGTGGGAAGCCCTTGTGTCTAAAAGACATAACACATCCTGCTTAGAAACCTTCCTTTTTAAGGAAAATAAGGCAATAACATTCACCTTGGGCTAGGTTGGCGACAAGGGCAATTACCTTGGAATCCCCATTCCCTGGTTTGGGTTCGGGGCAATCTTTGGAGTAATGCTCCATTTCATTGCAATTGAAACACACTCCTTTGGGCTTCCCACTAACATCCCCTTAGGTTGGCTTGCTTTAAAAGGAGCCCCCTTCTTGATGAAATTTCCATTGGGTTTGAAACCCGAACCTTGAAATTTTTTAGGCTTTTCCCCTTTCGAGGTGTCTTGTTGACGTTCCATTCCCCTTCATGGCGTGCCTTCTTGTGAACGAACTTGTTTTCCTTCTTGAACCCAAATTTTTCACCCCGTCCCACATTCAAAAAGCCTTCCACTTTCATGAATGCTTCAGATAATGAGGCATGCCAATTCTCTTCAAGCTTGCATTTGGCCCAAGTCAGAAATCCCATAACAAAGTGGCACAAACAGTCTAACTCATGCATATGCCGAATTTCAAACATGAGTTTGGAATACGTCCTCACATATTGGTGCAAGTTGTCATTTGTTGCATTCACAAGGTCATAAGGTGTGCATCTTGAAATGTAGTCAAAATTCTTTGGAATGAATTTTGACTTGATGCGTTCCTTAAAGAATTCCCATGTGTAGCCATGGGTTTTCCCTTCTTCTTGCTTCATTATCCTCCACCATGTGGAAGCATAGCATTTTAAGTAGGATTGGGCAAATTCCATGGCCGAATGTTGCCCAACCTTGACGGCATGAATGTAGTCTTCCATTTCTCCAAGCTAAGCATCAATAACCTTCCAATTTTGGATCTCATCAAAATTCTTAAGTTGGCAGGTTGGAATCCCGCACCTTTGGATGATCCTCCTTTGAAAATTACAACCCCCCTTTGAGAGCCGCAACCAACTCAGTGGAATCAAATCTATTCATTTTGAGTAAAACTTTTAATTGTTATGTAGTGAAGAGGATTGCGGTTGGTTGCTAATCTTCATTTTCATGATCATCAAGGTTCTCATGGTTTCTTAGACTGGCTTATGGGTCCTCTTTGGTGCCATTAGAACTCCCCAATAAGTGGATCGAACTCTACCAAAGCTCTGATACCAAGTGACGTGCTCCCAAACTCCTTAATAGACTCAAATGTGAATCTGAAGTGAAAACAACGGAAGAGCAAGGATTGGGGACATGTTCCTTGGCTCACAACACTTTGGGGGTAGAAGGGCATGCTAGAGCTCCAGGATGGGACTAGGAGGAATGACAAGCACTCAATCACTCACACAAACCTGCACAAAACCAAACAACAAGTTGGTTAATGCATAATTGGAACACTTTTGGTGTTAAGATGAACCACTAGCAAACTTGGACTCATAAGACTCACCACGGCTCAGACCTAGGGGAAGCCACCACCTTCCCCCTTATATTATACTTTGTGCTTGCCCACAGGACTAGCACCCAAATGTCATTTTGTCCAAGACTCCCAAGTGGGAGTCAAATTGTCAATTTGACTTTCAACCTTTCTTTAGGCCATAACTTATGTTTTAGATGTCCAAATGGGTCATGCGAACCCATTTCAAACATTTACGTTTTAAGAGCTTTCCGTTGGTATAAAGAACTCATGAATCCATTGGGTTTTGACCCCTTCAATTTCTTTTTGAAAATTTGGGAGTCCACCAAGACTCCAACTCCCAAAGTGAAAGCTCCCTTGGGAGTGTGAAGGTTCATTCCCTCACACTTTCCTTCACTCTTGGGCTTCCCTCTTGACCCGCAACCTTGCAAGCCTTTGCCTTGGTCGTGAGCCCAAGGCTAGGGTTGCGAAACCATTTGTGTCATAGCAAAAATGGGTCTGTTGAATGTTGAAGTCTAATAGCAATGGTACTAATCCTCAAATGCGATTATTACTTTATAATAATGTCATAGTGCATAAAGTCCTAAGCAACCAAAGGAAACAACCATTGTGTAGTTTCAATGGGATAAATAAATCCAATATCAAGTAACTTATCCAAATCTTCTTTTACTTTTAATGCATAATTCAAATTCATTTTATATTGTCTTTGCTTAATTGGTTGGGCATTAACCACTAATTCAATTTTGTGTTCACAAATTTCCCTAGGTATTCCTTTCAAATATTTATAACTCCAAACAAAAACATCATAATAATTAACCATTAATTATTTAATTTGTGCTTGAAAAGATGTTGTTAATATTGCATTAATTAGTACCTCCTTAGGATCCCCTTCATTTCCTAAGTTTAATTTCTCTTCCTATTGTTTAGTTGTGACTACCCATCTTGTAATATTCTTATCCGTAATTGTCACATTAACAACTTCATCCAATTTGAAGACTTTTCTAAATTAGTGTTTATAAAAATAAATTAAATATTTTGGTTTTGCTTTTGGTTGAAGCATACCACAATCAATTTCTTTCAGAAAGTATAACTCTTTTGGTGCCATTTCTCTTATAGGCCACAATTTAGGCACTACATTATAGAGTTGTTCCTTCTCTTCATTCAACAATCCCTCTTCCCAATCATAACCATCATCAACATATGGTTTTAATGGAATTGCCCTTGTCCTTTCTCTTGTAATGATGGTAAGGGTGCTATCACCCCAATTATGATTTGCCTTTGCATATTTCAATCAAGGCTTTTCTGAAAGCATTGAATAAGTTTATGTTTCATTCCCCATATTCAACATTATACCAAAGATTTTGTATTCACATCTAGCCAAATTAATTTTCAAGTTTTTTTTTAATCCAACAGGATGCACCTTTGTCAAGTTAACCATCCTTACTACAAAAGGAGCTCACTTGGGTTTCCTCAACCCAAAGTTTCTTCCTCAAACTTTCCAAAATAATATTCACACCGAATCTTTCGTCCAATAATACATCTCTCACACTGAATTTCCCTATACAAATTTGAACAACCGGTATGGCTTCATCAAAATCTTCTACTTTAGTTCATGTGATTTTACAAACATTAACAATTTAAACTTCTTCCATCTTTAATAATGACTTTAGCATCATCTCTCTTAATTGAAGACAAATTTATTGTAATTTTCCTAATTTCACTTCTATCTTTGAATTCATCATGAATTCATATAATTCATTGTTTCCTTTCTCCATTTGTTCAACATTTGCTTTGCAATTGGAATGCTTCCGTAACAAGTTGATTATCCTTGTCAAGGGTCATACCCATTTCATCCACTTCACTAACAATTGGTTTGTCAATATTGACTTGCCACTAGCACCCGCCAACTCATTCTTCCTCTTCAACAAATTCAATTCCTTTAACAACACATCTCTTTGCATCAACATGTCAACTCCTTTCAGTTCAACATATGCATCACTTCCCTTGGCTACTTTAGCTAACCTTATATCATCCTTCATCAAATCAACTTGATGTGTCAACTACAATAGTCCTTCTTCATTCAACCATGTTGCTTGAATAATTAACTTGGCCAATTTCAAATTAAGGGGAACATCCATACACATTTCTAGTGGTCTATCTTCCACTTCTTGTAATTTTTGTAGTTCATTAACTACATCCTTGTGAATCAATTTCTCCTTCTCCCATTTGATTTGACATCCTTTAGTGGGGCTAACTTCTATCTCTAGAAGTTTTTCAACAAGCATATTGACCTTTGGCATCCTCGCTCTTTGTCCTCTTGTGGTCACACACACATCCACTACTAGTTGGTCCCTTTCGACCATCGCCACATTCACTCCAACTTTCAATTTGGAGTTCTTATCTTCTTCTTCAATAACTTACTTCCATACATGATAGTCATTCCTAACATGATATTCCATTCGATAGTAATAACATCTAACATTATTCTGTCAAAATCTTAAATTTTGATTATATCCATGTTGATTATAATGGTTATTCTAATTTGATTAATTATTATTTTTCCAATTACAACAATTGGATCTTGCATTTTATTATCGATTATTGATTTTGATCATTTGGTACACTACAATTTGACAATTGTTTTTGCTTTGGTAAATACTTGTATTACATGCATTGGTACAATTTTTTTAAGGGGAAACTCCCATTCATTGTTTTATTAGGACATCGATCCATATTATGATCACTAGCCTTACAAATTTGACATTAATAGATTGTATTCCTTTGTGAAATGACCTTCATTGAAACAATTTTGATAATACACACCTTTTTTTATTATGTCAATATTCACTTTTTGAGATTTTGTTTTAGTCTTATATTTGTAATGTTCATCTTCATCATCATTGTTTTCAAATTTGTCACTATTATAATTATTTTGACAATATCTTGCCATATTCTTTCACCTCACATGTAGCTTTTCTTCTACCAAAATTATAAATGTAACCACTTCTATTAATGTTTTTCTTGGCATACTGATGATAACCATCTTCACTTTAGTATTTAGCCTTTCTTTAAAGGCTTCTTTTAAGTACATATCGTCCAATCATTGAGGGATTATCGTACACAATTGGAGGAACTGATCGTAATAATCTTCCATCGACTAATATTTCTTTTGTTTTGCATATCATAAAGTTGAAGTTACTCGCCCTTCACTTCATATTTCACTAAATCCAATTATAAAAGCACGTTGAACCTTTGCCCATGTCGATGCTAGATGAACAATTTGAAATCTTCCAAACCAATTGGTAGTTTCTCCCCTCAAGGAATTTGGAAAATATTGTAATTTGTGGTGGTTTGTATTTTCTCCATTACTTACACATACCTTCATCAACTATCAAATGTGTAAAACTGGATTTTTGTTATCATGATATTTAGGTAACTATATTTACAATGCATTTGTAGGGGGTACCACCATGATGGACGGAACGTTCATTATTGATGCAACAATAGTCAATGGTAAATTCAAAAGGAAAAAGTCTTGATGTGTTCAAGGCTTTGGAGAAATAGTTTGAATAATTTTCTTCCACAAACTTCGTTAGTAATGTTGTTAGTATTGGCTTTTTTTGTTGCATCCTCTTCCGACCATATTCTTGGTATATGTGGCCATCCCTCTTTTGTGACCTAATCAAACATTCCAAAAACATTAAATGTAGCATGTGGAGTTCTCAACAATGCATCAACATTCCCTTCATCACATTCTTCTTACACTTCATTGATATTCTAGTTTTGGAAGATTGTTGAGTGTTTTCACTAGGTGAACACATTGTTTCTTCAATTGTCGTCTACGCTACCATGATTTCTATTTCTTTCTCAACAAAATCAAATACATGTCAATTAGGAGAAGGACTAAAAATAATTTTCAACCCCTTCCATTTAAAAGATTTCTCTACATGAACAACTATTTATTTAAACTTTTTTGATTGAAGAACTTTTTTTTTTTGCTTCATCACGATTTTGCCTTTTCAATTATCTTATTCTTTTTTGTTCTTCTACTTCCCTATTTTTATCCATCATAGGTTCTTAAACATTTATGTTATCTTACTATTAACATATTATCTTGCTTTTTTCAATTTTTATTATATGGATCCAAAATCATCATTGTGGACCAAAAAAAATTTTACTCAATTTTTTCTGGATAGCACCTTTCATTTCCTCTCAATATTATTACATACTTAGACCCTAAA
>Ga0116226_10006071_pt1 | contig 10828 bp, 13 predicted proteins | sample S1TSphfallax_FD_89692 | JGI IMG/M metagenome (GOLD analysis project Ga0116226, IMG submission 89692) | Host-associated microbial communities from peat moss isolated from Minnesota, USA - S1T2_Fa - Sphagnum fallax MG | ecosystem: Host-associated > Plants > Peat moss > Unclassified | place: USA...
AAATGGCGCTAGCCCGGCCGTCGAAACCCGGGGCCGCCAAGGCTTCGAAGGGCAGGGCGTCGATCAGAACGCAGCTCAGATTTCCCGCGGCGAGAGCCAGGGCCAGGGTGGCGCCCGCCATGCCGGCGCCGACGATGACCACATCCGCGACGATCTCGGCGTCCACGGGGGTCTTGCCGGCGCGGGTTGTCATTCGGCCTCGTCCTCACCGCTGGGAAGACCCATCATATGGAAGCCCGCGTCCACATGAACAATCTCGCCCGTGGTGGAGAGGCCAAGATCGGAGAGCAGCCAAAGGGCGCAGCCGGCCACACCCTCCATGGACGTGTCCTCCTTCATGGCGCTTAGGCGCCGGCCTTCGGCGAGCATGCCCCGACCTCCCGAGATTCCCGCCAGGGAGAGGGTGCGCATGGCGCCGGCGGAAATGGCGTTCACGCGGATACCCTTGGGCCCGAGGTCCCGCGCGATATAGCGCGTGGCCGCCTCCAGCGCCGCCTTGGCGACGCCCATGGTGTTGTAATTGGGGATGGCCCGCTCGGCGCCGAGATAGGTCATGGTGATCATGGAGCCGCCCCGCGTCATCAGGCGCGAGGCCCGCCGGGCGCAGTCCACGAAGCTATAGGCCGAGATGTCCAGGGCTTGGGCGAAACCCTCCCGGGTGCAGTTTTCCACGAACGAGCCCTTGATCTGGTCCCGGCCGGCATAGGCGATAGAGTGCACCAGGAAATCCAGGCTATCCCAAGTTTGGCCCAGGGTCTCGAAGGCCTGGTCCATGGATGCGTCACTGGCCACATCCATCGGCACATAGAGTGTGGCGCCGATGCTCCCGCCCAGTGGCCGCACGCGCTTTTCATTGGAGTCCATATAGGCCAGGGCCACTTCGCCCCCCTGGGCGGCGATCTGGGCGGCGATCCCCCAGGCGATGGAATTGCGGTTGGCGACGCCGGTCACCAGCCCGCGCTTGCCCTTCATGAGCTCGCCCTTGGGCAGAGCCAGATCGCTGTCCATCGCCGTTGTCACTCCCATCCCTTTTGTCGAGGGCGGTCACTATCAGGGGTGGGGGCCCGCGGAAAGCTCAAGCGCCGGGTGAACCCGATCAGGCCGGCGGTGGGGCCTGTGCCGTGAGCGCACGCTCGGCATATTGGCCGCCCGGGCGATAGACATAGAGGTAGGTGGGGAGGATCGGCTCCAGGGCGCTGGGCGTCACGCCGAGATCCAGAAGGCCTAGCGCGCCTGGCGACACGACATTGTCGGCCCTCAGGAGGGCGACCTGATCGGTCGTGATCGGCGGGGCAAGGCCGAGCGCGGCCACAATGTCGCCCGAGCGGCCCAAAAGCATCGCCAGGGAAAACGGAATGGGCGCGAGGAAGCGCCGCCGCTGGATGACCTCCAGCATCAAGGCCATGAGGTCCCGGAAGCTATAGATCTGGGGGCCGCCCAACTCGAAAGTCCGTCCCTCGGCGTCCGGCCTGGCGAGGGCCCCCGTCACGGCCTGGGCGACGTCGCCCACATAGACGGGCTGAAAGCGCGTGGCGCCGCCGCCAATCAGGGGCAGGGCGGGAGAGGCGCCCGCCATGGCGGCGAAGCGGTTAAAGAAGGCGTCCTCAGGGCCGAAAATCACCGATGGCCGCAGCAGGACCGCCCCTGGGATGATCGCGCGCACGGCCGCCTCGCCGGCGGCTTTGGTGCGGGCATAGGCGGCGGGAGAGTCCGCGCTGGCGCCGATGGCGGATATATGGACGAAGCGCCCCACGCTCTGGCCCGCGGCGGTTTCGGCGATCAGGCGCGCGCCCGCGACATGCAAGGCCTCAAAGGTCTGGCGGCTGCTTTCATAGAGCACGGCGACGGCGTTGACGCAGGCTTCGGCGCCCTCAAGGGCCCGGTTGACCGATGACGACTCGCGAATATTGGCCTGAACCACCTCGATCTGGCCCACATCGCCGAGCATTCGGAGGCGATAGCCGCGACCGGGATTTCGTACGGCCACGCGCACCCGCGCGCCGCTCTTGGCCAGGGCGCGAACGACCTGGGCGCCCACAAAGCCCGAGCCGCCGAAAACCGTCACCAGACCCCTCATGGGCGCCGCGATCCTTCACACCTTTAAGTGGACCTTGCGATTAGAGGAGGACGGCGCACCAAGCAACGCAGGGGGCAAGCGACCTATTCAGCCGCGGTCATCTCGATGACCTCCCCGCTGCTAATGAGGGCCGGGGCCGGGGCGGCATAGCGCATGCTACGACCCAGGAACTGGGCGCCCGCGTCCATGGTGAGTTGTTCATGGGCGACATCGCCGTCCAACTTCGCCGTGGCGTGGAGTCGAACCTGCTGGGCGCTGATAGAGCCGGTCACGCGGCCCCGAACCTCCACCGATTGGGCCGAGATCGCCCCGTCGACGCTGCCGCTCTCGCCAATGACGAGCCGCTTAACCGACACGTCGCCGATGATCTCGCCGTCGACGTGCAGTTCGCCCTCGCCGGTCAGATCACCCTTGATGCGGATATCGCTGGAAATCAGCGAAGGAACTCCCGACGCGGACTTTCGCGGGGCGTCCGGCTTGTGGCCGGCATCGAAACTGTGGGGCGCATGGCCCGCTTTATCCGGTTTGGTGAACATGGTCTCCAGCTCTCAGAAAGGGTTCTGGGTCCTTGGGTTGGCCATCGACCCACACCTCGTAATGGAGATGCGGCCCGGTGGAGCGTCCGGTTGATCCTATGGCGCCGATCTGCTGGCGCGAGTCCACACGCTGGCCGACCCGGACCGACAGCGCCGCCAAGTGGGCGAAGCGCGTCCGAAGGCCATGCCCGTGATCGATCTCGATAATATTGCCATAGGTTCCACGTCGGCCCGCATAGGCCACGACACCTTCGGCTGTCGCAAATACCGGCGTCATGCGCGGGGCGGGGATATCCAGGCCTGGATGGGGCGCCAGATGGCCTGTGAAGGGATCTGTCCGCAGGCCAAAGCCACTGGAGTGCGCGCTGGTGTCCGTAGGCCTGGCGAAGGGCGCCTGGGACGTAGCCGCCTCAAGCATCCTCAGGCTGTTCAGTGACCTGGCAAGGGCGCCAAGACGCAGGGCGAATGCGGTGTCGGAATTGGCGGCCGCCACAGTCTTCGGCGGCGCCAGACTCGCCGGGTCCGGCGGGGGGACGAAGCGTGATGGGTCGACCCCCGCCTGGCGGAAAGCGGACTTCAGACGCTCCGCGCAGGGGTCGGCGACGTTTTCCAGCCGTCCGAGAAGTTTGTCCTGTCGCCCGCTGACGCTCTTGAGAATGCCGGTCGGCGCGCTGGGCTCAAGCTTCAGTCTTGGAAGTTGGGCGGGGTTATTGGCCGGATTCGGCGCCGCCGGGCAGGTGACGGTGGCGAACAACGACTCCAGATTGGCCTCCCGAATCTCGATGCGTTCAGCCATGGCGCGCATCAGGGCTCTCGGATCTTGCCCTGGGGCCGGCGCCGCGGCCATGGCCATGACGGTGGCGACGAGTGAGGTCACGGTCCAAAGACCCAGCACCCCCGCCCCCGCCGCCAGGCCCAGTTGGCGCTTGGTGGTCAGCACCAGACCGCGCATTTCGCCGTCCGTCCGGATGTAGATATGGCGTTCGGGAAAGCGCGCTTCGAGGACGCGCCACAAACGATCCAGAGTGGCGAAAAGCGACATCAACACCCCTTGATCTCGTCGCGGCGCATATGCGCTGGAAGCTTCAAGCGGCACAACCCGGGCGATGATCAAATTGCGTTACGGCGGTCAAATCCGCTCAAGATTCGGCCCGGGCTGATCGCATGGGGCGCGCCCGCGGCGCGCAACTGGTCGTCAAGGAGGCCGCGGCCGACTTTCCATCCCTTGGGCGGCGCGACCGTTGACGCGCGCCGGACGGCGCCCTATCGCTCCGCGCCTCTCGCGGCGGGCCTCGCCCGACGAGGGCCCAGGTGGCGGAATTGGTAGACGCGCTGGCTTCAGGTGCCAGTGGCTTAACGGCCGTGAAGGTTCGAGTCCTTTCCTGGGCACCATTAAGTCTAGACGCGGCGCTCATGCTTGCCGTCGCGCCATCGACTCCTTAAGTCCCTGTCGCGGACGCGGGGCGGTTTCCACCGTTGCGAGTCATCATCCGCTCGGAGCGCGTTATTGCCCGTCAGCTTGCACCAGGGCGACCTGCCCGAAGGGACCTTCGACGGCGCGCGGTCGGTGGCGGTGGATTCCGAGACCATGGGCCTGCGGCTGTGCCGTGACCCCCTCTGTGTGGTCCAGCTCCAGGGGCCGGACGGCGAGGCCCACGTCGTCCAACTTGATCGGACCACATATGACGCCCCCAACCTCAAGCGTCTCCTGACCGATCCTGGCGTTCTGAAGATCTTCCATTTCGGACGCTTCGATATCGCCATGTTCCTGCTTCACCTGGGGGTCACCACGGCGCCGGTCTATTGCACCAAGATCGCCTCCAAGCTGGTCCGCACCTATACCGACCGGCATGGCCTTAAGGATGTCACCCGCGAACTGCTGAGCGTCGATATCTCCAAGGCTCAGCAAAGCTCGGATTGGGGCGCCGGCCAACTTTCGCCAGAACAGGTGGCCTATGCCGCCTCCGATGTGGCGCATCTTCATCAGATCCGCGAGCGGCTGAACCAGATGCTGGCGCGGGAGGGGCGGATTGATCTGGCCCAGGCCTGTTTCGACTTCCTGCCGGCACGGGCCGCCCTCGATGTGGCCGGCTGGAGCGAGGTTGATATTTTCGCCCATGAGTGAGCTTGCCGAGACCAAGACGGCCGTGCTGCGGCCCCCCGCCAATCGCCCGCCGGGTCCCCCGCCCCGTGGGAAGCCCCGGGTTCATAGCCAGATTGTCCGGGCGCTGCGCGTGCTCTTGCCCCTGACGATGCTCGGCGTCATGGCCGCCCTGGCGGGTCTGGTGGTTATGCACGCCATTCGCCGCCAACAGGCGACGCGTCTGGATGTCACCGCACCCATCCACATGGTCAATCCACATTTCTTCGGTCGGGACACTCAGAATCGCCCCTATACCTTGAGCGCGCATGAGGCCTCGCGTGATCCCGCCTCCTTCCAGCGCGTCCTGCTCAGCGAGCCTCTTATTATTCTGGATACGGGAGCCGCGCGCCCCGCGCGTCTCACCGCGGACAAGGGTGTCTACAAAGAAGACACGCGGATCCTGGTGCTCACGGGCCATGTCAGGGGCATGGACGCCAAGAACGTGCAGTTCGCCTCGGATGAGGCGGTGGTGGATACGCGCACGGGTAAGGTCTCCGGGCCACGCGCCCTGGCGAATGACCCTTTGCAAGGGGCTATCCAATCCAAGACATTTGAGGTGGAGGATAAGGGCGACCGGGTGATTATGAAGGGCGGCGTTCACGCGCGCCTGAATGCGCAGTAAGGATGCGCGGTAAGGGTGGCTCCTTCGGCCGCGGTACAAAGGATGGCGATCAGATGAGACGCCTGCAAGCGTTGATCGGCGGGGCGGCGGCGATGCTGATTGCGGCGAGCCTCTCGGCCCCAGCCCGCGCGCAGCTTTCCGCCCAGTCCAAGGGGCCGATCGACATCACGGCCGATCAGGCCGAGGTGATCCAGTCCAAATGCATGGCCATCTGGCGCGGCGCCGCCGAGGCCATTCAGGACGCCTCACGCATTCGCGCCGACAGCATCACCGTCTATAGCAAGACCAAACCCGCGCATGGACCCAATGAACCGGGGGCTTGCGGAAGCGGCGCCGAGCGCATCGTCGCCAACGGCAACGTCTATTATGTCACCCCTGATCGCAACGGCCGGGGCGACCACGCGGTCTATACCGCCGCCGACGACCAGATCGTCATGACCGGCTCTGTGATCGTGGTCCAGGGCGATAATGTCGCCCGGGGCGACAAGCTGATCATCGATGTGGCAAGCCACCAGGCGCGGATGGTTTCCGACGTGACGGGCGCGGGCAAGGCCGGACGCGTGCGCGGGGTTTATTTCCCCGACCAGCCCGCCCCGGCGTCCGCGCCCGCTCCGCGCTAATCGGCAGGAAGCGCCAAGACCGATGACCGAGATTCTGCGATCCTCAGCCGCCGCCGCGCCGTCGGTGGCCGACCCATCGGCCCTGGCCGCCGGGACTGGCGGCCTGATCGTTGACCGGATTGGCAAATCCTTCCGCGGCCGCCAGGTGGTCAAGGGCGTCAGCCTGCGCCTCGATCGGGGCGAGGTGGTGGGCCTTCTGGGGCCCAATGGCGCGGGCAAGACCACATGTTTCTATATGATCACCGGCCTCATCGCCGCGGATTATGGGGCGATCTGGCTGGATGGCGAGGACATCACCAACCAACCCATGTATCAGCGCGCCCGCCTCGGCCTGGGTTATCTTCCTCAGGAAACGTCAATCTTCCGCGGCATGACGGTGGAGCAGAACGTCATGGCGGTGGTGGAGATGCGCGAGCGGCGGCGCGACAAGATCCGGGCCATTACCCAGAATCTTCTCGAAGAATTGCATATCGATCACCTCAAGACCTCGCCGGCGGTCTCCTTGTCCGGCGGCGAGCGGCGCCGTGTGGAAATCGCCCGGGCCTTGGCGAGCGAGCCGGCCTTCATGCTGCTGGACGAGCCCTTCGCCGGGATTGATCCCCTGGCTATCGCCGACATCCGCGACGTCATTGGTTACCTGCGCGCCCGCGGGATTGGCATTCTGATCACCGACCACAATGTCCGCGAGACCCTCGATATAATCGACCGCGCCTCAATCATCCATGCGGGCGAGGTCCTGTTCGAAGGCGCGCCGGAGGAGATCCTGGCTGACCCCGAGGTGCGGCGCGTCTATCTGGGCGACCGCTTCGGCTGATCCGGGCGATGGCCCCGGGATGCAAGCGGCAGGCGCCATTCCAACGACGCTTGACACCAACTCGGCGCGGGGGCGTTGATGCTCTTATGAGAGTCCAGGTCTCCGGAAAACACATGGCTGTCGGCGAGGCGCTTCGCGCCAAGGTTGATGGCGAGATCAAGGGCGCCATCGGCAAATATTTTGAACGCGGCGGCGATGCGGAGGTCGTCTTCAGCAAGGATGGCCATGGTCTCCGCGCCGACTGCGCGGTGGTGCTCGCCACGGGCCAGCAGCTTCTCAGCCACGGTCTGGGCGGTGACGCCCATTCCGCTTTCAGCCAGGCCCTCGCCAAGGTCGAGGCGCGCATCCGCCGCTATAAGGGGCGCCTCAAGAGCCACAGCCTCGCCGCCAGCGCCAAGGCGGCGGAGACCGCCGCCTTTTATGTCCTGCGCGCGCCCGCCGATGATGTGGATGAGGATTGGGAGGATGGCGGCCAGGGTGGGCCCCCGGCCGCCATGATCATCGCTGAAACCGAGGCGCCCTTGAAGACGATCACGGTCTCCATGGCGGTGATGGAGCTCGACTTGACCGGTGGTCAAGCAATTGTGTTCAAGAACGCCGCCCATGGCGGATTGTCCGTGGTATATCGGCGGGCAGACGGCAATTTTGGTTGGATAGATCCTGAGCGAACCCGGGCCTCGGCGCACTAAAACGCCACCCGCGGCTTGAGGTTCGGAGCCTTTTTCGTAACCAAAGTCTTAATACCGATGCGCGCCCGCTGAAGGCGCGAATCAGTCCCTTCGAGGCCCAACTTGAGCTTGAACGCCTTACTCACCCCAACCCCTTTTGGCGCCCCCGCTCCTGCGAATGGCTCTGGCCTGATTGGCGAGCTCCTGAGCCCGGGGGCGATTGCCCTGGGGGTCGCCGCTGTCGACAAACGTCAGGCCCTGGCGGTGACCGCCGAGATTGCCGCGCGGCATTTCAACCTGAAGGTCACGTCTCTCTTCGAAGCCCTGATGGAGCGCGAGGCTCTGAGCGCCACCGGCGTGGGCCATGGTGTGGCCATCCCCCACGCTCAGATGGCCGGTCTGGATCGCGTCAGGGGAGTGTTCGTGCGTCTACGCCCACCCATCGACTTCGGGGCGGTGGACGACGAGCCGGTGGACCTGCTCTTCACCCTGATTTCGCCGCCGGAATGCGGGTCGGATCATCTCCGAGCCCTGGCCCGGGTGGCGCGCAGCCTGCGCTCCAGCGAGCTGCGCGAGCGTCTGCGTCAGGCGTCGACGCCAGATTCCGTGCGTGCGCTTCTCACTCTGGACGCCCGGCCAAACGCGGCCTGAGGACGGCCCGAACCGCCTTAATGGACTGAGACGGGCGCGAGTTCGTGGGCGAGCGCCGCCGCGATCGCCGAGTCCCTGTCGCCCATGACGGCGAGTCTGGCGCCGTCGGCGCGGTGGACGGCATAGAGAATCTGTTCGGGCTTCAAATCGAAACCGCGTATCTCCTCCACCGGCGTGTCGGCCAGAATCTCCGCCGCCTTGATCTGCCGCACATAGACGAGGTTCGGTCCGCCCAGGGCGGCGAAATCTTCGGTGGATAGGGTGGATGTCATAACGACCATCTCCTTTGACTTAACCTATATAGGGAGCCGCTGACGTCAGCCGACTCTTTCGATGGGCACCTGTCTTGCCGAGCGCCTAGGCGGCGGTCTCTCCGCGTCAATATGCAGCAGACCATCACCCAATCGCGCCGTCGTCACCTCCACGCCGTCGGCCAGAACAAAGACCCGCGTGAAGCCGCGCGCGGCGATACCCCGGTGAATGACCTCGCGTCCGGCGCCTCCCTCCTGCGGCTCCCGACGCCCAACAATGGTGAGCTGATTTTCACCCACCTGGACCTCAAGCTGGTCGAGTCTGAACCCTGCCACCGCCAGGGTGATTCGGATTCGTCCCTCGCCGCAATCCTCGATGTTGTAGGGCGGGTAGCCTTCAGGGGCGCCGCGAGAGGCCCGCTCAAGAAGTGCGCGGGTATGCTCGAAGCCGAGCAGCAATGGACTGTCGAAATAAGGCATCAGATCCCAAGAGAGCCCTTCATCAAGCGACCCATTAAAGCCCCAACGTCCCGACTGGCGACGTTGCGGCCTAAGCAAAAGATTTGGCGACGCGGGGCAGGGGATTCAAGGCGCCGGGGCGAACACCTAGAGCGCGATGGAGGCGTATTTCACGCTGACATATTCATCGATCCCCTCGCGCCCGCCCTCGCGGCCCATGCCGGAAGCCTTGACCCCGCCGAATGGGGCGGCCGGGTTGGAGACGAGACCGCGGTTAAGGCCCACCATGCCCACGTTCAGGCGGTCCATAAGCCCAAGGCCCCGGCTCAGATCGCGCGTATAGGCATAGGCGGTGAGGCCCAGCTCCGAGTTATTTGCCAGCGCGATGGCCTCCGCGTCAGTCTCGAACGTTTGGATCGGCGCCACGGGACCGAAGATCTCGGTCTTGAGGGCGAGGAGGTCCGCGGCGATGTCCGTCAGCACTGTGGGGGGATAGAAGTATCCGGGGCCTTCGGGGCGATTGCCGCCCACCAGGACCCGCGCGCCCGCCGCCACCGCGTCATCCACCAGTGTCGCCACGCGGTCCCGGGCCTTGGCGTCGATCAGGGGACCAACCTGCGCGCCGGTGAGGCCGTGGCCCACGCTCAATGCGCCCATCCGCGCGGCGAGTTTCTCCGCGAAGACGCTGGCCACGCTTTTGTGCACCAGAAAGCGGTTCGCCGCCGTGCAGGCCTCGCCAATATTGCGCATCTTGGCCAGCATGGCCCCGTCCACCGCGGCGTCCAGATCGGCGTCGGCAAAGACCAGGAAGGGATTATCGCCCCCTAGCTCCATGGACATGCGGAGAAGCCGCTCGCCCGCCTGGCGCGCCAGAAGCCGCCCCACGGCGGTGGATCCGGTAAACGAGATCTTTCGCGCCGCGGGGTGATCGAGGCAGGCCGTGACGATCTCGCCAGCGCGCTCGCCGGTCACCACATTCACCACCCCGTCCGGCAGACCCGCTTCCTGGAAGATTCTGGCCAGCGCCAACATGGACAGGGGAGTCTGCGCCGCTGGCTTGATCACCATGGCGCAGCCCGCGGCCAGAGCCGGGCCAATCTTTCGCGTCCCCATGGCCAGAGGAAAATTCCACGGCGTGACAAGGACGCACACACCCACCGGCTGACGCTGCGCGATCAGGCGGCTCGACCCGTCGGGGGCCAGGGAATGGCGGCCGTCAATGCGCACCGCCTCCTCCGCAAACCAGCGCAGAAATTCGGCGGCATAGCGCACCTCGCCCCGGGATTCTTCCAGCGCCTTGCCCATTTCGAGAGTCATCAGAGCGGCCAGTTCCTCCTCTGCCGCCAGGACTCGGCGCCAGGCCTCGGTCAGGACCTCGGATCTCCGCCGGGGCGGCGTACGGGCCCAGTCGCTCTGGGCGGCCTGCGCCGCGTCCATGGCCAGGACCGACTCCCGTGCCGCCCCATCGGGAACCCGGGCCAGGGCCTCGCCCGTCGCGGGATCCTCAACGGCGAAGGTCGACCCGTCCTCGGTGGCCATCCACCGGCCCGCGATAAAGAGCGCGGTCGGAGCGCTCGAGAGCGCCCGGTCCTTGAGGGGTGATGTCATGGCTAATCTCCAGACCTCGGCGCCGGCGGGACGCCTCAGGGATCCTAAGGAATGACGATCTGGCGGATGGCGGCGCCGGACGCCAGTTCATCCAGCAGCCGATTGATCTCGCTCAAGGGACTGACCGAGGTGAGTAACCGCTCAACAGGCAGACGGCCCGCCCGCCATAGCCCGATATAGCGGGGAATGTCCCGGCGCGGGATCGCCGATCCCATATAGCTCCCCATCAGGGTCTTGGCGTCCGCCACGAGCGAGACGGCCGGGATCGACAGCATCTGGGCGGGATTGGGCAGACCTACCGTCACGGTGCGTCCTCCCCGCCGGGTCGCCTTATAGGCGGCGGCCAGCACATCCGCGCGCCCCGCCGTTTCAATCACCA
>Ga0116226_10006073_pt1 | contig 10825 bp, 9 predicted proteins | sample S1TSphfallax_FD_89692 | JGI IMG/M metagenome (GOLD analysis project Ga0116226, IMG submission 89692) | Host-associated microbial communities from peat moss isolated from Minnesota, USA - S1T2_Fa - Sphagnum fallax MG | ecosystem: Host-associated > Plants > Peat moss > Unclassified | place: USA...
AATATTCAATATCTTTTTTTGCCATGTCCTATGTCATATGCCATCAATTCACAAGTTTTATTTTTAGGTTCAAAAGTGATTCATTTTGAACATTGTAAATCATATATAGTTTCAATGTTTTAGCCTCCTTCAACCTATGGTGAGCAATGTATGGCTCCTTTTTCCTAAGGTTGTCAATTTGCAATTAAAATTTGTTTTATATATCTTACATCACTTATAATCTTTTACAACTTTTTAATTGCATTTAAGTTTTTTCAATCTTCAGCATGACTATTGCTTGTTGTGTTTTATCTTGATTTTTTTTCACCTTTTCTTGTTGTTTTACTTGTTGCAACATTGTTTCATAACTTTTATGAATGTCTCTTTTCAAGTTTTTAAATTCTGCAACTTTTTTAATTATGGAATTTTTAGATTCTTAATGCTTTTGCTCATATTCCTTGTTTTGTTGTTGCAATTATATGCTTACAACCTTGTACTTTTCATACTAATCAACTTGTTTTTCTAGTTGTAGGACCACTACAACAAAAGGTGTCCATGTATACCAAGTGATTTCACTAAATTTTCAATGAATTCACTAGTCACAATGAATGAGACTTAATGGGGATGTAGTGAATTCACTGGTCTAATGAACAAGACCTAATGGAGATACAAGGAATTAATTAGTTCAATGAACATGGACTTGTGAACTATACCCACATTTTGTAGTAGTGCATTTTAATTGAGATTATGAATCTTAATTTACATTTCAAACATTTTTTAATCCTAATAGACCTAAGAGATGTAGTTGTTATAATATTTGTACTTGAAGAAGTTAGTGTAGTTTTATGTGAAAGTATTTAGAACTTTGCAATTTCATGTGTTTAATATCTAGGAAATTATGTCATTGTAAGTATTATTCCACATACTTACGATTCCACAAGAGAAATGTAATTTATCTCCATGGCTTGATATGGCTCATAATAAGCTTCCTAATTTTCATGCTCATGTTTTTGCTATTATTTAAGACAAAAATCATTTTGACCCCATGTGCTAGTTCAACCTCTTGTTGTTACTCCTATGGTTTGGGTTGTTCAATTGAACTTTTTGTTTGTTATTTAGGGTCTTAACCAATCTTGGTCAATCTTCTTTTTTGTCTTCATTAGAATGTACCCTAATGTTGGGTTTTGTTTAATGCATTTTCATAAGAACAAATGGTTATTGTTATGAAAATCTTTTCTTTTGTGTGGGAGAAGCATTATATCCTTTCATTTGTTTAATTATCTTGTTCCTAATGAACACTCCATGTAAACTTGTTTGTAGAAGTACTTACTAGTTGTGTTGGTGTTGGAACTATTAGTTCTTATTCTTGCCACCTATTCTCCAACAAAAACCAATTCCTTAACAACACTTCAATGATAGGTGATGAATTGCACCCCTCCTTAGGATCCACATTGTTGGTTTGCAACATTTTTGTCTATTGTCTTGTCTATATTTAGTTAATTCCTTACATAAGCAATTGAACATGTTGTTACACTAATTCATTGTGATACCATTTTTTGCTCTAAGCAATGTAGTTACATTCATGTTGCTAAAATGCAACAAACATTTTGTTAGTAAACCACCTACAAAATGGCTACATATCAAATTTTATATGGAAATTTATTTTTTACAATTGGCCACTACTTTTTTTCCACATAACTTTCCAATGATGTAATGTTATGAAGCACGATTTCAACTTCAATTTTATTACACTATTTTCCTTTTGACAACCCCTTGTGTGAAATCTTTAAAACTTTTGCTATTAGATATGGATTTATGACAATGTTTTTATATGCTACTTTGGTTGTAATATGAGTTAGGTGGCTATTATACATTTAAGAATTCAAGAAGTCCCAAGAGTTCATGTTTTGGCAGTACCCATTTTATTTCAAACAACCAAACTAACCTACCTTACTTACCCACAACCACTCATTCATGTCCAATTTAATCCATTGTGCAATACTATGAAGTTCAACATCTATGTGTATTCTATCAATGAAAACATTAATTTGGTTTTCTCCTCTTCCCCCACCATGGATTACAATTCTTTTTTATTTTGTACAATGGGTTCTATATTTAAACCTTTCCTAAAATGTTTAAAGGTTCTAGGAGTATGAACAATTTTAGGTTTAGGTTTTAGTTCAAGTTGAAGTGTAGGATTCACAAGATATCTTTTTTTAACAAAACATATGCACCGTGCATTGTCAATATCTTTTGGAGTTTGTTGATGTATTATAGATATGTGAAAAATATATGCAACTTTTTCTTTCTCAAGCTTTTCCCCTATATATGATTTTTAGGATGTGGTTTATTGTTCCTCCTTGTCCTTTGTATCTAGTAGCACTATGGTCAACAATTCAAAATTACAAAGGTCATGCTCCTATTCCACCTCCTCATAGTTGATAGGTTCATAAAATCTCCTAAATTTCCTTGTTAGAGTGTTGCAATTCTTTGTAAATTGTTGAGGTCTCTACCTTACTGGTTTTGACTGCAATGGATGCACATTCATTAGCCATGATAGATTAATCAAATTTTTGCATTTTTTTTGCAAATTTTTCTTCTTTATGCTTTTGTTTTTCTTCATGCAATATCTTATTCTTTTCCTCTACCTCCTTGTTTAATTTCAGACACTTTAGTTGGCTATCTATACTCATGCTTATGCACTTTCGTTGGATGTTGAAGGAAGATAACAAACCACCTTTGCCATTATTTTTATTCACTAAACAATAATTGCTTTCATTGAAATTAATTCCTATTTTTAGGTTAATGAAAAATTAATGATGAACATGTTTGATTTGATTTCTTAGCATACTTCATACAACTATCATTCTCACAAGATTCACAATGGGGTGACTATTTGGTATGTGGAAAGTGTGGTGCAAGGGTGTGAGTGAGGGTGCATGGGTGAATAAATTGGGGTGCAAAAATAGGTTTTGGGTTTAGGGATTTTGGGTGCATTTTTGCATGGACTAACATTTATGTTGCCCTTTCCAACTAAACAATGACATGCTAGATGACATGGCACATGTGTGGCAAACGACATAACATATACTTACATGGCATGTGACATGACACTTGCGTAGACAATGTGGAACCTATGTGGTAGGTGATGTGACACATACATGGTAAATGACATGACATATATTTACACAGCATGTGACGTGACACCTGCATGGTTGGTGAAGTCAAACCTATGTGGCAAGTGATGTGACACAACATGAAAAATGACATGGCATATTTGTGGTAGATGACATGGCAAAAAAAACAACGATTGTTTGTTTTTGTTGATCATTGTGTAGTATTCATTGCAACATTAAAGGTGCAAATGTTTTTAATGCACATAAGATTTGTGAAACTAAAAAATTCTTTCCAAAAATTGGGAATATTTGTTCAATTGTTCTTTCATTTCCAAACCTCAAACCTCACTTAAATATATCAATCAATTAAAAAATTACATCAAGGTCCATCTTAGTAATATTTGAATTTTCCACTGAAAGTATTGAATGATGTTAAAGATGTGTGCGACAAAATAAAATAAAATGAAAATATTGTTTGTTGTAAATGTTGTGAAAACCATACATAATGACTAAGTAAGTGGAAAGGCCTAACATGATATGCTTTAAATCATTCAAAAACCTTTTGCTAGGGATTTTGAATGTTTTTTCTTTTCTAGAGTTCAAAATTTTGAACATATTCTATCAATGCACATTTGAGTTGGGTACAAAAATACCCAAATTAATGTTTAAAACATTAAAAAGAACCAATTTTTTACATTATCGCTTTGATGGCGGAACATACCATACATTTGATTTTGAATCGTTACTTGTTTCACCCTAAACCTTAAACCTATACATGTTAATTGAATTTCAAAGGACCATAAGATCCTTGAAGCTCAAGTTCTCGAAAGAAGAAATGACAACATATGGGAATATCAAGGTTGTTAAAATAAGTAAAGTAGAATGAAAGGTGGTTGGAAGCAAAGGACATAAATGTGAATTAGTCCAAGAGGACCCGTGATAGCTTTCTTACAAGGGAATAGTCCTTTTGGGAAAGCTTCAAAACAACCCATTATTTTATTTTGTTGACTTGTTTCTACTTTTGACTCATAAGCAAGGTTGTTAGAAATGACATGATGATGTGCCCATTTTGTGTCAATCATCGCATTGGTGTCCATTTGGAAACATTGGTTTTGTTTGTAAGGTTGAACATCTTAATCTCATTTGTCAAGTTGGATTCGAACAATTTTTTTCACCCCCTAGACATTGGGCAATCCAAAATGGTTTGATCGCCACAATTCCAACAACCAAAACTATGTAGTCATAGTTTTGAAAATCAAAACCATTTAGTCATAATTTCGGTCGCCACAATTTTGATGACCAGAACCATTTCAATTATCAAAAGTTATGCAATTGATACCCATTTAGTTTATGGTGATCAAAATAGATTTGGGTTGTTCAATCAACTATGGATCAATCTATACCTTTAATATGGCAACTGAATTTGGGCCACTTTTTTGTGATGATTTGGGCAAGTTTAAATAGAAGAAAATTTGGATTATGTGACTAGTGTTTGAAACTAGATTTTAGTTGCAATTTAGACCTATACAACCAAGATCCCCCAAGTCACGAAAATCAATTGAATGTGATATAATCACAAACAACAAGGATTGTGGATTAAAGAAAAAAAAGTTAACAAAATATAGTTTTATCCTTTGATTGACCATATGTGTATTGTCATTTGCTACTATCATGTAACTTTTTTGGTCAATATAATAAGAGCAAATGATACATTATGTGTTAGTAATTTTGATTGTTTTATTATAATCTTGAGAAAAAAATTAGGGCATCCAATTTGTGTCTTCATGAATTGTGACATGTGGCAAATTCACAAATATTTCAAAATATAATATATATGTATGTATCTACGTATAGTTTAATAGGTATGTAGCTAAGTATCTAAGCTAGGTAAGTAAATATGTAGGTAGGCATGCAATAATTGGTTTAAACAAGGTTTAGCCATTTTTAAAGGTCAAACCACTTTGATTAATTCATCCAAAATGACATTTTCTTTTTAATTTTATTGTGTTATTTTAATAATTCAAATGCACATTTTCATCTAATTTACAAAATTGGAGGGGAGGATAAAAATGATCAAATTTTGATTAAACTAAAATATTGACTAACCTTGGTCAAACAAAAAAGTGGCTAAACTTTGGTTAACCAAAAAAATTGCCTTAATGTTGGTTAAATTAAAACTTCGCTAAGTTCTAGTTAAACTAAAATTTAATTCAATTAACCCTTGGCTAACCATGGCTAAATTAAAAATGGTCAAAAATTGGCAAACTACAAAAATTGGCAAACCTTGGCTACACAAAAAAAAATGGCTTAAGTTTGGTGAAAATATAAAAAATGGTTAAAACTTTCTAAATTAAAAAATGGCTGAATTTTTTTTTAATTCTTAAAATTGGCTAAACCTTGGCTAAAATCTAACTTTGGTTAAATTTTAAATTTTTGATTAAATCTTGGGTAAATTAAAAAATGGCAAGACTTTGGTTAAATTTTTAAAAATTGGTTGAACCTTGGTCAAACAAAAAAATGGCTAAATTTTGGTTTTTAGAGAAATGGCTAAACATTGTTAACTAAAAAAAAAAAAAACTTTGGTTAAATTTTTTTGAATTGGAATTTTTTTGGCTAAATTTTAAAAAATTGGTTGAACCTTGGTGAAAATGGTAAAAGTTAAAATTTGGTTAAATGAAAATTTGGTTAAACCTTGGCTAAACACAAAAAAAAAGACTAAATTTTGGTTACATAAAAAAATTAACAAAATAGTGGATAAACAAAAAAAATTAGCTAAACATTGGTGAAATCAAAACTTGGTTAAACCTTGGTTAAATTAAAAATTGGCTAAATTTTGATTAATTTAAAAGTTTGTTAAATCATAGGTAAAATTAACTAAATAAAAACTTGGTGAAACATAAATTAACCAAAATTATGCCCAAACCTAAGCCATATGGCATTTGGTTAGGCTAGTTCTAGACTTAAGCCAAGGCACATGGCACCTTGATTAAGTATGTAAATAACATAAATTTACATAAATTTAAATATTTACTTTTAATGTATACATAATATACAACTAATATGTAATAAGTACAAGCTAAATAATACACTTATAAAAATCTACCCCCATTGTACCCTTAATAAAGTAAATTAATATATCCCTTAAGACTAGGTCCACCCTATAATGTTGTGACTAATTTTTTCATTATTACAACTAATGGGACATATATGCCCTCTTTTGGAGGAAAACCATAATATCAATTGTCCATATGAAAAGATGAAAAAAATAGTTGCAATTTTATTACAAAGTAATCACAAGGATGATCAAACTTTTCAAATAGTTGTAAAAATGACCAAAATTAGTTGCAAGTGATTAATAGTTGCATGTAATAGCATATATGGTCTCATAGGACAAAAATTCTTCTAATGTTTCTTTAGCAATTGACCTTGGGTGTCCATTGGCAGTTCAAATTAATTTGGATGATAAATGGAAAAGGGTCAACTTTCCAAAACATTTAACCAGCCCATTTTGCTTGTGTTGAGTTATGAAAAGTGGAGAATGCATTGCAAACTCATTTTCTCTTTTGAAATGTGTGGGCTTCATGTTGCTTAATAAACAATAATTGCTATATACTTTTAGAGAAAGGGGTGAAACCATTATGAATGTATGAAATATCAAATCATCATATTGCATACGCAAATGGTACTAAATTTCATTGTGTAGCTCTTAAGGTGAAACTAGACCTTATTATTATATACTAATTCTCTTAATCAGCTATTGACATGATGACAATGGAAGAGTTGGTGTTGAGATGTGTTGTACAACTTCCAAGGGAATTGTCTCTCATAATCAAAACAGGACACGATTGTACTAGACCCTAGGGACCAACAAAAACCATGGCCATTGAAATATCGAACCTTTCAGTGGAGGGAGAATTTGCCTCAACATTTCAAATGGAAAGGGTTCGAATTTGAACCCCACTTACAAATAGCACAAAAGGTCCTAATAGATCCATGAATGATGGCACCTAAACATTTTGACAAACTACGACAACATGCCACAGGTTCTCAAACTGCTACTGGAGTTTAGCCCCAGACATTTCAACAGAAAAACTTCAGACCCTACTATACCTTCCTGTCAGAGCTGAAGTACTCAGCGCTAGAGCTAAAGATATGCTTCTCCTCTGCTATTTAGAGCTTGGCAGATTTTGATTGGGTCAGGGTACCCTAGATCGGTGGACGTCACACTGATATTAGTGTGACATTCATCAGTGTGACATTCTTGGGTCAAGGGGTTACTCTAGCACAATCACATTGAGAGTTGGAGTGGACATCGATGGTGGCATGGGAAATTTCAATGTAGACGTATGTGACCATCCTCAGCAAAAGCCCACCCACTACTTCAGGCAAAGCTCTGAAGTTTTGCTTGACAAAGCAATTGCAACGCAAGCTTCAGCTCTGACTAGGTGAGCCAGCTGCTGAACTTGATCAAAGGCTCCAACCCTAATGTGTGGGAGCATTTGACCTCCTCCAATTTTGAAAGGAAAATGTACTCCAAAACTGCATAAAACCCTTGACTTCCGGATCATGAACTGTCAGGAACTAACAGATCATGTACAAACCTTTTTGCTAAAGGATAACTTAGAAAGCAAAACTGTACAAGCATTGGACTTAACAAGATATTGCACATTATCTATGAGTTTGTGAGAGAACTCCACAACACACTACTTTGGAGGTGACTGTTCTGTCAATCCCAGCAAACCCAAAAATACCTGAATGAGAATGAGTGCAGTCACAATAACCTTATGAGTTGTTATACCTGGATGAAGACAAAGGATTACAGAAAAGCCGACAGGATCTCACTTGTCACTAGTAACATGCCTGGTGGTCACCTCAGACAAAACTGGTGCCATTGTCAATTCTAATCATCATGTGCAGAGGAAAAAACTGCATAGTTAAGCATCTGTCAAACTTCCAAGAGAGACATCAAAATATTCACAGAGTACTCTCCAGCTTGCAACTTACAGAAGATCAAGCATGCTAGAACAGGAAATGATTTCAATTACAAATGGTACACACATACATAGAAAGATCCATTAGACCCATATATGCCTCCTAAACTTCCATGGTGAAATCTGGTTGCAAAACTTTATTCCTTAAACAATTATCCCAATTTTCTCCTACAGTAAGGACAATCAGAACAGTTGCCAGGTTGGGCAGGGTGCTTTCCCAGACCTATTTGCTTATTGAATTCAAGGTCCAAAAAAGAACAGAACATCACACAGGCAGATGACAGAAAAAATGTCCTGCATAGCTCACCGCAACAGTCTCCGCATTTCATGAAAAGAGAGTACCCTGATTCTCAGAGAAGAGCTTGTTCTTACCACAAAAATTGCAATAAAAGTTCTGGTCTCATCCAGCTTTTTCATGGTCTCTGAATGTGTTCTCACTCCATGTGGTAGTCTAAAATGCCAGTAATGTACAAAGAAAGTGATACTTTTGTTCAGTACATATCCTGAAGTATGGATTTCCAAGCAACTATGTCTTCACCCAGATCCATTCCATCTGCAATTTAGGCTTCCAATACAAAATCTCCAATGAACACAAGAATTGGTTGGTCTCAATGCAAACCGGTTTCATTGAACATGTTCCAGAATGATTGCATTCAAGCATATGGCAAGCATTTTACTGCAAGACTTTTTAGTACATGATTTTTCCCTGTTCTTTTTCATATGTGTAAGATGCAGTTCTTTTACTCCCTGAGAGTGAGATCTGTGCTACCACTTGAGCTCCAACAAGGAAATGGCTATCTCAATGGTCTCTTGATGCTGCAAATGCAATAATAGGTGTGTGGAATTCAGTGTCTAGTTAGTTTTGGTTGAAAGCTTGTAGCCTGGTGATGAGACCTCCAATGTTGCCATTTAGAGCATTCAAGCCTTGTACAAGACGGTCAAGCTTATTATCCATTCCTTCAATCATTTGCAGCTGCCGTTTCCTTGCCTCGTCCACATTTGTCCCTGTTGTTTCCATTCGCTCCATGTGCTGCCTGAGAAGCTCCATCGTTAGCTCTGCCCTGATATTCAGAGCCTCCTCGCGTTTCTCTGAAGCTTCCAGCTGCATGCTGATCGCCTGCTGCATCTCGCGTACGATTCCGCAGCCTGCACTCGTGTGCTTGTGGTGATGGAGGTGCTGCTGCTGCATATCTTCGCCGTCTTCTTCCTTTTCACTGAGATTAATATTTTGAGAGAAATTTTCACGTATCTCTGCGGAGCCGGAGGAAAGTTCGATCTCAGGCATCGGTGCAGTACTCTTTCCTGCAACTTGGAACCACACGTCGAAGAATTTGGGTTTCAAGAGCTCGCGCACGGAAGAACCTTTACCAGCATAATTTTCAATGTTCTCTGCGCGCTTCTCCATCTTTGCCTTGTATTTGGTGCATTCTCTCCGAACCTTCCAGTACTTGCTCTCGCACTGGTTCTTGGTGAACTCTCTTGAGAATCTTTCCTGCATCGTCTTGATGATGGGGTCCCACTTCTTCTGGTTCTTCACCTTGCCTCGGCTCTCGATCCAAAGACGGCGATGTACATCGTCGTATGTTTCAAATAGATATTGCACCATCTCTTCTGTCCAGGGGACTGCGGTCTCCATCTCCTTTCGCTTGCGCTTCCTTCCTGCGTTCGTCTCTGTATCAGAGATAATCTCTGTATGCTTCTTCCCTTCCTTTCTGTGCTCCTTGCTGCTTCTCTTACCATGGCTGCGGTCATGCTGAGTGTGCTCCTCCCGCCACAACTCCCGCTGCTTCCAAACCTCGCCTTTGTTCTTGTTGCTCCTGCTGTCGCGATCGAGCTGTCGTTGCCGTTCCCTCCAGGCCTCATGTTGCATTTGCTGCTGCGGCTGCTGATGACTCTTCCAGTCCTCCTCATCGTTCCAGCTCAAGCCATTCTCCAGCGGATACTCACTCTCTGGACCACTGTCGTCAGTAGGTACTTCCTCCAGGGACAGGGCGCCCTCCCTCGCCGACGACGATCTACCCTTCCCCTTCCTCCTCTTCCTCACCTCCTTCACATCCAGTTCTGGAAACTCCACCAGCGAACTCAACCCTGCCCAGGCACCGCTGCCAGTACCGCCAAAACCATCTCCTTCTCCCACAGTCGCAACCCCTGATGTCGAGAGAATTTGGTGTTGGTTTTGCATGGCCGGCTAAACGCTTGGGGCCAAAGCGCCATCTCTTTAGCACCTTCCACACAACGCGTTCTCTGGAGCGTTCCTCCCCAGAGCAACACCACTCCACTCGCAAACCAACCCGATGATGCAAGTCTGTCACAACAACAGATCACAATAAGACTTGAAAGCCAGTAGGAGGCTTCTTCTCCAAAGGAACCAAAAAAGCTCACAGCATGGAAATTTCACAAAGCTAATAATGCTGCATGCCACAGCTTTCCAAGATCGGATTTCGAGGCTTTTCCATGATATGTCAAAAGAGCACTTTATGGGCGAAAGGCAAGCTACTGGCAAATGGCCAAGAATCCCAAAAAGAGATGGTGAGTGCGAGACATTACAGCGATTGTAAGCGCGCCTCCCCAAGCGTTTGTTGCGTCGAAGGTGGTGGCTGATGCCGGCCAGCGAGCGTTCAGAAAAGCAGCAGAAGCAACAGCCTAGAAGCTCCACCATTGTCAGGCTCTATTATTGTCTTTTGTTAGAGTGCCCAGAGTGCGACAGAGCCCACTAGTGTACCATGAAGGAAGGAAGGA
>Ga0116226_10006074_pt1 | contig 10825 bp, 7 predicted proteins | sample S1TSphfallax_FD_89692 | JGI IMG/M metagenome (GOLD analysis project Ga0116226, IMG submission 89692) | Host-associated microbial communities from peat moss isolated from Minnesota, USA - S1T2_Fa - Sphagnum fallax MG | ecosystem: Host-associated > Plants > Peat moss > Unclassified | place: USA...
CGCCGGGGACGATCTGCCGCCGCACGACATCGTGTTCAACGCGATAGGCGATGCGGACCGCTGCGGCGAGGCGCTGGCAGCCGCGGCGCGCATCGTGGTCGCGACATCGGCCAGGGTGCTGAATCCGCCGGACCGCGTGCAACTCACCACACGCGCCGCCACTATGCGCCGCCTCTCGGCGCTGCCTGGCGTTGTGGCGCCCCATACGGCCATGGTGTCGCGCGCAGTGCTCGCCCGCGGCGTGCCGCCGGGGTTTTCACTGCCGCTGTTGCTGCGCAGCCCGGGCTTTCATACCGGCCAGCATTTTTGCCGGATCGATTCTCTTGATGAATGGTCCGGGCAAGCCGCAGCCCTGCCCGGCGATCCGCTGCTGGCGATCCAGTATTTTGGCGCCGCCGTCGCTGACGGGTGGTTCCGCAAATATCGTGTCATGCTCATCGGCGGCGAGATTTTGCCGCTGCATCTTGCCATCTCGGCCGACTGGAAGGTGCATTATTACACCGCCGGCATGGAGGCGAACGCGCGGCATCGTGCCGAGGAGGCGCGCTTCCTTGGCGACATGGAAGGCGTGCTCGGGAAGGTTGCCATATCGGCGCTGGCTGGCATTGGCGCTACGCTTGGCCTGGATTACGCAGGCGTCGATTTTGCGCTGGCAGCGGACGGGCGGCTGCTGCTGTTCGAGGCCAATGCCGCGATGACGATTGTGCCGCCAGCGGAGGGCGCCATGTGGGATTATCGCCGACCCGCGGCGGAGCGGGCGTTGGCCGCGAGCCGGCGGTTGCTCCTGCCAGCGCGTGTTGAAGTTGACGCATGCGCCGCCTCGTAGGGTGGACGCAGTCCACCAACGTCGGTCAATTCATCACGGCCGTTTGGTGGACTTCGTCCACCCTACGCACCGGCCAAACCCAACATGGATGGGTGAACTCGCTCAGCCCGTGTGCATTTCGATTGCAATGCGGATCAGGTCGCCGGTCCGCTCCACCATCAGCTTCTCCTTAATCCCCGTGCAGGAATTCGCAATCGTCTTGTAGGAGACGCCGAGCCCCGCCGCAATTTCCGATAGCGTGTTGCCCTGCGCCAGCAATCGCAGAATGTCGAGTTCCCTTGCCGAGAGCGGCGGCTTTGGCCCCTTCGACCAGACCTGGCTGCTGGCGAGATCGGTGACCAGGTCGCGCTGCAAATAGCGGCTGCCAGCGGCGACTTTCCTGATTGCCTCGACCAGTTCGTCGGCACTGGCGGACTTCGTAACATAGCCACAGGCGCCGGCCTGCATGGCGCGCATGACATAGGCCGGGCTGCTGTGCATGGAAAAGATCAACACGCGTGTGCGCGGTCCCTCGGCCAGAATACGGCGCAATAGATCGAGCCCGCTGCCACCCGGAAGATTGAGGTCCAGCAGCACAAGATCGGGCTTTTCGGCGCGAAAGACGGTCAGTGCGGTTTCGCTGGACGATGCTTCGACGATCTCCGCGTCGATTGCCGTGGCGAGCAGGCGGCGCACGCCCTCGCGCACCACGCTGTGATCATCGACGAGCAATATTTTTGTCACGCGGCGAAAGCCACAGTTTCGGGAGAGAGAAAAGCTTGGATCGCAACGCCCTTGGATTCCGCAGGGGTTTTTATGACGAGTCTGCCGCCGACGGCGTTGACGCGCTCGCGCATGCCCAGCAGACCCAGGCCTTTCGCGTTCGGTTCCTTCGACATGCCTGCGCCATTGTCCCGGACCTCGATCTTGCATCCTTCGCCCGTCTGTTCGACACGGATATCGATTTTTGACGGATCCGCGTGCCTTACCGCGTTGCTCAAGCTTTCCTGAACCACGCGGAACGCCACGGCGGTTCTGCGATCGTCCAGCGAATCCGCATCGACATGCAGGGTGAATGCGATGTCCGGCCTGCGAGACTTCCAGAACTGCACGAGTGTTTCTATCGCACCGGCAAGGCCGAGATCGAGCAGCACGTCCGGCATCAGGCGTGACAGCACGTGCCGGAGATGTTTTTGCATATGGCTCACGGAGGACAGAATGCCCTCGGCACGCGCGTCGATGCCCGCCCAGTTGTTCGAAGCAGCAAACTGCCGGATCAGCGACGCATCGGCGCTGACGGCGAACAGGAACGGCGCCACTTCGTCGTGAAGATCGCGTGCCAGTTCAGCGCGCTCCTCCTCCTGCACGCATTGCACGCGTGTCTGCAACAGGCGGGTCTGCCGCTCCATATCGGCCAGCCGCTCCGCCATGGCATTGAAGCCGTCGTGCACGGGCGCGAGCTCCTTCGTGTTTCTCCAGGCGAGCCGGGTTGAATAATCGCCGGCGCCGACGCGCGTGAAAGCCGCGCAAAGGTCCTGAAGCGGACGCAAGGCGCCGCGCAGCGTGCGCACGACCAGGGCGAGCACGAGGCAAAAGAAGACTCCCAGGATCGACAGATCGAGCTTCACGTCGCCCCACGCCTCGGAGATTTCGTTATGCGCATCGGTCCGAAGCTGGAGCGTTCCTTTTTCGTTCAAGGCGAGAGGCAGATCTACCGTGGTCGTCCCCTTGGCGCCGGTCAATAAACTGACGAAGACCGCGGGCGCTGGATCCTGCGGCGGCTGCAGGGTAGATTGGAGCAGGATCGCGCCGGCGCCATCGGTCAGCACAGCGCGCAGGTGGCGGTCGCCGTTGAAGGCGCCGACGATGCGCGCCAGCCGGCGGTCGGGATCTTTCTGATCCGCGCTGTCATCGACAGCGTTTTGCACCATCCTTCGGCCGACGGCCAGCGCGGCGTTCATCTCCGTGCGCACCTTGGAGGCGGCATGTTCGTAGGTGAGCGCGGCGCCGGCTAGCAGGCTCAGGACCAGGACCATGCAGACTGAGAGGATCAGGTTGCGCTCTAGCGACATGGGTGGATTCCTGCGGTGTAAGAAGAAAGGAAGTAAGACTTCTTTTTTGAAAAAAAGAAGCAAAAAACTTTTGATCCTGCGGTCCGCGCCAGTTGCAACGCGCGCGCAAGAGTCCAAAAGTTTTTTGGTTCTTTTTTAAAAAAAGAACGTCTTCCTTCCTAAAACTTCACCCTAACACCCCCAAAAAACCCCAGCGGCTCAGCCAGCGAAAAGCTCCGCGGATTGGTGGCATTAGGCGCCTGCGCCAGGAACACCGACGTCGTCGGCGAGAACGTACCGTAAGTATAGTAGCGGCGGTCTAACACGTTCTGCGCATTGGCGAAAAGCTGAAACCATTGCGTGACGTCGTAGCTGCTGTGCAGGTTCATGACGAAGAAGCCAGGAAGCCGCGGCGTAAGGTTCGCCTCGTCGCCGAACAGATATTGTCCGCTCTGATATTGGCCATCGACCCCGGCATGCCAGGCTTGGGTAATCACGCCGTCCAGACCGAACTTGATGACGCTGCGCGGAACGCCGGGCAGCACGTTGCCGGGGCTTACGGTTATGTTGCCGTTGACATCCGCATCGGGATTGCTGCCGGCGGATTCGACGTAACCGGTCTGGTACGTGGCGTCGGTATAGGTGTAGTTCACATAGCCGGAGATGCGAGCGAGTTTCACATCGACGCGCGCTGAGCCGCCCTCCCGGCGGGTCTGGCCCACATTGGCAAAGAATGCGCGGTTGAGGGTGACGCTATTGATGAATACGATATCGTCGTCGGAATCGGTGTGGAACAAACTGAGGTCGTAGCCAAGCCGTGCCCCGTCCGTGACATCGAAATGCCCGCGCAGGCCGGCTTCAACGGTGTGCGCCACAACCTGCTTGAGGTCCGGGTCGCCGACAAAGAAGTTGGCCAGGCTGCAGGAATTTTCTGGGCCGGCGCAGGAGAGTTCGGCGGGCGTCGGCGCGCGGTTGGCTTCGGCATATCCCGCATAGGCGGTGAGCCAAGGCGCTACCGTGTAGGTGAGGCCGGCGGCGGGATTGAAGCGGGCGTAAGCATGGTTGCCGGTGAGGTCGCCGCCGCCCTGATCCTGCAGGTTGATCTCCGCAAAATTGAAGCGGCCGGAGATGGTCAGTGCCAGGGCGCGGGTGAGGTTCAGCGTGTCGGAAGCAAAGCCGCCGGCGTAGGCATCGCTAATCGCCACGCGCACCGGAACGTTGTTGCCTGGCTCGTCGATGACTACGCCGGGCCCGATATAGACACGGGTAACCGGGGTTAGTCCGCCGATGAAAGCGGTGGCGGAAAACTCGGTTTGCGCGCCGTCGAACGAGGCGCCGCCAACGAAGTGGTTCTTGAAGCCAAACAGATCGCCGGTGTCGGTAACCTGGGCGGCGGCGCCATAGGCATTGGTGTTGGTGGTGTTGGTGTCGAGCTCGCTGTAGGCGGCATTGTTGCCGAGAAACGCCGGAATGGGGGCGCCGCCGCGCGTCGTGCTCGGCATGCCCGGCCCCTGGCACAGCAGATTGCTGCCGTCGTCGCATGGCGTATCGTTGGCCGAATTCCCGTTCACCACGCGCTGCTGGAAATAGTCATAATACGCCTGCGCCTGCACCGAGAGCGTATCGTTGATGTCGAGGTTGGTTCGCAACCCTGCCTGGATGAAGCGATTGTCGATGGCGTTCGGTGCGGTGAACTGGGCGCGCGAATCGACGTCCAGAAGTTCTATGGGCGCTGTTCCTGGACCGTTGATTTGCGAATTGGCGGCAGTGAGATTGAGATGGATTTCCACGCCGTCGTGCTTGATGCCCCAGTCGGTGAAAATATTCTGGATGTCGGTGGATTGCAGGTCGCGCCAGCCATCCTGATGGATCACGCTGCCAGCAACATAGAAGGCCTGGTCGCCGCTTTGCACGCCGTATTGCAGGTCGCCCTGCACGGTGCCGAACGCGCCGCCGGAAATGTCCGCCTGGCCGCCAGACGTGTTGAAACCATCCTTTAGCGCCACGTTGAACGAGCCGCCAAGAGCGTTGAGACCAAACAGCGGGTTCGATCCCTCCACATTGATTTTGGAGATCGAGATATCGGGGATGAGATCCCAGTTCACCGTGTCGCCAAACGGCTGGTTGAAGCGCAGGCCGTTTACATAGACGGCGATGCCCTGCGAGGTGCCTTGCAGCGCCGACACTTCGAATCCATCAAAGAACAGCGAGGGCTGATAGGGATTGCCCGAGGCGCTGTCGAGCACGATGCCGGCGACCTGGGTGTTCAGCGCTTGCAGGACGTCGGGGGCGCCCTCGCGCGTGATGCTGGCGCTATCCAGCACCTGCGTCTCGACGGGGATGATATTGCGGTCAACGCCGCTGCCGAGCAGCGGACTGGTCCCGATGACGGTAATTTCTTCCAAGGATCCCGGTAACTGGACTGACGATGCGCTGGGAGCAGATGTCGCCGGCGCTGCGGGCATCGTCTGACCTAGCGCAGGCCTGGCAACTGTTGCGGACAGAAAGGCCGCAGCAAGCAATGTCAATCGATACCCAACCCGCATTTCCATATGACCCGGAGAATTTCTTTGGGCCTGTATGCACGCGAAGTCGCCAGGCTGACGAGAGTTGGGTTTCCCGACAAATTCGGGAATTTTTCCCGGTCTGCCCAGCTACACACCCTCCTTTGGTCTGAACCGGGCCATACCGCCCGGAACCCTGGATTGCGGCGGGTACGCGGGGTCTGCAGGCCCCTCAAAGTAGCAGGAAAGTCTTATATCATTACTTTAACACGAAATTAATAAGCTCACTACGACTGAAGCGTGCGTTTTTTGCCGATCATCGAACTGTTTGATCAGGCGTTCCCCGGCAACGCCAGCATCGCCTCACATTGCGGGCTTTATATCACAATTTGGACTTGCCAAGCCCGCATTAGACGGATATGAGCGATCTGTTACCATTAAAGAGCCTGGTCTCTTCATACTCGTCATTTTCGGCCCCTATTTTCGAAGGAATTTAATCTTGATACATCGTGCTTTTGACCAGGCGGCGTCGATTTCGCACCGCGTGACCAAGGGCCGGCTTGCCGCCGCAGCCTTGCTCCTGTCGAGCGTGGCGACTCATGCGGCTCATGCTGACCCGGCTAACCTCATTCAGAACGGCTCTTTCGAGCAGACGACGGCGACCACCGCCGACGGCACCGGCACCGAAATCAACAATTCCAACCTCACCGGCTGGAACGTGTCATCGTGCCTGTCAAATTGCGACGGCAGCAATACGAACAACGTGTTCACCTTCCTGGCGCCAACGAACGTCGCCACCAACGGCGTTTATAATGCGAACCAGGGCGGGACGATCCATTTCTGGAGCACGCCCGGCGCCAGCCCGGTCGGCGGCAATGCCGTCACCTCCGATGCGGCGACCGAAGTCGGCCTGCTGTATCAAACGGTCAGCGGCCTGAAAATCGGCGACACCTACACGCTGTCGTTCTACCAGGCGACGATGCAGGCGACCAATCAGGCCGAAGCGTTTTCCGCGGCATGGGAGGTTGGCTTTGGCGATTCGGCCCCGCAGTACAGCACGACCATGAGCAACCCGGGCGGCGCGAGCACCGGCTGGATGGAAGATACGATGACCTTCACGGCTGACGCGGCGCAGGAGGCCCTGGGTTTCTTTGCACTGACGTCAGGCGGCGATGAACCCCCGTTCCTGCTGCTCGATGGCGTCTCGCTAACCGACACGACCGCGGTTCCGGAGCCCGCCACCTATGGTCTCGTCATCGTCGGCCTCGCCGGCATCCTGTTCGCGCGCCGCAAACGCCTAAGCCGCTAATCGCCTTCATCATTGGACGCCGCGCTTAAACGCACTGCGTCCAATGCGCCTGGCGCGTTTCTCTGCGGTCATAACTTCACACCAGCTTTATAGCGACAGGTACCATCAGCACCCAAATGCACCTTCATGCTGCGATTTATGGAGCCGCACAAACCTCAGCCAAGCTGCTGCTGGTGATGGCGATCTTCGTGCCGCTGGAACGGCTTTTCGCCGCCCGGCCGCAGAAACTGCTGCGCCGCGCGTTCTTCACCGACCTCTGCTACTATTTCATCGGAAGCCTGATCCCCAAGCTGTTGCTGATCGTGCCGCTCTCGCTGCTGGCATGGGCCGCGCATCGCGCCGTACCCGGCGGTTTCTATGCCCAGATGGCTCAACTGCCGCTTGGCTTGCGGCTGATCGCGGCCCTGGTTATCGGCGAAGTCGGCTATTATTGGGGCCACCGCTGGATGCATGAAATTCCTGCGTTGTGGCGCCTCCACGCCATTCACCACAGCGCCGAGGAAATGGACTGGCTGATCAACACGCGCGCGCATCCGCTCGATGTATTCTTCGGCCGCTTCTGCGGCCTGATGCCGATCTACATGCTCGGCCTCGCGCAGCCGATGGCAGGCAAGCTTGATGTCATACCTTTATTGTTCGCTCTTATAGGAAGCCTGTGGGGCTTCTTCGTCCATGCCAACGTGAACTGGCGGCTTGGGCCGATAGAGTGGATCGTAACGACACCGGCGTTTCATCACTGGCATCACACCAACGATGGGCCTGAGTTGATCGACAAGAACTATGCCGCCATGCTGCCGTGGATCGATAGGATTTTCGGCACCCATTATCTGCCGCGACATCTGCCTGCGGCATACGGCATTTCAGCGGAAATGCCTGATGCACTCACGTTACAGATCATCAGACCTTTGCAGTTCACACCGTTTCCGGCAGCCAGCGCCGACAATACAAAGGAGGAATCCCTGCTAGGGCTAGCGCAGTGGACGCCTGGGCCGCGCCCCCAGTGCGCCACTATCGATCAGTGAGCGCCCTTTGTTGATCTCCAGGCGATTCTCCTGACCGCACCGGACGATGCACCTTGATATCGAACTTGACCGTGGCGCCAAACGCTTCGGGTGACTGAGGGTCGATACGCACACGATCAAGAGCGACGACGCGCGTTGCCAGGGTGAAGGCTTCGGACAGATCGTGCGTCACCATAACAATTGCCATATCGCGCTCCCGCCAAAGTGACATCAGCAAGCGGTGCATGGACGACTTGGTTCCTGGATCGAGCGCGCCGAATGGCTCGTCGAGCAGCAGAAGCCGCGGCTTGAGGATCAGCGCTTGTGCCAGCGCCAGCCGCTGCTGCATGCCACCGGATAATTGCGCGGGGAATTTATCGCGCGCCGTGTGCAGCCCCACCGCCTCGAGCAGCCGGTCGGCTTCCGCCATGGCGCGGCGGCGCGCGGCGCCAAACAGCCGCCCGGTCAGAGAAGCGTGCGAAAATTCCAGCCCCAGCATGACGTTTTCGACGACACGCAAGTGCGGAAACACCGAGTATCGTTGAAACACCACACCGCGGCCAGCGCTGGGCTCCGGCGGCAGCTTCTGGTCATCGAGCAGGATGTCGCCCCGCGTCGGCTTTTCAATCGAGAGCAGCATGCGCAGGAACGTGGTCTTGCCGCATCCTGAGGGACCCACGATGGCGCAGAACTCGCCAGAGCCGAGCGTCAGATTCACGCGTTCAAGCACCATCTGACCGGGATATTCCATCCACAGGTCACGCACCACGAGCCCGCTCATCGCGGCGCCAGACCAGCCCAGGGGAACAGGGCCCGTGATAGCCGGGCAAGTCCCCAATCCATGCTGAAAGCCAGCAGCGTGATCCAGGCGACATAAGGCACAATCACATCCATGGCGAGATAGCGGCGCATCAGGAAAATGCGGAAGCCAAGCCCGTCCGTGGCCGCGATCGCTTCGGCAGATATCAGAAAAAGCCACGCCGGCCCAAGCGAAAGCCGAACGCTATCGATCAGCCGAGGCAGCACCTGCGGCAGCACCACACGCAGCACGATCTGCCAGGTCGATGCCCCCATTGTCTGCGCCTTGATCAGCTGCTCGGGCGGAATTTCGGCCACGCGCAGACTGAGATCGCGTATCATGAAAGGCGCGACCCCAATGGTAATCAGCACAAGTTTCGAGACTTCGCCCAAGCCGAAGGTGATAAACAGGATCGGCAGCACGGCCATCGGCGGGATCATCGACAGCACGGCGATGAACGGTGCGAAGCCGGCGCGGATGAGCGGAATAAGGCCGGTGCCGACACCAAAACCAAGCGCCAGCAGCGTCGCAGACAACAGCCCAAGCCCAAGCCGGCGCAGGCTCGCCCCGCTATCCACCCAGAGCAGATATTGGCCGGTGCGGACATCAGGCGTAAATCCCATGCGCACCACCGCGTCAGACAAGGCGGAAAATCCCGGTAGCAACTTATCGGATGGATTCTCCGAATGACGCAGGGCGGAGAACAGCGCATAGGCGGCAACGGCGGCCGCGAACGGCAGAGCGCCGAGCAGGATGGAAGGCCCGCGCGCCGGGCGAAGGTTGATCAGCCTGGTCATGGCCCCGTGTTCCGACGGATCACGAACAGCGTCTGCCCGGCGCGCACCGGCTTTCCCTCCTCGGCGCGCACATGTGTCACCACGCCATCCGCGGTCGCTGGAATCGCAATCTCCGTCTTCATCGATTCGATCACCACCATAACCTCACCCGTGCGCACATGCGCACCCTGAGCGGCGTGGACTCGCCAGACACTGCCAGACACTGGGCTGGCAACACGCAAATCGCCTTCTGCCAGCCGATCCTCCTCGGCCGCTTCCGCTGCGTGCTCTGGCATGTCTTCACCCAGGACGAACGCGCTTGCCGTCCAGCGCGCCCGCTCCGCCTCGAACGCCGCCTGCTGGCGCGCCTTCCACGCAGCAATGTCAGGGGCGTCGTGCGCAAGCCCGGCGCGCGTGTCGCGCCAGGAAAACACCGTCTCCTCGATGCGCAGACCTACACGCCCATGCGGGAAGTCCGCTCTGAACGAGTCCAACTCCGCTTCACTGACCTCATAGAAACGCAACTGGTCGAAGAAGCGCAACAGCCACGGCTTACCCGACTCAAATTCCGGCGTGTGATGGTAAATGTTCCACATTTGGCAGGTACGGCCGATGAACTGGTAGCCGCCGGGTCCTTCCATGCCATACACGCACAGATAGGCGCCGCCAATGCCGACCGCGTTTTCCGGCGTCCAGGTGCGCGCAGGATTATATTTCGTCGTCACCAGCCGATGGCGCGGATCGAGCGGCGTTGCGACCGGCGCACCCAGATACACATCCCCCAATCCCAGAACCAGGTAGGTGGCATCGAACACGATGCGTTTTACCTCATCCACCGACTCGAGCCCGTTGATGCGCCGGATGAACTCGATATTGCTCGGGCACCAGGGCGCATCGGCACGCACCCCCTGCATGTACCTGGCAATCGCCAGGCGCGTGGCGGGATCGTCCCAACAGAGCGGCAGATGCACGATGCGGCTCGGCACGCTCATATCGTCGGCTGCCGGCAAGTTGCTCTCGGTCTGAATAAGGAAATCCAGAACCTGCGCCTGGCTCAAACGATGCGTATCGAAATGCACCTGAAGCGAGCGGATGCCTGGCGTAATATCCAGCACGCCGTCGAGCGCCGCGGCCTGCAACGTCAGCATCAGCGCATGCACGCGCAGGCGCAATTCCAGGTCCAGCACAGGCGGACCATATTCCACCAATATGCGCGCCTCGCCGGACCGCCTATAGACCACAGAGGGCCGCGCACCTTGCGGCTCGATCCTGTGCAGCACAGCCGCACCTTCGCGCTTGACGAAACGCACGCTGTCGTTCGGCCGCAATTGCCCGATCTTCCACAGCTCGTCCTGAACGATCGTGCAGGGGCAAACAAAACCGCCGAGCGAAGGCCCGTCCGGCCCCAGTATCACCGGCATGTCGCCGGTGAAATCCACGGCACCCACGGCATAGGGCGTGTCGTGAATGTTGGATGGGTGCAATCCCGCCTCGCCTCCATCGCTGCGAGCCCATTCCGGCTTCGGACCAATAAGACGCACGCCGGTACGGCTTGAATTGTAGTGCACCTCCCAGGACGC
>Ga0116226_10006075_pt1 | contig 10824 bp, 7 predicted proteins | sample S1TSphfallax_FD_89692 | JGI IMG/M metagenome (GOLD analysis project Ga0116226, IMG submission 89692) | Host-associated microbial communities from peat moss isolated from Minnesota, USA - S1T2_Fa - Sphagnum fallax MG | ecosystem: Host-associated > Plants > Peat moss > Unclassified | place: USA...
AAAATTTAATATTATCATATTAAATTTTTTTGAAAAAAGAATTTAAATCAAATTTACATTTTCTGAAAACATATTCCAAAATAAAATAAAATAAAACATATTTAAACCATGGTTTAATTTAACTTAATTTAATTTAGCATAATTTAACCTAACTTAGTTTAACCATTATTAATTTTAGCCTAATTAGTTTAGTCATACATATTTTAACCTAACTTAATTTAACCATATTTATTTTATCTTAATTTAATTTAGTTTAGCCATAAATATTATAGCCTAATTTAATTTAGCCATAATTGATTTGGCCTAATTTATTTTAGCCATTTTTATTTTAGCTTAGTATAATTTAATTTAATTTAGTTTAGCCATAATTAATATAATCTAATTTAGTTTAGCCTAACTTGATTTAACCATAATTAGTTTAGCTTGACTTAATTAACCATGGTTAGTTTAGCCATGGTTATTTAAACCTAGGTTAGTTTAGGCTAACCTAAGTTAGTATGGGGTTAACCTTAGTATTAAAAGTACAAAACACTATTATATATAACCTATGTAGATATATTAAGTATAGTAATTTAAATATGTATAAATTTAGGCCATTATTTTTATGACACGTGTCCATGTTGTACACATTTAATTGCACATAATTGTATGGCCCAAAAACTATGCAATACCAAATTTGTAGTTGCAAACGACAATGAATTGCATGCAAGTTGCATAGTGATTGGTTGCAAATGACAAGATTTCTAGTAGTGCAATATCTCCAAACATAAAAGATATTATGAAAAAGTGGATTATTGTCAATCAATTTGAGGAGCATCCCAAGCAATACCTCCAAGTTTCACAAGTAAGATGGATAATGCACCTAAACATTATTTTCTTGAAGATTGTATTTGAGTGAGTTTTCATAATTAGCTAATTCTTGTGGATGTCTTTCTAATGTTGTTTCTAAAGTTTGTTTCATCATAGAATAATCATTGTCGTTTATAAAAACCGCACATGGAGTCTTTCACTTGTAATTGTTTTGCAAATTGAATATTTCAAATCAAGTAGTCCTACTATCATTAGTCCAAGCTGGTCAATAGTCTTAATGTCAGATTGGGTCTTCCTTTCCAAACCGCTCTAGTCCTTGTTGCTTCCTAAGTGGTCAGTAATCCTAAGTGTAATCAAAATTCTCCTATGCTAAACAGTTGAATCCTTATAAACTAAAAATCTCCTTGGCCAAGTACTTGAGTCCTTATAAACTAGGGGTCTCCACGACCAAGCAATTGAGTGTTTAGAAATATGAGGGTTTCCTTTTGTTAAGCACTTGGGTCCTTGTAAATAAGGATTTTCCTTGGCCAAGCAATTAAGTCCTTATGAATAGGGGGGTTTCTTTTATTAAATAGTTGAATACTTATACATCATGGGTTCCCTTAGCTATTTAGTGGAGTCCTTAATTAGTGTTTGTTTAAGTCTTGACCAAGTAGACAATAGTACTAACAAACACTTCATTCCTTGTTGAACCAATGGAGTTCTTCGAAACACTTGACCTTTGGCTAAGTAGTTGGTTATCCCATGAAAGCAATTTGTTCCTTGCCTAACTAGTAAGGTAGAGTTTGTGTGTATAATTTGATTTATTCAATCCTTTGTAGTCGAGGTGGGACCAAGTGCTTATAACTTTGCTTTGCTTTGCTAGCCACTCTGTGATCATTTGAGGTTTTGATATGCATTTTGGGCTTTATGTGGTTAGTGGTGTTTTGACTTTTGTCATAGATCTTATTATAGATTGACGTCTTCTTTAAATGCAAAGTAACACTGAAAATTGACAAATTGAAAATGTGTTTGCAGCTTGAGTTCTTTATTACTTTCAAAGCAAAATTTTCAAAATTTCTATTATGCCTACAATCTTCCAAGAATTGAAGCCATGGTTTGTACGACATTTAAAAGATTGGAACACCTATTGTTGCTAATATCACATGGAGCTTAAAGAACTTTTAAATGGATTCAATGACATGAAAACACTAGGCAAGGGCATCCATGGTGCCTGTAGTTGCAAATGCATTGAGGTTTGTGATGTTAAACTAAATCTTGTAACTAATTTAGACAACTGCATTGTTAAGTTCCAAACATATAAAGGGTTGATTGAATTATGGACATCTGTATTATGTCTGAAGCTTGTTTTAGTTGAGTGGCATTCTAGACAATGCTTGATGGGTGATTGCAACAGTTGTGGAATTCACACATTGAAGCTATGGCCATTTGAACCAGAGATTGATAAAACCATCCATTGGTAGAACATAGGTTATGAAGTAGTTAGGCATAATGAAGATAGCGGGGACAGGAAAACTTCTAGAGTGGAATACCATGATACACAACCAAGTGAACTTTTTGAGTACTTGAAACCTTGCTTGAAAGATTTTGTGTTTCATAACTTTATATCTAGGAGGCAAGACATCCAATTCAAGGATTCATTTATCAATGTGTTTGAGGACACAATCATTTCTTGTGTGGATTTTTCAAATAATTATACATTGATGGCATATAATGAGATACAAAACATGCATTGGCACAACTTCCAAATAAACATTTTGGTCCATATTGACGCACCCCCAAGCTCCTTGATAGACTCAACTGTGAGTCCAAATGTGAAAACAACGAAAGGATAAGGAGTTGGGGTGCGCTCCCTGGTTCGCAACACTTTGGGGGTACATGGGCATGTTGGAGCTTCGGGATAGGGACTAAGAAATGTGACAAGCAAATCAATTACTCACAAGGACTGGCACAAACCAAACAACAAGTTGGTTAGTGCATAATTGGAGCACTTTTGGTGCATAGACGAACCATGAGCAAACACAGATTTGCAAGATTCATCACGATCCGGACTTGGGAAAAGCCATCACCTTCCCCCTTATAGTATCCTCTATGCCTGGCCACGGGACCAACACCTAAATATCATTTTGTCTCGGGACTCCTAAGTCCTAAAATTCCCGAAATTGGGACTCTTGCAACTTGGGAGGCCCATAACTTTGTGTGGAAATCTTTGATTGAAATGAGGTCTAAAGAAAAATAATAGCCTTTGTCGAAGGCTTTTCAATGGTATGTGGCACGCCACCTGTACACAAGTAAATCGGGGCGATTCTTGACTTTAGTGGTTGGGAATCAAATTGGCATTTTGACTCCCGACCTTTTTTTTAGTCATAATTTATGTTTTAAGTGCCCAATTGAGTCATGCGAGCCCATTTTAGACATCTACATTCCAAGAATTTTTCAACGATATAAGGAACTCTTCAATTGAATGAGTTGTGACCCCTACAATTGCCTTCTGAAGATTCTGGAGTCCATCGGGACTCTAACTCCCAACGTGGGAGCTCACTTGGGAGTGTGGGGCTTCATTCCTTCACCCTCTTTTGCATTTTTGGGAACATGAAATGTGACTCTCGGGTTTCACTCTTCACTCGTACCTTTGTAAGCCCTTGCCTTGGTCCCGAACCCAAGGCTAGGGTTGTGACAATATAATTTGTAAACAAAATTGTGATTTAGAATCCATACTCCTAAAAGAAATGCATTATTATGTTTCTAATGATTCTAGCCATGATACCCTCTTTGTACAACATGCCTTTTTATTACATTAGAATTTCTTGTAGAGTAAAGGATTTAGGTCATTGAGGCATGTAGTGTGGTTTAAGTAGTTCAAGTCTACGCAAGCAATGGTATTTTGTGTCATGTTATCTTGGTATCATATTGAGCCAAAGTAATATGGAGGGGTGTCAAATGGTTTGTAATTTTTTTGCTATGAGTCATGGTAAAGGGGAGGTTGATGAAGTAAGTGCTTTACTCAAGTGAAAAATTCGAAAGGAATAGATCAAGCCCCAAGGCAAAAAATTACAAAATGCAACTAGAATTATGGCCCACCTTTGAGCAAAGGCAAACAAATTCCATGTAGCACATGCATCAACGAAAAGGCATATCAACAGGTATTTCCACTTGGTGAAAGTGGGGGATTTGGACAAGTCAAAACCTTATGATTGTCAAACAATGTGAAAAAGCCAAAGCATGCATCAAGTGCGGTCAATTTCATCCAAGGATCTAACATTGTGCTAATTCAAGCAACTATATTACTTTTGTGTAGCTTGTGAGGATGAAAATTTAGAATTGGATTGTGATAACAACGAGCATGTCCCAGATTGGACACTAACAAGGCTAAAACCTACAAACAATTCAGAAATGAGACAAATGATGTATGATCTTGATGAAGAAATCAAAATTGGGACTAATGGGAATGGATTGCAGACAATTTGGCTCTAGGTGATAACATTGTAGTTCCTAGTGACACTGCTCACCCATTTTGGGTTATGCTTGTGCAGAAGGGCCTTCATTGCATTGAATCTAATTTTGAAGATGGGTGGGGGAACAAATGGCAACAAGGTGATGTTGTCATACAAGGCTACTAGTATGATGTGTTATAAAATGGTAGTCAAACATGCTTCCTACAAGATGACAAGCCTTTGGCATATGTCTTTAGCCATCTTATTTTTGGTTTCCAAATTTTCCTTGCCCCCCACCATTCACATTGTTAGAGGGACATATGCAACATATGAGCTCTCTAATGAAGCCATTAGTGTAATTATGGATGTTTTAGAAGACACCCAATTGTTGGAGTGAACATGCCTTGATTTTATGCATTTATGATTGTCCAAAGAGTTGGCAAGAAGAAGTTTGTTTTGTTTTGACTTGGAAATATTTTTGTTGGAATGATGTGTTGTGCCATTGGAAAGAAGCAACATTATGGATTTCATGAGATAGTACGAGCTTTTTCATTGGAAAAGATGGTGCAAACATAAAAGAAGGCAATTTTATTTTCTTTTTCTTTTTTTGGGATTTTTAATATGTTTTTTTGGTATTATTTTTCCTTAGGATATCCATCACAAAGAATCTAATAGACATTTAAGAATACTTTCAAACTCAAATATGGATTCTTGTTGAAGTCAAAGTATTAATGTTCAATCATTTGCAATTGACATATATCCTAACAAATTTGCCATATTTTGTCTATTAATTAGGTGATCTAGATTTGAAATTGTGTGGATTGTTTTGTATAAGTTATTATTATAAGTTGAAGAACAAGCCATACCTATGTACAATGTAATACATGGATGAGGTTGGTGATTTCAAATTTTGTAAAGAATTAATGGGTGAACTATGAATTTGCAATATTATAGTTTATTGTAATAAAATTTGGAACTTTGCATGCCCCTTTACACAAGGCAAGAAGAGACTTCTCCCATTTACAAGTATTTAGGTTTTGATTTATAAAAACCTTCTGTATTATACGAGTTTTGGTTACAATCCAAGTATCTAGAAGAGTGAATTGTATCAAACTCATTTTTAAAAACCTAAGTTGCACTTTATTAACATAGTTTTACACAAAGCAATTGAAAATTTCATTGACACCTTTATGTCTTTTGCAAGAGACTTTAATCAATCCCAAGGTCACTACAAGTTGATCAAGAAAAACAAAGGTTTGTCATTGTGCCCCTTTGAATTTAGGTGAAGGACATGACACTTCTAACATAATGACAAATGATAAACTTTTGCATTTTAATGCTATGTAATTTTAACAACAAACTTTGTAAACATTTTGTTACAACATGTAAGGTTCATATATGTCTTCATTGTAACTTGTGACAAAAATTAGTGCAATTGTTTAATAACTTACTCTATTGTTTTGGTGTTTTTTGTTGAGGGCAAAACTTATGGGTAGTCATGGGGACAATAGAACCAAACATATCACAAAATGTTGTAAGGTGCAAACTTTTGTAGAATGTCACAAATGGTAGTTGTGGTTATAAGTTTGTGGTTGTTGGTCGAACTTATTTGTTAAAGCTTATGGGGAGAACTATTTGTTCTAGCAACCAAATGTTGAAAACCAAAAACGTCTTGATGTAGCATTGTAGAGTGCACAATAGTAAGCTTTCACACATTTCACCCTTTGATGTGAACTTGCCTAACCTAGAGTCTATGGACTATGTGGATAGCCATTTATGCTTATTGATGATATGAAACTATAGTGGATGGGGCATTATCAAGCAACAATAGTTGTCTTATGTTGTTTTTAGTTTCATTCTATAATAGCCAAATGCATCATGTGTATAGTTGTTGTTAGGGTGGGTTTTTCTTGGGAGTAGGTTAAGAAAACACATTGTAAAGGCATCTACACCCAAGTCAATCATTTGTGGTAGAAGTGCCACCCCTTTTGGACCTCCTCAATGTAATAGTTGAATAGTAGCATTGGATGTCTTAAACATGGCTAATAATGAACCCCTTGAAATCACAATGATATTTTCCACCCCCAATGGGGTATTTTACTTGGCCTACAAATGTGTAGCAAGAAGAACATGTTGTTCTAGAAATAGAGAAAATAAATGTTGCTATGTTAGTTGCAAACTTGAAGCATTTCCATGCTACTATAATTCGTTGGCAAAATAGGGCTACTATGAAGCAAGCCAAGTTGGAACTTGTGGTGCTACCAAGAGCAACTGCACACAAATTTGTGATAACCATGAATAATGAAGGAGTGCTAGTGATTCCAAGTAGGAACCAATGGTTTTTAGCCATGAAGGGCCATGTATGCCATTTGCTAGATGTGACCAAGGCCATAAATCTTCAAGCCATTGAAAAATTGGAGAAAGTTAAGGAGAATTTAGAGAAACAATTTGAATTCATAGATTTTGGCCTTAATTATGGACATATGTGATTTGTGGCTGGCAATTTTTTGAAAAGGAAACGAGAGGACTGGCTAAAAATTTGGAAAACATATATTGTGCCTCTCTGTAAGGGATTAAATGTTCACAAATGTCCTTGCACTATATTAGATGTTTAAGACCATTGTTTGGGACTTGGTGGATTATAGGTGGTATGAAGCCTGAAAATTGCAGTGAAGCAAAGTGGGTAGCATTGTCCAAGTGTGAGCCATAGATTGTAGTCAACAAATTATTAAGCTTTAGTTCCAAAACTTTCCTTAGATATAATGATTTGGATCTTTATAAACTTTCAAGTAGTGATTGTTAATTATTGAATTAGCCTTTGGGATATTTCTAGGCATAGAGAATTTCTTTATTTAAATTAATGTAATGCTTAATCAGTTTTAGGACCTAGTAAACCTTTTAAAGTGCATTATCCTTTTACGTTGTAGAGAAAGGAAGGGGGATGTAGAATTAGATGTGATTTATTGATATAATGGAAATCCAAGCCCATGATTAACAGTAACATTTTGCCATGATAGTATTAAGTTAGTCTGTAAAATAATCTTCAGGCATTAATGATGTACTTGAAAGAATTCTAGGATGCAGTCCTAATACATCTTTATTTAGTCCTCACTTCTATTAGACACTCAAATAAAATCAAAATCAAACTTAAATATTAACATTTTCCACATGAATAGCCTCAAGTGAATTACAACTTAGTAAATAACTTTAAAGGGATAGATCATAATTGCACAAACTCTAGAATGCGACGAATGGTGCGAACTAGGTACTCGGCTCGCTACTCCATGGAAAGGGGGTTGATTAGGCCTCACAACCAACAATAATGGCCATCACTGGGAACCCAAGTTTGACAATGAAGACGAACATCATCGTCTTCACATTGACACTCTTCAAACCTCTCTGGTGCGGCTCCACAAGCAGGAACAAATTCTAAATAGATTGCTAAGGCATGTGGGTTAGGAGACGATCGACGATCCCATGTCGAACGATCAACTCGAGTGTGCACCACTCGCCTGGACAGTTCTTCTTCGCGTGGCCATTGAAAAACATTCACCTCAAGCGGTACTTCTTCGAGCTCTTCTTGTTCGACTGGTGCAACCGAAGGATTCGAGGGCGTAGCAACGTCATCCGCCATGACTAAATTCTCACCTGCATCAACAAAAACCAAATTGGCATCCGGAATAATGTGGTACTTGTGTTCATAAGGGGTTGAAACTTTTATTTAACAAATTAGGGTAGGCGTAAGGCATGGGAGTGACAGCGGAACCTCATGAAAACTCAAACACCCTAGATTTAATAGATTCATCGAATCCTAATTTTGACGATGGATCTAAAAGTATGTGGGGGTTTTTGTGATGCAAATTTTAACTCCAATTTACTATGTACTACATAGTTAATTAGTGCATGGTAAAAATCAAATAAGTAGGGGATATCAAAAAAGTAAATGGTATGCGGGGATGTTATTTCAAGCATTGAATTGATTTAGTCAAGGACTCAAGGATGTTACTTGTTACTACCAATAAATTATCCTAGTAGTTTGTTACTTGAATTAATTAGGATGAAGAAGTAGGATGTGAAGGTCAACGGACGGAAAGGATAAGGATCAAGCTCAAGAACCTCATCAAGATCTCCATGATAAGAGGAAATATGAGTCCTCCAATCCCATTAGTCATGAGGATTGTCATCCTATTTGATTGGAGGATGGAATATTTTTTGTATTTCATTGGGCCCAAGAATTCTCATCCTAAAATCAATTGGAGGGCATATCATTCTCAATTCTCATTGGTTCTTGGAAGATGAAGAAACCATTGATTGGAAGGAAGGATTTTGAAACTTCCATTGGACAAGGGGAAGAAGCTCAAGGAAGGGTCATGGGAGGTTTACCAAGTGGGTGAATGGTGAGTGTTTTTCGGGGAGAGGCTTGAAGACGAAGGAGGAGAAGGAGTATGTGAAAGAGAATTAGTTCCTATGTGTGACAGAAGAGTTAGTTCTTATGTGTGAGAGGGTGTTGTTCATGGAAGAGATGTGTGAACACAAAAAGCATGGAAGCAAGTGTGTGTAGCAAGTAGTTGTAGTGGAGTTCATGGAAGGATTTCCATGAACAAGCCTTTGGATTCTTGTTTTAAATAATTGCTTCTCTCAAATCCACCGTTGGATTTGTTTCAAACTTTAAACAGTTTCAATTTAAGAGGTGTAAAATATCTTCCCAAAAATTCAACATCATCGGGTTTGCTGCAAGGGAGCTACACTCGTTGGAAGTAGAGGGGGTTGAACTGTTTTTTTTTTTTTCCAAATCTAGTCAAAATAGTTTATTTGTTGAAGCATAACTCTTGGTTTCAGAAATAAAAACTTACAATATTTTGGGACATTGCTCCTTCCTAGATTAACTTTCCAAAAACCCAATGTATGTTAGACTAAGAGGTTGTATGAAGATATGATGACAAAGGGAATGAAGGGGGTTCAACCATTAAGCATGAACATGGAATGAACATCAACATAATGTTCCTTCATGTTCAATCATGGTGAGTTGTGAGTTTTTTTCCACAATCTTTTTTGTATCTTCCAAGTGGACACAATGTAATAAATTCTTAATAAACTTCATTACATTACATTGAACCACCTTACTTGTTAGAATACAACTACAAAGTAGTTCCACTCCCAATTGGGTTTTGTGAGTGCATATCTTATTGTGGAAGGTGTGCAATAATTCCTCACACCAAGTACTGGACTTGTTATTGGTTGTACTTTAGGTCTGCCATGGAATTGTTTAAAACATAGGAATCGATTTATTGGCACCTTCAATCTTCATAATGACATCCTTTTATAAGGTATGCATACCATGTAATAGAGGTGAATTTTGATGTCATGTTTTCCATGAGTTGTGCATGGCTCTTTTTTTCTAACTATGTGTTGATATGTTTAAGCTCCAAGGAAAGTTGCTTGTGGCTAGTCTAAGGTTTGTAGCACATCATTGGTTTATAGGGCTTGCAGTAAAGGGCAGTGCCATAACCTTTGTGTTTTCTATAAACAATTATGAAAACATTATGTTTTGATCCATCCTCATGGTTGTTTTGTGTCATGGTGTAAATGATGAAATTGTAGGGTTTGATTAGGATGAAAAATGCCCTGACTAGCCACACTCACAAGCTTATTATAGGTTGAATGAGTCCACCCATTGTCTTTATTTATAACTCTATATGTTGAGTGTTTTTGTTTTATAATTATGTCTTATGAATGCCAATGCTAGTGTTATGAGTGCCAATGCACATGATGATTGGGTCTTTCCATGGCTTATGGGTATGCAAGTGAAACCTAGGATGCATGTCTAATACACTAGGTTGCCCAAGACTTTGAGTAGGTTATTACATAGGTTTGTATAGTATGTACACCCTCCATGAGGATCCCATAAAGTTAGTGGGGAGTCATGGCCATTTATAACACTATTATTCATGAGGTGGGCTTCTAGTCTTGAAAATCCATCTATATTTGAACTTATAGTGAAGTTGGCATTGTTTTGTTACATTCTAGTTTTATAGGCTTGGAATGTTTGATATTTTCCAACTCTCTAAAAAGATGTCATGAAGATTCTTTCCATAACCTTTGTGTCAAAAGCAAATTATTGTTGCAAATGATAGCGTAAATGGTTTATAGCAATGATGGATGTAAAATGTAATAATTTTTTGCAAAATTCCTATTAATTTATTATGGAAACTAGCAATTGGTGCCACATTCTTTTATTATGTGCAACCATGGATAGTTAGGTTCTATGCTGATCGTTGTGAAAATATTTGTAACACACCAGAAGTCTACAAACAAGTATGTTATTCCAAGTTAATTTTGTAAGAATACTCCAACATAAACAACACTTGCACTAATTGTTAATGGGGGTTGTGTGAGTTGAATGCAAATACATGGAGGGTCACCAACTTTTTTAGAAATGCATAATGGGAGTGGTGGCCTTCCATTGAAAAGTAGTGTATCTGTGGTGAGTTGTGGGACTTTCCTTCCCCTTGTGGCACTCTTTTTAATTGGTCATATATTCAAGAGGTTATATGAATGAATGTGCTATGAGGTCTATGGG